>ULUB01054040.1_pt1 | contig 68488 bp, 61 predicted proteins | sample 1958111 | NCBI WGS metagenome assembly ULUB01 (sample SAMEA4835749, study PRJEB28245) | human gut metagenome | biome: gut microbiome; material: fecal sample | place: Denmark | collected 2008
TAAGGGTAAGGGAATCTCGGAAGGGATTCCCTTTCATGGTATGAATAAAGTATTGAGTGGGGAGTAGGCAATAAGTGAATAAGACACAAAAGAAAAAGATAGTATTCAGTATAATTTGTATGGTACTTGTACTCGTGATAGGTATGGGATGCTTTCTCTGGAATTTCTTAACATCTCCATATAATAAAACAGATGCCCAAAATAAAACTATATGGCTCTGTCTGGGCGATAGTATCACATATGGAGAAACCAATCATGAGATTTCATATGCCGACTATGCGGGGAAATTAACAGGTGTTCAGCTTGTGAAAGAGGGATTTAGCGGTTATACAACAGAGCAATTGTATAATGAACTGGATAATATTGAGGCTGATCCGGACATTGTGACCGTATTGATTGGTACAAATGATTGGGTATATGACAGAGAAATGGGTAAGGATTCTGATCAGGACATGTCAACTTTTTGCGGTTCCATGAATTTGCTGATGCAAAAAATAACACAGAAATATCCGAAAGCAGAAGTCATTTTCTTCACTCCTTTATATAGAGATATGCAATATAACCCGGCAATTCCATTTACTGGCACAATCAACTCAAATGGAAAAACGGTAAAGGATTTTGGCGATAGTCTGAAAGCATGTGCACAGAGAAATGATGTGAAGGTTTATGATCTGTATTCTGAGAGTGGTATAAATGCAACAAATATTAATCGCCTTACCAATGATGGAACCCATCCAAATGCAAGAGGGCAAATGAAAATTGCATGGAAGGTGAAGAAATTAGTTGAGATGACGAAGAAAGTAGATGGAAAATGAAAAGTATAAGAAATTCAAATCTCGAGTTATTAAGGATACTGTGTATTCTGGCTATTATTGGTGATCATTTTACAGGGCAAAGTGGAATTGTAGAATGGGGAGGGATAGGCACAAACTTTTTTTATTGTGCTGTAACCAGTATGTCAAGAGTAGCCTGTAGTGTATTTGTGATCATTAGTGCGTGGTTTTTGGTGGATAAGCCATTTAACATAAAGAAGGTTATACATATCTGGTTAACTGTTATAATGTTTACAATTCCACTAACGATCTATTGTCGTTGTATTGGATTGGCTGGTAATCGGGATTTATGCAAGGCTGTGTTGCCTATCTCAGGCAGATTGCTTTGGTTTGCAAGTTATTATATGGTCTTAATACTATTTACGCCTGCATTAAATTATTTCTTGAAAGAGGCACCTAAGAAGATTCATATGTGGATTTTACTAATATTATTTGTTTTATTGGCACTATTCCCATCGCTAACAACTGAAGAAGGTTTCTTTAGAGATGATTTGTGGGTATTTTTGTTTTTGTATCTACTTACGGCGTATATGAAAAAATATAAGTCAGTACCCAATCATAGAAAGTGTCTGTGTCTTTTTATTGTGCTCTGGTTCATGCTTACACTAGTAAGAGCGTTGGTAGCAAATAATGCATCGGCTTCTGTGTGGATAAATTTGATTCGGAAATATGGTGAATTTTATCGATCAGGAATACAGACTATTCCTAATATTATGATGGCATATTGTCTGTTCTTTGGTTTTTACGGATTAAAAATAAGGTCGTCAAAAATAATCAACTTCTTTGCGGGCAAGACGTTGGGAGTGTATTGTTTCCATCAGGTGCCTATATGGTATATGTACTTATGGACAAACATTTTTCACGCTGAAAAATATGCGCAGCTTCTGCATGGATATAAAAGAATGTTCTATGTTATAATATCAATTTTGTTAGTATGGATGCTGGGGGTGGCCTTGGAAACACTTCGGCAGAAGATTGCTGAATTACTGGTAGAAAAGAGAGAATATTACAATAAACTTTGTGAAAAAATCTGTGGGGTGCTAGGAGGATGACGTGCTAATAAAGATTAGACGGTGCAAAATACACACATTGAATAAAGAATGAGATTAATGAGATAACTGAATGTTGGTCAGATTATTTATCCAGACTGAAGGTATCTGTTTTTTCTGAGAATATTTGTGGTATATAGGGATAATTGTAGAGTGAACTTCGAGAAATGTCGATGGAAAGAATTTTACAGATATTTATGGGTGGGGGTAAAATGAAATAAATAATCTTGATAGGGGGAATTTGTTATGAATAAAAACTGGTTGTTGGATATAGGGGCAGAATTGAAGGGAGAAGCGAAGACCACTATTCTAGAGGCTTTGATAGACTGTTTTATTGGCAATCCGGAGGAATTTGGAAAGAAAGTAATAGCGTTAATAAAAGAAGCCAGAAGCATTCCGGATATGATATTGTGGACAAATTTGTACTATTTTTTGCAAGAAGGAGATTTTGACTGACAGTTAAGAAAGCTGTCTGCAAAATTAGAAGAGTCTGGAAATAGGCATGATAATGCTGCACGTATTGTGTATACAATTAATAAAATAGATGATCCGAAAAAAGCAGGAATTATATCCCATTTGACACAGTCAGTAATAAACAGTCAAATTGATTTGGCGTTATATTTCAGATTAATAAAGGCGGTAGACAATATGATATATTCTGATATGCAGTATCTTTCTGAAAATGTAGAAAAAACCACGATTGATTCAGAGGACGAGCATATAGATGATTTCCTAGCAAACGGATTAATTTACGGCATTGACGGTGGATTTGCATATACGGATAAATCATATGATCTTGTGGAATATGGGATTAGTAGAGGAAAAAGCATTAGAAGACCGAGTCAAAAACCTGATAGGCAGATATTAAGTGTGATGCCAGAAGCAGATATTGATGCTATGTTTGAGAATAATTAGTAGAAAATTTAATGTTAATAATATAGGATAATGAAGGGAAGATTATGTCTGGAGGTTCTAAGAAAAAGTTTAAACAGTATGAAATAAAATCGATACAAGATGCTTGTGTTGTAATGTTGGAACTTATCTCGCAGGTTTCTAGAAATTTCAGCAAATATCAGGAGTATGCATGGGAAGCAGGAGAGTTATACATAAAAAATCGAGATAAGAAAACTGTTTCAGGGAAAGAGTACGAAGATATAAATGATAAATTACTATTTAGGCAACATGAACTGTTGATGTATATTGCAGATCGGCAATCAAGTTCGTTTTCATATATTGACTTTAGAGAGCTTCTTATTAAGAAAAACTATCTGGAACTGCAACTTGATGAAGAACTACGTCATATATTAAATGATTTACTTGATATCAGAAATTGGAGTTTTCATAATACGCAATCCATTTTGGTGGCAGAAAATGAAGCAATGAAACGTAATGTTCCAACAGAAATGAAGGCATTTGTATCCGTACAACCACTGCTTAACCCAGTTTATATCCCAAAGGTAATAAGTTATGAAATAGAGTATCTTGCATCTTTAGTCATGCATACAAAAAGAAGGATGGAAATGTATGAAAAAGTTTTGCGGGCTATGAAAAATGATTATGAGATACTTTACGAAAAATTGAATGCAGGAAAAATCATTATTGGGCTTAATAAGGTGGTATATCCAATAAGAGAAGTCCGTGCGACGATAAAAGGCCCCAATATTGATGCTGTTCAAATTTCTATGGCAATACAAAAATCAAAATATGATGGTACGGATGAGTCTTATGATAGGTGGACTTTAAAATAGGTAATATAGGGCAATGCCATTAAGCTAGATGTTCGATGAGTGTTCGATCGCGCATATTGGCATGATATTACTAGAAAAATGATGGATAAGCTGGTTGAAATGAACATTTGAGCATACCAAAAAGACAGATGTGTAGATCTTCGATTATGCTTACGATTTTCTTCTGCAGCTTCATTTGCCAGGAAGATACCGAAGTTATATAGAATCAGATTTGCATAGATCTCCTGTTTTAGAAATTCAGGTTTTCTGCAATGAAAGTGAAGAAGCCCGTTTGCGTGCTTTAAATAACGGAAAGAGGTTTCGATTCCCCATCTTCTGTGATAAATTTCTTTGATATCCGAGGGATCAAAGGTATGAGGAAGATTTGTGATGATGTATTCATCGGAATCTTCTGCAGTTTTGATTTTTATAACTCGAAATTGTAGATAGTGCAGATGATGCCCGTTTAAAAGTTTCTGGAAATTAGGAATTGTTTGGTAAGGATTCATGTAGTGGTAAACATCACTCTGGGCCTTCATGATCTTGTTGTATATAAAAATATAAAAAGATTGCGAACTGCATGCAATTTGCAATCAAACAAAATATAATGAAGGAGAAGAGGAGGCGATATCTATGGCAAGAACAGCAAATGTATTTGCACGTGTTGAACCTGAAGTGAAAGAACAGGCAGAACAGGTGCTTGATAGACTGGGTATTCCAATGTCCAATGCAGTAGGAATGTTTTTGAGACAGATTGTACTCCGGAGAGGAATTCCTTTTGAAATGAAACTTCCAGCTTATGAAGAGCCTGTTGCATATGGTTCTCTGACAAAGGAACAGTTTAATGCAGAAATAGAAAAAGGCTTGGATGATATTAAGGCTGGCAGAGTGTATTCAGCAGATGAAGTTGAAGCAGAAATGAAACGGGAATTTGGTATATGAAATATAAAGTGATGTATACAGCAGGAGCAAAGAAAGATCTGCGAAATGTTTTCAGATATATTTCAGAGGAACTATTAGATCCAGAAAATGCTGCAGGACAGACAGAGCGGATTATGACCGCAATTCGGAAGCTGGATACTATGCCGAACAGAAACCGGCTTTATGAGGAAGAACCGTGGTACAGCAGAGGACTTTGATTCTTTCCAGTGGATAATTATCTGGTATTCTATAAGATAGATGATGATACTGAAATAGTATACGTAGTGCGAATTATGTATGTTGGACGTGATGTTCATAAACAGTTAAGTCAAACGGAAGATGTTTCAGCAGATTAAAATTGAATATTGAACCAGAGCTTTAAGCAGTTAGTCTATGAAAAATAGGTTAGCTGTTTTTTCTAACCGCTCCGTGTCAGATACTATCAGGGGATGATCGATCAGGAAATGCTAACATTTGAAAAATTAATCCTTTTTATATTGACAAGCATAAAAAATGTGCGGTCACCTTGTTACCCTTTACGATATTATAGGCTACAATCGACAGAAATTTACAAAATACAGCATTACAAACGCACATATGAGATAAAATCTCAAATATTGCTTGCAAATATTTTTCGTAAGGATATAATAAAGGTATAACGGAGGGTAAAAGATATGTTATGCCAGTTTACAGTAAAAAATTTCAAAAGTATAAGAGATGAAGTTACATTTGATATGCAGGCGGCTGCAATATCAGAGCATGAGGATAGAATCATTATAGATAAAGATGAGGAAAAATATTTACCGGTATCAGCTATTTATGGCCCGAATGGCGGAGGAAAATCCAATGTTTTAGCGGCAATGCATACTTTGGTGTCAAAAGTGTTACGTCCTCTTTTTGCCACAGAGGACAGTGAGGAAAAGGTTTTTCTTCAAAAGAAAATAATTGTAGAACCATTTGCGTTTTCAGAGAGTAAGGATGAACCTACAGAATTTGAATTATTCTTCCGAACAACAGTTTCAGAGTACAGATACATTTTGCACATAAAGCGTGATATCGTTTTATATGAGAGCTTGGATAGAGTAAAACTCGAAACAAGTAGAAAATCTGCTCTTTTTACCAGAGATGAAAATGGCATTGTTTTAAAGGGAGCTTTTGCAAAACTGAAAGTTAGTGATGAATTATCAAAAACACTTACGCTGCTTTCTTATTTGGGAATTGCTTATAAGGGGAATGCGGTGGTTAAGGATGTATTGAGTTGGTTTGAATATGGAATTGAATTTCTGAATTATGGAAACCCAATACAAGAACTACGAATGGCTGTGTCCACATCGGACGAAGTGAAACAGTTAATGCTTCAGATGATTCAGGAGATGGACTTAGACATTGTAGATTTCAGAGTGGAAGAAAAAGAGAATGAAAGAATAGATATATTCACAAAACATTGTGTAGATGATGCGGAAACAGAAATCAACTTGTTTGATGAATCCAGTGGAACACAGAAATTATTCGGATTACTTCCGTTTATTGCAGAAAGCCTGATTACCGGAACTGTGCTTGTGATTGACGAACTTGACGCAAAAATCCATCCGGTTTTACTTCGCCATATCATTATGATGTTCAATGATATGAGTATCAATAGACATAAAGCCCAGTTGATTTTCACATCCCACGATCTGTCAACGATGAATAGCGAAGTATTCCGCAGAGATGAGATCTGGTTTGTGGCAAAGGGGAATGCACAGAATTCTAAACTTTATTCTTTGGTAGAGTTCAAAAATGAAAAAGGGGAATCTGTCAGAAAGGATGCCAAGTTTGACAAGCAATATCTGGAAGGTAAGTACGGCGCTGATCCGTACCTCAGAAGAATTATAGATTGGGGGAAAGTGAATGCCTAAAAAAGCCGGAACTGAAAAATGGAAGAAGAAGCGTCGCCAGGAATATTTGGAGATGAAACAGTATAGGTACTATATCTTTTGTGAAGGACAGCAGACGGAACCCAATTATTTTTTAGGGTTTAAAAAGCTGATAGAGGAAAATCCGATTTACAAAGATATGGTATTGATTGAAATTGAACCTTGTCAGGCAGAAACTATGCGAGTGATTGGAATGGCCGAGGACTATGTTGAGAAGAACGAGATTCAGAAGGGACAAGTCTGGTGTGTGTATGATAAGGATAGCTTTCCGGCAGAACATTTCAATGGTGTTGAGGAACGAGCTAATAGTCTGAATAAGATTAATCCGGAATTACAGTATCATGCGGCGTGGAGTAATGAATGTATTGAGTTCTGGTTTCTGCTTCATTTTGCATATTATACTGCTAATAATCATAGAACAGAGTATATTTCTTTTTTAAATGATAAGTTTAAAGAACTGGGAATCGGAAAATATCAAAAGAATATGAATAATATTTTTAAGATCCTGATGGAATATGGGAATCCTAAACTGGCAATACGATACGCCAAGAGGATTATGAAAGACGGAGCAGGAAAGACACCAACGGAAATCGCACCGGGAACAAAGGTGTATGAGTTGGTGGAGGAACTGGTGAAGTATTTGCCGGAGAAGATATAAAATACTGATTTAAGGGATTGAGATTATAGAAGAATAAGAGAGATTATATGACAAACGCAAAAAGAAAATTTGATAAAACGATCTTAATCTAAATATTTACTATGTGTGATTGTAAATGCTTTGCAACAATGGTATAGTTGTTGCAAAGCATATTTTCTTTTCGGAAGCTTTCTGCTTTTAGCGAACCATATCTTTATGATGCTGTGTATTTGCGCGACATATCTGTTCATTTTTTAGAAAATCCATGCTTGTAACTAAATAAGAGCAGGGATTTGCTGAAGATAATAGAGTAGTCTATGGATCAGGTGAGGATATCAGGATGCAAACTTAGAAGCTGCCATTAATGAAACGATTGATTATTGTGTGAAGAATCATCATATCATGGAGGAGTTTTTCAGAGAAAACAGGAGTGAGGTGACCAGGAGCATGGTACTTGATTATACATGGGAACGACGTGAGGAGCTGATTCGCGCAGAAGAATATGAAGATGGGAAGCGCGAAGGATAGATATGCAGAGGGCGTTTCTGCTGGAATTTCTCAAGGCAGAGCCGAGATAATGAGACTACAGGAGCTATTGAAATAACTGATGAACCGAACAAGAATCAAGCAAACATTTGCAGAATACACAAGTAAATACAATGCATCTGATCCCAAGATCAAGCTCAAGATCGATCATACGTATCGCGTTGCAGCACTTGCAGAGCGAATCGCCAAAACGGTAACTGATGTTTCTATAGATACAGACCTGGCGTGGGCAATGGGGATGCTCCATGACATCGGACGGTTTGAGCAGGTGAAACGATACGGGACTTTTGTGGACAGTGAGTCTGTAGATCACGCAGCACTGGGGATAAGTATCCTGTTTGATGAGGGACTTTTAGATTACTTTGGAGATTTTTCGGAAAAGGAGCGGGAGCTGATCAGGATCAGTATTGCAAATCACAACAAGTTCAGGATTTCGGAAGGCATGGATGATTTGACGACAGCCTACTGCAATATCCTGCGGGATGCAGATAAAATCGATATTCTGCGGGTGAACTGTGATACGCCACTGGAAGATATTTATAATGTGACGACAGAGGAATTGAAAAAGGCAGCAGTATCGGAAGAGGTAAAGAAGGGATTTTTGGAAAGGCATACGGTGCTTCGCAGCCTTAAGCATACACCGGTTGATAATCTGGTAGGGCATATTTGTCTGGTGTTTGAGCTGGTATATCCGGTCAGTACGCAGATCGCAAAAGAGCAGGGGTATGTAGACAAGCTTTTGCAGTTTGATTCGGATAACCCGGATACCAATGCGTGGATCGCATACATGAGGGAGCATGTATGGGGATAGAGAGACTATGTTCCCCACATCCTTCGGTATTCGCTGATGCTGCAGCCTTCCACCTTTTTGAAAACACGGCTGAAGTAGTACAGTTCGTGGAAGCCAACTTCAGCACCGATTTCTTCGGCGGACTTGTCTGTAAAGCGCAGCTCGCGTTTGGCGTGTGTAATGCGGACATTTAAAAGGTAATTGTTGATCGTAACACCGAATTGCTCCTTGAAAATGCGGGTAAGATAATATTTGTTGATAAAGTAACGTTCGGCGAGTTCGTCGAGCGTTATTTTTTTGTTGTAATGCTGATCCAGATATTCACGGATATGCCATAAGTTGGTACGCTTTGTATGCGCTGGAATACTGTCCGGATGCCAGCTGTCTTCCATGAGAAGAGTCAAAAGCGCAGAAAGCCCTTCATTGATCTTCATATCCCGGACAAAGGAGTTACCTGCTGCGATATCGTAAAGACGGTCAAAACAATCTTCATATAACAAAAAATGATTAGGCGAGAAGGCAGGAAGCCCCCCACGTTCCTTATACTTCTGATAAATACCGGCTATTTCGGGACCGTTGAAATGGATCCAGGAAAGGCTCCACAGATCTTCTTTCGTTTCATGGAAATAGGCAGTTTTGCAGTCGATAAAAACACAATCACCTGCGCTTAATGCATAATAATTGTCTTCATAATATAGGGAACCGGAACCGGAGCGCACAAGAAAAAAGAGGTAGGAATCCAGATTTTCACGCTTGCTGATGTGTGGCTTTTGTGCCTGTAAGGTTCCGATTTCCTGCACATGAAAAAGGGTATTTCTGGCGAAGTCGGAAGGTGTATATATGATTCGTGTTGTATTGACCAGATCTCCGTGAAATAAGGCTTGTTGTTTCATTATGATCACTCCGTTTTCTTATGCATATTTATCTGGAAAACAATTCGCAGGCATCAAATTCGGGGCTTTTGCCCCTGATATCATTCTATTCTACAAAGAAGAATAAGAAAAGTCAATATCGTGCAAATGAATGTCAATACAATGAATGGATATGGCAAAAATATGGGTATAATATAAAGGATACGAAACAGCAATATTGTTATGTATAGCAGAAAGAGGTAAAGCAAATGATGGAAAAAGACGCAAAAATATATGTTGCAGGTCACAGAGGCATGGTTGGTTCTGCGATTGTAAGAGAACTGGAAAGACAGGGCTATCACAATATTGTGACAAGAACCCATAAGGAACTGGATCTGACAAGACAGGATGCTGTAGAGGAATTTTTTGCGCAGGAAAAACCCGAATATGTGTTCCTGGCAGCAGCCAAGGTGGGCGGAATCGTGGCAAACCAGAATGCACTGGCTGACTTTATGTATGAGAATATGATCCTGGAAATGAATGCGATCCACAGCGCATGGAAAAACGGCTGTAAGAAGCTGGAGTTTCTTGGCTCTTCCTGCATTTATCCGCGTATGGCACCACAGCCGATGAAGGAAAGCTGCCTTTTAACTTCCGAGCTGGAAAAGACAAATGAAGCATATGCGCTTGCGAAGATCTCCGGTCTGAAATACTGCGAATTCCTGAATAAGCAGTATGGCACAGACTATATTTCTGTTATGCCGACCAACCTGTATGGACCAAATGATAATTATCACCCGCTGCACTCCCATGTACTGCCGGCGCTGATCCGCAGATTCCATGAGGCAAAAGAGGCAGGGCTTACGGAGGTAACCTGCTGGGGAGACGGTTCGCCGCTGCGTGAGTTTTTATATGTAGATGATCTGGCTAACCTTTGTGTGTTCCTGATGAACAACTACAGCGGTGATGAGACAGTCAACGCCGGAACAGGTAAGGAACTGACGATCAAAGAACTGACAGAGCTTGTGGCAAAAGTGATTGGCTATACAGGCGAGATCAAATGGGATCCGAGTAAGCCGAACGGAACACCGAGAAAGCTTCTGGATGTATCAAAGGCAGAAAGCCTTGGCTGGAAATACAAGACAGAGCTGGAAGACGGTATCAGACTTGCTTATGAAGATTTTCTGCATAATCCGATGCGCGCGGAGCGGTAAACTATAATAGCTGACGTATGGCAGAATCAGAAATCAAAAAGGAAGAAATAATTTATGTTAGAACTGAAAAATATATGTTATGAAGTAGAAGATAACAAAGAGATCATCCGGGATATCAGTCTGCAGATTGAGGATCATTTTGTGGCGATCACAGGTCCGAACGGTGGAGGTAAGTCAACGCTTGCAAAGATCATTGCGGGAATTGTGAAACCGACAAGCGGTCAGATTTTGCTGGATGGTGAGGATATCACAGGATTGAACATCACAGAGCGTGCCAATAAGGGCATCAGCTTTGCATTCCAGCAGCCGGTGCATTTTAAAGGACTGACAGTCCGTGATCTTATTACGATCGCAGCGGGGAAAAAGCTGAGTGTCAATGAGATCTGCGATATATTGTCGGAAGTGGGGCTTTGCGCGCGGGAATATATTGACCGCGAGATCAATAACAGTCTTTCCGGCGGGGAACTGAAGCGTATTGAGATCGCCATGATCACGGCAAGAGGAACAAAGCTTTCCATCTTTGATGAGCCGGAAGCAGGTATTGACCTCTGGAGCTTCAACAGCCTGATCCGTGTTTTCGAAAAAATGCGGGATGAGATTCAGGGAACGATCCTGATCATTTCCCATCAGGAACGTATTCTGGATATTGCGGAGAAGATCATTGTGATTGCGGATGGACAATTAAAAAAGATTGGTACAAAGCAGGAAGTGCTGCCTGAGCTTCTCGGAACGGCAAAGGCGTGTCAGACACTGACAGAGAAGCTGTAGGAGGTAGAGCCATGGATTTAATACAGAAAAATTTACTTGAGCAGGTTGCCGGACTGCATGAAATTCCGGAAGGTGCTTATAATATCCGTGCCAACGGACAGAAAATGGCAAGAAACACAACCGCAAATATTGATATTGTGTCCAAGACAGACAAGGATGGAATCGATATTATCATAAAGCCGGGAACGGTCAATGAAAGTGTACATATTCCGGTGCTCCTGTCGCAGAGCGGTCTGCAGGAATGTGTTTACAATGATTTTTATATTGGAGAAGGTGCAGATGTCACGATCGTGGCAGGCTGTGGAATCCACAACTGCGGCGTGGACACATCGCTTCATGCAGGAATCCATACTTTTTATCTGGAAAAGGGTGCGCATGTCCGTTATATTGAGCGTCACTACGGAGAAGGTGACGGTAATGGCGAAAATATCATGAATCCGCAGACAATCGTGCATATGCAGGAAGGTTCTTACATGGAAATGGAGACAACCCAGATCAAGGGGATCGATTCGACGGAGCGTATCACGCGTGCGGATATGGCAGAAAATGCAACACTGGAGATTCGTGAGAAGATCATGACACATGGCAGGCAGTATGCAAAAACTGACTTTGTGGTGGATATGAACGGAGATGGTTGCAGCTGCAATCTGGTATCACGTTCTGTTGCCAAAGGGCATTCCAAACAGGAGTTTTTCTCTGTAATGAATGGAAACGCTGCCTGTGCGGGACACAGCGAATGTGACGGTATCATTATGGAGAACGGTGTGGTGTCTGCAAGCCCGCAGCTTACTGCCAACAATATTGAGGCAAATCTGATCCACGAAGCGGCAATCGGTAAAATTGCCGGAGAACAACTGATCAAGCTCATGACACTCGGACTGACAGAAAAGGAAGCTGAGGAGCAGATTATCAACGGATTTTTAAAATAAGAAGCAGAGGGTACACATGAACATCTATTTTGCACCACTGGAAGGCATTACAGGATTTGTTCTGCGAAATGCATATGAATCCTGCTTTCCGGGAACGATCGATCGATATTTTGCACCCTTTATCGCAGCCAGTTGTCGAAAGAAGCTGGCTGCCCGTGATTTAAGGGATGTTTTGCCCGAAAACAATACAGGGATCTGTCTGATCCCGCAGCTTCTTACAAATAAGGGAGAGGATTTTATATCCACAGCGCAGATGCTGTATCAGTTTGGCTATCGGGAGCTGAATCTGAATCTTGGTTGCCCTTCAGCAACTGTTGTCACCAAGAAACGCGGCGCAGGGCTTCTGGCAGAACCGGAGCTTTTGAAAGCGTTTCTGACGGAATGCTATGACTGGGCAGAGGGAAAAGACGTAAAGATTTCTATTAAGACAAGGATCGGGATGGAAGAGGAAACCGAATGGGAGAACCTGCTTTCTCTGTATGAGTCATTTCCTGTCTCAGAGCTGATCATTCATCCGCGCCTGCGGGAAGATTACTATCAGGGAAGGATCCGGGAAGAATTGTTTGCACAGGCTTACAGGGAGATTACCGGAGCTGATGCGGAAACGATCATGAAAAACAGGGAAGTAAATGATACTGAGCTGCCAGACAGTATGATAAAGACGACGGGGAAAAGAAAACAACGGATGCTGCAGCTGTGTTACAATGGAGATATTGTAAGAAAAGAGCAGATACAGAAGTTAGCAGATGCTTACCCAAAGATGCCCGCTGTGATGATCGGCAGAGGCTTTTTGATGCGGCCGGGGTTTACGGAGAAGCTATCGTGGCAATCCGGGAATCTGCAGGGAGAAATAACAGAATCTGAAAGCCGGGAAACGGGAAAAGCCGTGGACAGTGATAAGCTGTGGATATTCCATGACCGGATCTACGAAGGCTACCGGGCTTATCTGCAGGGCGACAAGCCGGTCCTGTTCAAGATGAAGGAGCTGTGGAGCTATCTGCAGGTCGGATTTAATGAAATTGCGGGAGAAAGCAAGCCCAAAACAGATAAGCTTATGAAACAGCTGCGGAAATGCAATACCTGCGCTGATTACGACAGCGTGATCCGGCAGCTGAAACTGCTCTGCAGACAGAACTTAAAATAAACCTAAAACAGGAAAGAGGTTTTGCACAAAGCAAAGCCTCTATTTTTGTGAATTTCGTCTGCGAAAAACAGCTGTCGTTCGGTTGCAAAAGCAGGGGGAATAATCGATAATAAAATAGTGTCATATTTTCAATGCGCTAGCGGCAAAAATAAATAGGGCATAGAATAAGTATTGTATAAGGAAGGGAGATTTCATGAGAAAGAAGAGTTTAAACGGAAAGCGTGTGATGGCGTTTGTGCTTGCTTTTTCTCTGGTGCTGGGAGAAGCATCGGCAGTGGTGGCTGCACCGGCAGATGCAGAAACAGTAGCGTCAGAAGAAGAGTGTCCGGTAGATATGGACATAGCGCAGACAAGCATTTCCGAAAATGACGGGGCTGAGGATAATGACGGTGAAACAGATCCCGTAGAGTCAGAGGAGACAGAAGCAGAGGCAGCAGAAGATATGGAGGCAGATCAGGCGCTGGATGGTTCTCTTTCCAAGGTGATCGGAGTAAAAACTGCTGAACAGGATTCAGAATATTTTTATGATGAAAATTATACAAAGCGTGGCTATTATACAAGTTTTCGCAGCCAGCCGGGTATTTCTGTGCCGGGTAAATTGACGCAGGATGCAGCAAGCGGTCTGATCGCGTACGCAGGGCATTATTATGGATATGCTGCTTATGATGCAGCGACAAATAGAACGACTTTGTATCCGAACTATGAACAGATCATTGTGGATGGAAACAGTGATGCATATAAGGATGCAGCAACAGGTCTGTACACGGTCGGCGGCAGATATTATATTTCCATGTCGACTTATCAGTCAGAGGATGGAGCACAGCATTCCTACTATTGCCCTTATGATGAAGCAATTGTAGCTGGCCAGTTCCAGAGTGAAGAGGAATTTAACCAGCAGTGTGGTCGCTATACAAAATCAGATGCCTATTATGCAGATGGCAATAAATATGCAATGACACCTACCTATTATGAGATCAACGGAAGAAGCTTTTCTTATCGGGTAAAAGCCGGCAATATTTACTATTGCATGGTATCAAGCGAAATTTTTCCAAATACTTCCTATGTGAAGTTCGAGTGGAATCCACTGGCTGAGCCTGTAAAGAAAACTGCAGCAGGACAGCAGATGGAGGTGGGCTATGAGCTGGAAGTAAACGGACAGATCTATGTCGGTGACATTGACGCTTATGATGCAGCGGGAAATGCACATACGATACTGGAGGCGGCTTCTTACGAATACCAGAAGCGTATGGCAGATGGAGAATCTGTGACGATCCGTGTCAGAGGCGTTTATTATCATGAAGAAAACAAGGTTGGCACATGGGAAGACGGAACACAGGTCGGAACCAATGTGTATGTGATCGATGCAACAGGCGCGTGGTCAGAGCCGGCAGGCTATACAAAGCAGCCACTGAAAACAATCCCTGCTGTAACAGGTCTGAAGGCAGAGTATCAGGAACAGGAATATGTGTCAGGATACACGCATAGTCTGAGAGATACAGCAAGTCTGTCATGGCAGGCGGTGCCACAGGCTGGGAACTACTATGTATATAAAATCTATGCAAAACAGGCACTGCCTGATATTACAACAGCAAATTTTGCAAGCTATTATTATCTGAGCAGCAGTAAGAAAAACAGCCTGGGGATTAAAACAAGCAGTACCTTTGTTTCCGGACAGACTCACCTTGAAGATAGTCTGAGCAACGGCTATACATACTGTTATTTTGCGGTTGTTCCGAGCGCAGCAACCGGTGCGGAATATATCAATACGCAGTCCTTGGGCACGATCGCTGAGATCGCTTCGGTTTCTGCGTCGCAGAAGGAGAATCTGCCACAGGTAACCAATCTGAGAATTGAAAGAGCAGCAGATGGTTCACAGAAGCTTGTATGGGATCCGGTTAAGAAAAATGTCGTGATCTATGCTTATACAGCACCGCAGTTCCCGGCTTATTATAACTATTCTCTGCAGAATCCGGTCAGAAACGATGGAAACCGGGATTACCATTTATACAATGACCTTTCAGCCGCAGAGAAACGAGCAGCAGATGAGGTATATTCCACAACTGTCACAAGCAATGGGAACTATGTGGAAAGTGCTTCCCTTCCTTCCGGGCTGACAGCAGGCAAGACTTATTATTTTGTGGCTTATACGTATGATCCTAATAAAAGGAATCAGAATCAGACACCTGTGACATACACAAAGGAAGTAAAAACAAAGAATGTATATGGTGTAGAAAGCGCATCACAGGAAACATACAGCTACTATACTTATACACCATTCAGTGTACCATCCAACATGGTAAGCACACGAAAACTGCTCACAAAACCAACAGTTTACACATATGTGACCAAAAACAGTGTCAAATTGACAATGCCATCCACTTCGAAGCTGACAGGCTATGAAATTTACAGGAAAGCAGGAAAGAAATTTAAAAAAATTACAACAATCACAGCAGATGAATATACGGATACAGGACTGAAAGCAAATACAAGCTATACCTATAAGGTACGTGCATACAGCTATGATCCGGATACCAAGCTGAAGTCTGTAAGTGAATATGCAGTAGAAACGGTAAAAACGGCAGATGCAGCCAATATTTCCATGAAGGCGGTAAAAGCATCCAAAACAAGTGTTAAGCTTTCCTGGACAAAGGTGAGCGGTGCGACGAAATATGAAATTTATCGTACAAATTCTTTAAATGCAGACAGAAAGACCTATTCAACAAAATATGATGCAGCAGGCTACAAGACTTACCTGAGAAATGAAAGATATGAACTTGTTAAGACACTTTCAAAAGGGAAAAAGAGCTACACAGATAAAAAGCTGACAGAAGGCGAGACTTATAAATATGTAGTCATGGCTTATTACAAGACAGGTAATAAGATTGAATATGTGTCAGACGCGGAATCGGTAACGCTGGAGCTGAGCAGCATCAAGAATCTGAAGGCTGTGCTCAACGGATCTAATGTCAAGATCACATGGGATAAAGATACTTATGCAACAGGATACGAGCTGGAGTATACCATTTATAACGCAGACGACTCCTTAAAACAGGTAAAACCGGAGAAACGGACAGGAAAAGGCACTTCATGCACGATCAGTCTGGCAACGGGAGAATATGTAAGATTCAGAGCGCGTGCAGTCGGCAAAAATAATACATACAGCAGCTGGACAAGTGTCCAGGAGGCAAGAGATCTTGCGCCGGTAAAGGGAATCAAGGCGGCAGTTGTATCAAAGAAAAATGCGGATGGAAAACAGCAGACTGGCATTAAAGTGACCTGGAAACCGGTAGCAGGTGCCAAATACTATAAAGTATACCGCTCTAAGGTAGAAGGCGCATATGATAAGGATGTTAAGCTCTATGATCTGGCGAATGGAAGAGAATTGATCGCAAAGGAAACAAATGATAACTTCTATGATCGGAGTACAGCTGGTGGCTTTGACGGAAAGAGAACAGATAATAATGCTTATTATGAAGAATACAATGATGTAAGCGGTTCTGTTACAGGAACAAGTGCAGTAGATTATGCGGATCTTCCGGCTGGTGTGACTTACTACTATACAGTAGTGGCATACGGTGAAATTCCAAATGCAGGAAAGGATTCACCAGTAAGCAGTGTGCAGACAAGTAAGGCTGCCAAGATCGTAGCAGGCGGTTTATCTAGTGTCAGCGTGAAAAATACGAAGAAGGGCAAAGTTACTGTAACTTTCAATGCAGTAGAGGGCGCAAAGAAGTATACGATCTACCGTGCGACCAAGAAGAACGGTAAATATACAAAGGTTGCAACTGTCAAGGTAACCAAGAAGAACAAGAACAAAAAGTCCTTAAGCTATACAGGTAAAGCAGTAAAGAAGAAAACATACTATTATAAAGTGGTAGCAGAAGGTACCAATGCATTAAAGGCAGATATGGATATTGAATCCGCAACGCTGAAGATCAAGGTGAAGAAATAAGAAAGACAGAGAAGTGCTTACATATCCGGTAAGATATTCAGCGAAATTAACAATTGCAATTATGCATGGAGGAAGTGCATAATATAAAGTAACCGGGATTTTCTATAGGAAAATCCCGGCAAAACGGGAGATTTCTGAAAAAGTGAAAGGAGAAGTTATGCGAAAGAAAGTATTGAACGGAAAACGCGTAATGGCACTCGCACTTGCTCTTTCTCTTACCATAGGGGAAGCAGGGGTAGTAGTGGCAGCACCTGTAGGTGCAGAGCAGACAGAAACTGTAGCAGTGGATGTGGCATCTGAAGAAGCAGGAGTGGCAGAGCAGGAAGCAGATGCAACAGTATCTGCAAATGAGGGGGAAGTGACAGCCCCTGAAACAGAACAGCCCAAAGAGGCTGTAGAAGAAGAGGAAGACATCGATGCAGAGGAAGCTGTAGATGGTACACTTTCCAAAGTCATTGGCGTAGAAGTAAGTGGCTATAGCTATGGCAAGATCAAAGATGCAAAAGGCAATGTGGTATTGCGTTATATGTCCGGGAGTGAAAGAGGTGCCAGATTTGAGGTGCCGGGCAAGGTAGAAAGTGATCCGGCATCCGGTCTTTATAATGTCAATGGAAAGTGGTATGACTACGCAAACTATGATGCAGCCAAAAACACAACGACAACTTATACAGGATATGAAATGACGCAGGTAGCAGGTCAGCCGGAGAATTTCAATGATCCGAATACAGGATTGTATCTGGTGAACGGTGCATATTATACATATTTACGCAGTGATAACAGTAATGTGTATGTTAGTACGTCTTATCAGGTAGTTCCGATGCCTGCAATGACGGTCACGACAGACTATTCTTTATATAGTGAGGTAGAAAAGGCTGTCAGAAAGACATATGGTGTGTATACAAGTACAACCCCTACGGGCGATGGATCTACAAGCCCGGATTATTATGATTTTAATGGCAAAAAATACAGTGACTATTCTGGCAATTATCGTGTTGTAGGACGGACTTCAGACGGCTCCGGTAAGACAATATATACGGTTGTGCCATATTTCTCCTCCAGCAATGAAATGCTGTTGGATACCATGTATGCCCAGTTTAGCTGGAACGATTTAAATGCACCAAATGGTCTGAAAAATGCAGCAGGGCAGGAATTAAAGATCGGCTATGAAGTGGAAGTAAATGGTGCTATATACAAGAAAAACTTCAATGCATATGATGCAGCAGGCGCAACACATGAGATCATGTATTCCACTAACAATAGTATAAAGATGACAAACGGACAGTCAGTCACAATTCGTGTGCGTGGTGTTTATTATCATGAAGAGAACAAGGTTGGCACAGGAACAGATGGCACACCGGTTGGTACAGATATCAATGTGATCGATACCTTCGGAGAATGGTCAGAGCCTGTCAGCTATACTTATACCGCACCACAGGCAATTGCAGCAGTACCTGCTGTTTCAGCAGCTTTTGTAAAGGGCGAGACAACCATTAATGGTTCTTCTGCTAATACAGAAGATGTCATCCGAGTATCCTTTACAACTGTTCCACAGGCAACAGAATACACGGTATATAAGATCGCAACCAAAAAGCAGGTTGCACTGACAGGGGATAACTTCTATAAGGTATATGATGCCGATTACGATGCATTGGACAGCCTGGGTCTTTCAGATATCAGAACAGACTCTGAGCAGCTCAGATACGGGGAAACAACATTCAAGGATACACCGACGGATGGCTATAACTATTATTATTATGCGGTTGTACCAGAGGGTGTGGCAGATGCCGAACATTACTACAATACACAGTCTCTTGAGTCGATTGCAGCAATTGGTACAGCTACAGTTCCGGAAGCATCTGTAAATCTCCCGCAGGTAGCAAATCTGCGCGTGGAGAAATATACAGATGGCAACAAGGCACTTGTATGGGATAAGACAGAGAAGAAAGTAGCAATCTTCGCTTATGAAGCAGCTAATTTCCCGGCATATTACACAGCAAAGCTGCAGGATCCGACGACAGCTGTTACAACAGCAGATGGAAAGCAGGAAATCCATAAACTTTGGAGATCTTACTGGTCGGATGGTTGGAATCAGATGGATCTGTCCAAAGAGGAATGGCTGGCACTGGAGAAAGTACAGTACCACACAACTGACGGAATAAATGGAAGTATGTCACTGGATAATTTCTCAATGAAACCTGGCAGAACCTATTATTTTGTCGCTTATACTTATGACAGTGCTAAGAAAAACAGCAACCAGACACCATATGTATATTCCGGAACAAGCAAAACAACCAATGATAAGGGAGTAGAAACAGCAACACCTGTTACATACAACTACTATACATACACACCAATCAGTGCAGCTTCCGCAGTTGTTTCTGTAAAAGCAGAGATGAGTCAGAAGCCGACTGTCAGCACAATGGTGACAAAGAACAGTGTAAAACTGACGATGCAGAATGTATCCGGAACAGGTTATGAAATCTACCGCAAGAGCGGCAAGAAGTTCAAAAAGATCGCTGTCACAAACAGTGATGTTTATATGGATGAAGGTCTGAAAGCAAATACAACCTATACTTATAAGGTACGTGCTTACTACTACAACCGTGACACAAAGGAAAAATATTACAGCGATTACAGAGTTCTGTCCGTTAAGACAGCAGACGCAGCAAATATTGATATCATGGCAGTAAAGGCGTCCAAGACAGCTGTCAAGGTATCCTGGACAAAGGTTGCAAATGCATCAAAATATGAAGTGTACCGCAGCAATTCAGCAAATGCTGATCCAAAGGTACTTTCTAAGAAATACAGCGCAAGTGGTATCAAGACGACACTGGCAAACAACCGTTTTGAACTGGTTAAGACATTATCAAAATCTAAAAAGAGCTATACCGACAAGAAACTGACAGCAGGTGAATCCTATACCTATGTTGTAGTTGCATACTACAAGGCAGGTAATAAGACAGAGTATGTATCAGGAACTGACTCAGCTTATCTTGGACTGGATAAGTCTGTATATCGCGTAGATGGTGTGATCAGCGGCTCTAAGGCTAAGATTACATGGGAAAAGGATAAATATGCATCTAAGTATGAAGTAGAGTACACAGTTTATGATGTAAACGGCAATCCGAAATCCTCACAGCCTGCAAAGGCAACAACAAAGAAAGCCGGCTATACGGTATCCGGTCTGGCAGCAGGTGAATCTGTCAGCGTACGTGTCCGTGCAGTTGGTAAGGGAAGTGTATACAGCGACTGGTCAAGTGAACGCGTTATCAAGAACCTGACAGCTGTAAAGGGTATTAAGGCAGTTGCAACTTCTAAGAAGAATGCAGCAGGTCAGACTGTCAAAGGTGTGAAGATCACATGGAAGGCAGTAGCAGGTGCTAAGTATTACAAAGTATACCGTTCTACACAGGAAGGTGTTTATGATAAGGATGCAAAGGTTTACTATCTGCCAGCCGGTAGAGAATTGATCGTAAAAGAGGCAAATGATAACTTCTATACGAAAGATTCCTCTTTGAAACGGGATGGTTACAGAACAGATGACGTTGTTTATTACAAAGAATACAAAGAAATCAAGGGATCTGTTACAGGAACAAGTGCAGTAGACTATGCTGATTTCCCGGCAGGTGTAACTTACTACTATACAGTAGTGGCATACGGAGAAGCTCCTGTTGCAAGCGAGGATTCCCATGTATCCAGCAACCAGGTGGCAAAGGCTGCCAAGGTAACAGCAGACGGTATCAACACCGTTACGCTGAAAAACAGCAAGAAAGGCAAAGTAACAGTAACCTTCAACACGGTACCGGGCGCAAAGAAGTATACAGTTTATCGTTCCATGAAGAAGGGCGGCAAGTATACAAAGGTTGCAACTGTCAAGGTAACCAAGAAGAACAAGAACAAAAAGTCCTTAAGCTATACAGGTAAAGCAGTAAAGAAGAAAACATACTATTACAAAGTAGTGGCTGAAGGTACAAACGAGCTGAAAGCAGATATGAATATTGAATCTGCAGTGAAGAAGATCAAAGTAAAGAAATAAAAATACGAGATCTTGCAATCTGTAATAGAAACAGAAACAGGGAAGCTCCGGCGGATGCACAGTCGTCCGCCGGAGCTTTTTGCTATGGCGACGAGGAAAATGCACGCATTTCTGCTGCCCTATACACTACAGCCCGGATTTAGAGGATTTTATTGCACCGAATGTTGAAAAGATGTAAACTGATAACAAGGTATGCAAAATGGGAGGCTTTTTATGCGTTGTATATATAAGACAGACAATGGAGTTTTGTCAAAACTGAAAGATTTTGAGCCGGATGTATGGGTAAACCTCATAACTCCTGATATGGATGAGATCGTCTCGACAGCCAAACAATATGGAATTGATGTTAACGATATGAAGGCAGCACTGGATGATGAGGAAAGCTCCCGTGTGCAGCTGGAAGATGGGTATACACTGATCCTTGTCGATATCCCGTCGGCTGAGGTGCGTAATAACCAGAACGCTTATACGACAATCCCTTTGGGTATCCTGCTTGTGAGAAATGCGATCATCACGGTATGCGGTACAGAGACACCGGTGCTGACTTATTTTTCACAAAATCTCGTCAGAGGATTCTCGACAAAAAAGAAGATGCGTTTTGTGTATCAGATCCTGCTTCGGACAACAAATATGTATCAGGCATTTCTGCGTGTTATTGATAAGCGGCGCAGCGAGATCGAGCAGAGAGTCAGTGAAGAAAATGATACAGAGGACAGAGATCTGATTCACTTACATGAACTGGAAAGCAACCTTGTCTATTTCGCAACGTCATTAAGTGCAAACAGAGTTGTACTCGAACGACTGACCCGTTATGAGCGGATCGAGCAGTATCCGGAGGATAAGGAACTGCTGGATGATGTCATAGTCGAGAACAGGCAGGCAATTGAAATGACAAACATTTACAGAGATATTATCCATGGTGCCCGGGAGCTCGTATCCACGATCTTAAATAACCGACTGAACAATGTGATGAAATTCCTGACCTCCATTACGCTCGTTATGGCGATCCCGACGGTTATTTCCGGCATTTACGGAATGAATGTAAGTGCAGCCTGGATGCCGCTTGCGAAGACACCTTACGGGTTCACTATTATCTGTGTGGCCATAGCAGTGATCTGTGTTGTGGCACTTGTTGTATTAAAGAAAAAGAAATTGCTGTAAAAAGAGAAGAAAGTTATAGATATTATATATGAAAAAAAGAAACGGATGGAAAGAAAAAGCTGGGAAAATCGCGCAGATACTTCCTTTTTATCTGCTGGCTGCACTGATGGTCATTATGTGCGTGTTCTATTTCCATATGCGGAAGCGGGAAAGTCAGGTGCTGCAAAAGGTACAGGATGCAGAAGAATACAGCAGCTATTATATGATGATCACCAATGATGACAGCCTGCCGTTCTGGCAGAATGTTTATGCAGGTGCGCTGGAGGAAGCACAGAAAGCAGATGCTTATATTGAAATGCCGGGGCTTAATCTGGAAACGGATTACGACAAGCGGGATCTGATGAAGATCGCGATCGATTCCAAGGTGGATGGTATCATTGTGGAGGCGGATGAAAGTGCCATGATGACAGAGCTTATCAGGGAAGCGGAAGACAACGGAATTCCTGTCGTGACTGTGCTGGAGGATAACACACAGGCGGGCAGGCAGAGTTATGTAAGCATCAGCTATTATAATCTTGGCAGAGAGTATGGGAACCAGCTCTGCGATATCATAAGAGAAAAACAGGTAAAGGGATATGGCAGCAGACAAAATGTCATGGTACTTTTGGATGCGGAACGCGCGGATACGAGCCAGAGTATCCTTCTTGCCTCTATGCAGGAAGTGATCGATGGAGAAGGGTTTGGTGATCTGGTACAGATTGAGGCGGTTCCGGTACAGAGTGGATCGGCATTTGCCGCTGAAGAGGCGATCCGTGATATTTTTATGACGAGAGATACGCTGCCGGACGTGATGATCTGCCTGAATGAACAAAATACGACCTGCGTTTATCAGGCGGTTGTCGATTATAACAAGGTTGGAGATATTGAGATCGTGGGATATTACGAATCCGATATGATCAGAAGTGCGATCCGGAAAGATATCATCTATTCTTCCGTGACGTTCGATACAAAGCAGATGGGCAGATATTGCGTGGATGCTCTTACGGAATATCAGGAAAGTGGTTATGCAAATGAATATTTTGCAGTAGATATCTCACTTCTGGATGCACAGACGCTGGGGGAAGGAGGCGCGGACGATGTCCAAGAAACTGACTGACGCCTTCGCGGCTCTCTCAATCCGGACAAAGCTGATCTGTGTATTCGTTCTGACGATCCTTGTCATGCTGCTTGTGAATGTGTTCATGTATCTGAATATCAACAAGATCACCGTGCAGCTGGATGAAATCTACGCGGACAATGTCAGGCTGAATGCGATCGCGGATGCGCTTGACGGTCTGCAGTCCAGTATGACTTCCTATCTGAATACAAAGACGACAGATGCCATGGAGGAATATTATAAAAACGAGCAGAATTATGCAGATCTGATCGCGGGACTTCGGACAAAGGCAACAGGGGACGAGCTTCTTCTGATGGAGCGTAATATCCATTACATGTCAGAGACATATCTGACGCTGACGGCGGATACGATAGAGGCAAAAAGAGGGCGTAATGTAGAAAAATACAAAGCATATTATGATGATGCATCGCAGCTTTATGAATATTTGCAGATGTATATACTGAGTCTGAATAACAGGCGGTTCCGTACCAATACCGGGGATTACGAAGTGCTTTCCGATTCCCTGCAATATCTGGAAATGGTCAGCATCTTTATTTTTATCGCACTGACACTTTGTACCCTTTTAATGGTCATCATGTTTACGAGAAATATCACAAAGCCGTTGCGGAAACTTTCGGATGCAGCGTATCGTGTGGCAAACGGAGAGCTGGATCAGGCAGATATGGTGGAAGTGCATTCGATGGATGAGATCGGTGTCGTAACGGTAGCGTTTAATCGGATGCTGCAGAGTATTCCGGCTTATATAAACCGTCTCCGGGAGAGCCTTGAAAAAGAGCGGCAGATGAAGGAAAAGGAGCTTCTGATGGAAACACATCTGAAGGATGCCCAGCTGAAATATCTGCAGGCACAGATCAATCCGCACTTTCTGTTTAATTCATTGAATGCGGGTGCACAGCTTGCCATGATGGAAAGCGCGGACCGTACCTATGATTATATCCAGAATATGGCTGCGTTTTTCCGCTACAATATTAAGAAGGATCATGATGAAGTCACGCTGGAAGAAGAAATCCGGCTTGTGGATAATTATATTTATATATTAAACGTCCGGTTTTCGGGTGAGATCCATTTTGAGAAAAAAGTAGATGAATCCCTTCTGGGCGTGCATATTCCGAGCATGCTCCTGCAGCCGATCGTGGAAAACAGTGTCAATTACGGAATCCGTAATATTGACTGGGAAGGGCGGATCGTGCTTTCTGTTTACCGGGAAGAGGAAAAAGTCTGTATCAGTATCAAAGACAACGGTGTTGGCATGACGGAAGAACGAATCGCGCAGGTGATGCAGAACTGTATTTCCCATAAGGAAGATACGGGAGATTCCAACGGTGTCGGTCTGAACAATGTAATGGAACGCCTCCATCTGTTTTTTGACGGAGCGGAAGAGTTTGTCATGATGAGTGAAGGACCTGGCAGGGGAACGGAGGTAGTGATCCGGATTCCTTATTTGAAAATGTAAAATGTAATGATTACGGAGAGTGGATAAGGTATGTATAAGATTATGCTGGCAGATGACGAAGGGATCGTGATTGATTCCCTCCGGTTCATCTTATCAAAGGAATTTGGGGATACATGTGTGATCGAATCTGCCAAGACCGGCAGAAGTGTGATCGAGCTGGCGGAGCATTTTGGCCCCGATATTGCGATCATGGATATCCAGATGCCCGGTATTAATGGGATCGAGGCAATGCGTGAGATCCGGGAGACAAACACGAATACTATTTTTATTGTGATGTCTGCCTATGATAAATTTGATTATGCCAAGGAGGCCATTGGACTTGGCGTGCTGGAATATCTGAACAAACCGGTTGACAGAACCGAGATCGTAGCAGTCGTGAAGCGTGCCATGCATCTGATCGACAAGGAGCGCGAAAAACGCTCGAAGGATCTGATGATCCGCGAGAAAATGGAAACGGTTGTTCCGATCATTGAAAACGGACTTGTTTATAATATCCTGTTTCAAGAATTCTTTGAGGACGATATCGAAAATTTCAAAAATCTGCTGGGGCTTTCGATGGATTATGGCTGTATGATGGCACTTGTCTTTGGCGAGGATCAGGAAGGCAATCATATGACGAATGCGGTCGGAACCAGTGTCCGCGTGCAGAACCATGTCAGAGAAGTGCGTGAAGTGGTCAAAAGCTATTTTCCGGGAATCGTGGGCTCAGTCATGGCAAACAAGATCGCAGTTTTTATTCCATGGGAAGAGCCGAAGCAGGAATATAATGAACGTATTGAAATGATCGAAAAAGCGCGTGTTATGGTCAGAAATCTCAGAAAGCATCTGGATGTGGCATTCCGCGCGGGATTTGGATCTGTCCGTCCCTTAAGTGAGGCGATGGAATCTTATAATGAGGCGCTGGATTCCCTGACAACAACGACAGGAACGGTTGCGCATGTAGATGACCTGCCGATCGGCTGTGAATATGAGGAAAATTATCCGGTAGAAACAGAGCGTCTTTTATTTGATGCACTGGAAAAAGGTGATTTGAACGGATCGGTAGCAGCAGCTAATCAGTTTTTTGACTGGATGCTGGAGAATTACCCGAACTGTGAAATGGATATCAAGCTGAAGGTGCTGGAATTTGTGCTTTGGGCGGAGCACGTAACTTATGAGAACAGCGGTAAGGTGTATCATTTCCGCTCCAGACAGGATTATCTGCCGTCGCTGCTGGCAATTACCCAGTATGAAGATCTGCGGAAATGGTATATTGACAAGATCACACAGGCATGTCGCACTGTCATGACACGGAAGGAAGAACAGTCAAGCAGTATTATTGACCGGGCGAAGGATTATATTGCGGGACATTACAGCAAGGATATTTCGCTGGATGATGTATCGCGCGAGGTAGATATCAGTCCGTATTATTTCAGTAAGGTATTTAAAGAAGCGACCGGAGAGAACTTTATTGAATATCTGACGAATGTCAGGATATCAAAGGCAAAGGAAATGCTTCAGGCAGGTGACTGCAGTATGAAGGAGATCTGTTCGGCGGTCGGCTATTCCGATCCGAATTATTTCAGCCGCACCTTCAAGAAAAATGTAGGTGTGACCCCTACGGAGTTTAAGGAGGGCAAATAACAGATGAAGAAAAGGTTTATGCTGCTGTTTGTATGTATGCTCCTGCTAACGGGCTGTGGTAAATTACAGGAAACGGAGCAGGAGGAAGAGAAGCACGATGATACACCGGTGCAGATCGGACTTGTGTTTGATTCCTTTGTCATAGAAAGATGGCAGAAGGACCGGGATGTATTTGTTTCCACGGCGAAGGAATATGGTGCGGAAGTCAATGTGCAGAATGCCAATGGTGATATTGACACGCAGATCTCACAGATCCGGTATCTGATCAAGAAAAAGGTGGATGTGCTTGTTGTTGTCTGCATCGATTCGGATGGAATGGCGGATGTGATCGCGGAAGCAAAGGATGCAGGCATACGGGTGATCGCCTATGACCGTATGATCAAAAATGCCAATGTGGATCTGTATATTTCCTTCGATAATGAAAAGGTAGGAACGCTGATGGGGCAGGCGCTTGTGCAGGCAGGACTGCCAAACAAAAAAGTACTTATGCTTTCCGGACCGACTGCGGATAATAATGTGTCGCAGGTGGAAAAGGGCTTTCAGGCTGTGATGGATGAAAATGATATCGAGATCGTGGGCAGCATGCACGCGGACGGCTGGAAGGCAGAGCTTGCTTATGATTATATTAATGACCATCCGGAGCTTCTGGATGGTCTGGATGCGATCATGTGCGGTAACGACGGTATCGCTACAAGTACTGTGCGCGCGCTTGCGGAGAAACGGCTGGCAAGCAAGATCAGGATCGTCGGACAGGATGCGGAGCTGGAAGCGTGCCAGCGTATTGTGGAAGGAACGCAGGTTATGACGGTCTACAAGCCGGTGGAAAAGCAGGCACAGGCTGCGGCTGTTTATGCATGCGGGCTGGCAAGGGGAGAAGGCATCAGCACGGATCGTACAGAATATGACGGCACTTATAATGTGCCTGCTGTTGTGCTCGAACCAATCGCGGTGAATGCTGACAATATGCAGGAAGTCATTATAAACAGCGGATTCCACTTGAAAGAAGAGGTTTATTTGAATGTGCGCGATTGAGGGCACGAGCACGCAAAAATAAAAAATCAATAGTAAATTATTGCAAAAAGTGCTGGTACACAGAACAATTTTGTGCTAGCACTTCTTTTTTTATGGTATGTCATATCTTAAAAAATGACAGAAATTCGCAAACTATTGCTATTGAAGGTATGGTACATTTTACTTGTAACAAAGAAAACCTAAAAACGGAATGATTTGTAACACAATATAATTTAATTAAGGGAGGACTTCAATATGAAGAAGAAATTATTAAGTGTATTACTCAGCACAGCAATGGTAGCTTCTCTGTTAGTTGGTTGTGGAAGCAACGCAGCAACAGATGACAGCGCAGCAACAGATGACAGCGCAGCAACAGATGCAGCAGCAACAGATACTGCTGATGACAGCGCAGACGACAGTGCGAGTGCAGGCGAAGGCGGATTTGTTGGTGTAGCAATGCCGACAAAGGATCTGCAGCGTTGGAACCAGGATGGTTCAAACATGCAGTCAGAGCTGGAAGCAGCCGGCTACAAAGTAGATATCCAGTATGCATCTAACGATACAGCTACACAGGTATCCCAGATTGAGAACATGATCACAGAAGGCGTTGATGTTTTAGTTATCGCGTCCATCGATGGCAGCTCACTTGGTACAGTAATGAGCCAGGCAAAAGAAGCAGGCATTCCTGTTATCGCATATGACCGTCTGATCATGGATTCAGATGCAGTTTCTTACTACGCAACATTTGATAACTACATGGTTGGTACAAAGCAGGGCGAGTACATCCGTGACAACTTAGACCTTGACAATGCAGCAGGACCGTTCAACCTTGAAGTATTCACAGGTGACCCTGGTGATAACAATGCTAACTTCTTCTACGGCGGCGCAATGGATGTTCTGAATAAGTACATCGACGAAGGCAAACTGGTTATCAAATCAGGTCAGAAGGAATTCGCAGACGTAGCAACAGCTAACTGGTCTACAGAAACAGCACAGTCCAGAATGGAAAACATTCTTGCTTCTTACTACGCAGATGGCACAAAGCTTGATGCAGTTCTTTGCTCAAACGACTCTACAGCACTTGGTGTTGAGAACGCACTTGCAGCTAACTACACAGGCGATTACCCGATCATCACCGGTCAGGACTGTGATATTGCAAACGTTAAGAACATGATCGCCGGCAAACAGTCAATGTCTATCTTTAAAGACACACGTACACTTGCAAGTCAGGTTGTAAAGATGGTTGGTCAGATTATCGAAGGACAGGAAGTAGAAGTTAACGATACAGAGTCTTATGACAATGGTACAGGCGTTATTCCTTCATTCCTTTGCGAGCCGGTATTCGCAGATGCTAATAACTACAAAGAACTGTTAGTAGATTCAGGATACTATACAGAAGCAGATTTACAGTAATTGACACATATTTGCGACTCTGAAATGTGCGACTGAATAACCCGCGAAGCAGGTTATAGCATGTGAGAGGTTTCCGTGATTATCACAACAAAATAAAAAACAATAACAGGCGGGTTCACCCCGCCTGTTAATCTCAAAAGGTAAGGAATATAATGATTGCGGAGCAGTCATTATGTAAACATTAGATATTAGATATTAGGAGGGATACAATTGGCGAAAGTATTATTGGAAATGAAAAATATCACCAAAACATTCCCCGGTGTTAAGGCACTTGATAATGTAAATCTTCAGGTAGAAGAAGGCGAGATCCACGCTCTGGTTGGAGAAAACGGCGCCGGTAAATCTACCCTTATGAATGTTTTAAGTGGTATCTACCCTTACGGTAGCTATGAAGGCGATATTATATATGACGGAGAAGTTTGTAAATTCTCTAAAATTAAAGATAGTGAAGAAAAGGGAATTGTCATTATCCATCAGGAACTGGCATTGATCCCTTACATGAGCATCGGTGAGAACATGTTCCTCGGTAACGAGAGAGGAAAGAAATTTGCGATCAACTGGAATGATACTTACGGCGAAGCTGAGAAATATATGAGAACAGTAGGGCTGAAGGAATCTTCCAGAACACTGATCAAAGATATCGGTACAGGTAAACAGCAGCTGGTTGAAATTGCAAAAGCACTTGCAAAGCATGCAAAGCTCCTGATCCTGGATGAGCCGACTGCCTCCTTGAATGAGGATGATTCCCAGGCACTTCTGGATTTGCTCCTGAAGTTCAAAAAAGAAGGTATGACTTCAATCATCATCTCTCATAAGCTGAATGAGATCTCTTATGTAGCAGATAAGATCACGGTTATTCGAGACGGATCTACGATTGAAACATTGGATAAAGAAAAAGACGATATTTCCGAAGCACGTATCATCAAAGGTATGGTTGGCCGTGAGCTGACAGACCGTTTCCCGAAACGCGAGAATAAGAAATTCGGAGATATCAACCTGGAGACAAAGGACTGGACGGTTTACCATCCGCTTTACACGGAACGTAAGGTTGTTGACAATGTCAGCATCAACGTCCGTAAAGGTGAGGTTGTTGGTATCGCAGGTCTGATGGGCGCCGGACGTACAGAGCTTGCCATGAGCTTATTCGGTAAGAGCTACGGTACAAAGATCTCCGGCTCCTTAAAGCTGAATGGTGAAGAGGTACATCTGAAGAATGTAAGAGATGCCATTCATCATAAGCTGGCATATGTAACAGAAGATCGAAAAGGAAACGGACTGATCCTTTCCAACCCGATCAAGATCAATACGACGCTTGCAAATCTGGATGCGATCAGCAGACATGGTGTGATCGATCAGGATGAGGAATATGCGATTGCAGTAGATTACAAAGAAAAATTACGCACGAAATGTCCGTCTGTAGAGCAGAATGTCGGTAATCTTTCCGGTGGTAACCAGCAGAAAGTATTACTGGCTAAATGGATGTTCGCAGATCCGGATGTATTGATCCTCGACGAGCCGACAAGAGGTATCGACGTTGGAGCGAAATACGAGATTTACTGTATTATCAATCAGTTGGTGGCAGAAGGAAAATCTGTTATCATGATTTCTTCAGAGCTTCCTGAAGTACTTGGTATGTGTGACAGAATTTATATCATGAATGAAGGAAGAATCGTCGGAGAACTGCAAGGTGAGGAAGCATCGCAGGAAATCATTATGTCACATATTTTAAAATCTTCAAATAAAGGAGCGTAAACAATGGATAAAGCAAAATTGATGAATGGTGTCAAAAAATATACAATGATTATTGTTTTAGTATTAGTTACGTTGTTCTTTACGTGGCAGACAGGTGGTAAAATTCTTCTTCCACAGAACGTAAGTAACTTAATTTCCCAGAACGCATACGTATTTGTTCTGGCAACTGGTATGTTATTATGTATCTTAACCGGTGGTAACATCGACCTTTCGGTTGGTTCGGTTGTCTGCTTCGCAGGTGCTGTCGGTGCAACATTAATGGAAAGCAAAGGAATGAATCCATGGGCTGCATCTATTATGATGCTTCTGATTGGCCTTCTGATCGGTGCATGGCAGGCTTTCTGGATCGCATATGTACATGTACCTCCTTTCATTACAACACTGTCCGGTATGTTGGTATTCCGTGGACTTTCAAACGTTGTACTGAACGGCTTAACAGTTTCCCTGACAAATGCAGGATTCGTTAAAGTATTCGGCGGTGGTGCTGAATGTTATATTCCTGATTTCTTCGGTGGAAACGGATTCAATATTACCTGTATGTTAGTTGGTGTGATCGCCTGTGTGATCTATGTACTGGTTCAGATCAAGAACCGTATGAACCGTGCAAAGAAGGGCTACGAAATGGAAGCTCTGAGCGCAATGGTTGTCAGAACAGTGATCATCTGTGCAGTTATTTTAGTATTCATGTTCCGTCTGGCTCAGTACAAAGGTATTCCGACTGCTCTTGTATGGGTAGCACTGGTAGTTCTGATCTACGGATACATCACAAGCAAAACAACAACAGGCCGTTACTTCTACGCAGTAGGTGGTAACGAAAAAGCAACAAAGCTTTCCGGTATTAATACAAACAAGGTTTACTTCATTGCTTATACAAACATGGGCTTCTTAGCAGCTCTTGCAGGTATGCTGACAATCGCACGTATGACAAGTGCACAGCCAACATACGGACAGAACTACGAAATGGATGCCATCGGTGCCTGCTTCGTAGGTGGTGCTTCTGCTTACGGCGGTGTCGGTACAGTTCCGGGTGTTATCGTTGGTGCGGTTCTGATGGGTGTTATCAACCTTGGTATGTCGATCATGGGTGTTGATGCCAACTACCAGAAGGTTGTAAAAGGTCTTGTACTTCTTGCAGCTGTTATCTTCGATGTCGTAACAAAGAAACAGGATAAATAAAAGTTATAAGGCAGAATGATAGCAATATCATCCTAATATCTAATGAAAGCTCCCGGGCATCGCCCGGGAGCTTTCGCGCTGTTGTGTACTTATGTATGCAAATAGAGTTTTGCAGAGCAAAACTCTTGCGCCGAGCGCGGTCGCTTGCGACATATTCCGCTTCGCGCGAGTGCGCATCCAGTGGATCTGCTTTTGTAACCTGGAAAATTCGGAGGAATTTCCAGGTTACAAAAGCAGGCTCCCCAATGGGGAGCCTGCAAGGTGAAAGAATAACACTGCAGAAGTACTGTATCTTCTGCTTGTGATACAGGCTTTTGCAATCTATAGGTATCATATCATTGTTTGCTGAAAAAACATAGAGTGATAGTGCCTACACTTTTATCCTGTTTTTATCGAAAATAAACAAAAAATTGCCAAACGGACGTATTCGACGTATAATAAACTGACATTACGATTAGAAAGGAAGGGCAAAATTGTGATTTTTAATTCGGTCAGCTATCTGCTGTTTTTTCCCATAGTGACGATCCTGTATTTTGCTTTTCCGAAAAAGCTGCGCAATGCATGGCTTCTGATCGCCAGTTATTTCTTCTATATGAACTGGAACGCAGCCTATGGGCTGTTGCTTTTTGGCTCTACCGTGATCACTTATTTGTGCAGTCTTCTGGTGGAATGGGCAAAGGAGAAAAAGCAGTCTGTGAGGCTTGCAAAGGCTGCGATGACTGCGAGCTTTCTGCTGAATCTGGGTCTTTTGTTTTATTTTAAATATCTGAATTTTGCGATTGTAAATCTGAACAGGATCAGCAGTCTATTCCATGGCAGGCAGATTTCTGCTTTTGATATTCTACTTCCTGTCGGCATTTCATTTTATATTTTTCAGGCACTGGGCTATACGATGGATGTATACCGGGGCAAGATCAAGGCCTGTCGGAAATTCTTTCGTTATGCTCTGTTTGTTTCGTTCTTTCCGCAGCTTGTGGCAGGTCCGATTGAACGCTCGGACAATCTGCTGCCGCAGTTTGAAGAGGAGCATACGTTTGATACAGACAGAATCCGGGAAGGGCTTTTGTGGATGCTCTGGGGGCTCTTTCTGAAAATTGTGATCGCGGACAATCTGTCTGTCTATATTACAGAGATTTATGATAATTATCTGGCATATACCGGAGCGGAGATCGTTTTTGCCACTGTATTGTTTGCATTTCAGATTTACTGTGATTTTGGCGGTTATTCCTATATTGCGATCGGAAGTGCGAAGGTGCTGGGCTTTCGGCTGATGGATAATTTTAAAGCTCCTTATCTTGCGGTCAGTGTACATGATTTCTGGAGACGATGGCATATTTCCCTGACAAGCTGGTTTACCGATTATCTGTATATTCCGCTTGGGGGCAACAGAAAAGGGAAACTGCGTAAATATCTGAATGTCATGATCGTTTTTCTGGTTAGCGGTCTGTGGCACGGTGCTGACTGGACCTATGTGATCTGGGGCGGTATCAATGGGCTTTATATGGTGATCGAGGAAGTGACGGGATATCGGAAAAAGGCAGTGCGGCTTGCAGAGAAAAGTCTGTCGTACCGGATTTTTGCAGGCATACTGACTTTTGCACTGGTAGATTTTTCGTGGCTGTTTTTCAGGGCATCTTCGCTGGATGATGTGGTCGGTATGCTCAGACAGATCAAGGCGGTTCCGGGTTTCCACAGACTGTTTGGGGCAGTTTTTGCGGGAATGGAGCCATCCCTTTTGCTGGCGGTCACGCTTGCACTGCTTCTTATGTGGCAGGTTGACAGACTGCTTTACCGGGGGGAAAATGCTGCAATGCTTGTGCTTTCACAGGGCTGGTTTGCGCGCTATCTGGTATATGGCGGTCTTTTGCTGTTCATTCTGCTGTTTGGCGTCTATGGATATGAATATGCCCAGACGGCATTTATTTATTTTCAGTTCTGACAGCTCTGGCAGATCAGGAGTCCGATATGGTTGAAAAATAAGGATGCTGCAAAAAATATTTGCAGTAAGCTACAGAAGGAATACATGCATGAAGAAAAAAGTACTTTTCTTTGGTAAATTGTTTATAGTGACACTGCTTCTCTTCGTATTCTGCTTTGGTGTCGTTATGCCGCAGTATACAGGCAATTATCAGGCATCTATGGTAGATAAGGCTGCCCGCCTCCGGTCAGTGGAAGGTCCGAAGATCGTTTTGATCGGCAATTCCAATCTGGCGTTTGGCATGGATAGTCAGATGCTGGAGGAGGCATTTTCCATGCCGGTTGTGAATATGGGACTGCATGGCGGTGTCGGGAATGTGTTTAACGAACAGGCAGCAAGGCTTAATGTGACGCCTGGTGATATTTATGTGGTGTGCCACAGCAACTATGATGATACGGATGCGATCAAAAATCCGGAGCTGGCATGGATCACAATCGAGAATCATTTTGAACTGTATAAACTGATCCGCCCAAAGGACTGGTGGGACATGATCCGGGCATATCCGACCTATCTGCGCAAATGTCTTGGGCAGTGGCGTAATGAATCGGGAAATCAGGAGACAAATGACTGTTACCGCAGAAGCGCCTTTAACGCATACGGAGATGTATATTATCCACGTCCACAGTCTGAGGAAGGCATCGATTTTTCGCCGGTGGCGATCCATCATATCAACGAAACAACGGCAAAACGTCTGAATACGTTATATGATGATCTGCAAAAGCAGGGAGCGGATATGGTTGTGGCAGGCTATCCGATCGCAGAATATGAAGGGACACCGGAAAGAGCGGCATATGATGAGATGGGACAGGAGATCGCAGATGCGCTGGATGCGGCGGTGATCTCGGATTTTAACGATTACAGATATCCCACTTCTTATTTTTATAATACTTATATGCACCTGACGGATGAGGGAACAAAGGCAAGAACACGGCAGCTCATCAAAGACCTGCAGGCTTATATGGATGGAGAGGAAAAATACGAAAACAAATAGGCAGTCAAAGGAAAAACAGATGAATATCTGTATGTTTATAAAGGAGGAACAGCATGATCTCGCAAAAGTACAAAGATATGTTAGGACAGAAATCGGTCATCCGCGAAATGAGTGCGGCCGGTCATAAAATGGGTGAGGAGATCGGGTTTGACAATGTATTTGATTACAGCCTGGGGAATCCGAGCGTACCTGCACCGAAAAAGGTGGAGGATGTGATCAAAAAGCTGCTGGAGGAAACGGAGCCGCTTTCTCTGCACGGCTATAGTGAAGGGCACGGTATTTTGCAGGTGCGTGAAAAGATTGCAGCTTATCTGGCAAAGACATATGATATTCCGTATACCTATGAAGATATTTTTATGGCAAGCGGTGCTGCGGGCGCGCTGGCACATGCTTTCCGTGCGGTTGTATGTCCGGGCGAAGAGATCATTACCTTTGCTCCGTTTTTCCCGGAATACAGACCGTACATTGAAACAACAGGCGCAGTTTTGAAGGTTGTACCGGCAAATACGGAAACCTTCCAGATCAACTTTGAGGCATTTGAACAGATGATCACCGAAAAAACGGCGGCAGTTCTGATCAATACCCCAAATAATCCGTCCGGAATCGTATATTCTACAGAGACGATCAGGAAGCTGGCAGAGGTGCTTTCCAAAGCACAGGAAGCATATGGACATGATATTTATATCATTTCCGATGAACCGTATCGCGAAATTGTGTTTTCCGGCGTAGATGCCCCCTGCGTATCGAAATTTTATGACAATACGATTATGTGCTATTCTTACAGCAAATCGCTTTCTCTGCCGGGAGAGCGTATCGGTTACGTGGCAGTCAATCCTGCCTGCGAAGATGCGGCGCTGATCGTGCATATGTGTACGCAGATCTCCAGAGGGATCGGACATAACTGTCCTGCTTCGCTGTTGCAGCTTACGGTGGCAGAGCTTTTAGGAGAAACGTCAGATCTGTCGGTTTATGAGGAAAATGCCAACATCTTATATGATGCACTGACTAAGATGGGATTTTCCTGCGTCAGACCGGGCGGCACTTTTTATATGTTTCCAAGGTCTCCGGAAGAAGATGCAAAGGCGTTCTGTCAGAAGGCACTTGCTTACAATCTGGTGCTTGTACCGGGTGACAGCTTTGGATGTCCGGGCTTTTTCCGTATTTCCTACTGCGTACCGACAGAAAAGGTAAAAAGATCACTTGCGGCGTTTGAAAAACTGGCGCAGGCATATGACTTATGCTAAAATTTAGAAATGGTTCGGAGAACAGATAATAACAGATTACTGTCATGTTTATTGACAGAATACATAATATAGAAGGAAGTGATAACATGTATCAGGCTGGTCTGGTTTTGGAAGGCGGGGGCATGAAGGGCGTTTATACAGCCGGTGTCCTGGATTTCTTTTTGGACAAAAAGATCACATTTGCTAATTGTTACGGTGTTTCCATGGGAGCCTGTACACTCTGCAGCTATATTTCCGCACAGCGGGGCAGAGGGCTCAGCGTTGCGGTCGATTATCTGAAGGATCCGCATTACTGCGGCTTTTACAGCATGGCGACAACCGGAGATATTTTTAATGCGAAAATGTGTTATGATACGATACCGAATGAGCTGAATCCTTATGATTATGAGGCTGCGATGAAATATCCGGGCAATGCCTATGCAGTTATGACGGACGTGGAAACGGGAGCTCCGGTTTATTACAAGATGCAGGATATGCGAAAGGATATCATCGCAGTGCAGGCGTCTGCTTCCATGCCTCTTGTTTCGCGGTTTGTGGAGATCGACGGCAGAAAATATCTGGATGGTGGAATTGCGGACTGTATTCCGATCATGCATTCTTTAAAGGAAGGAAACCGGAAGAATGTCGTTGTCATGACAAAAGAGGTAGGCTATCGCAGAGAGCCGTTTTCCATGCTGGGCATGGTAAAGGTACGATATCATAAATATCCGTATCTGATCCACGATATGGCGATCCGTCATACGCGGTATAACAGGACGCTCGATTTTCTGGAGAAGGAAGAAAGGAGAGGCAACGTATTTATCATCAGACCACAGCAGAAGTCAGCTGTCGGCAGAGTGGAAAAGGATAAAGAGAAACTGGTCGCATTATATGAAGAGGGCTATCACGATGCGGAAGCTTCTTATGATGCAATGCGGGCATATTTAGAAAAGGAGACACCATGATAGAAATTATTAAAGCAATATTTTTCGGTATAGTAGAAGGAATTACGGAATGGCTGCCCATCAGTAGCACCGGTCACATGATCATTCTGGATGAATTTGTAAAACTGAATGTCAGAGAAGAATTCTGGAATCTGTTTCTGGTTGTGATCCAGCTGGGGGCGATCCTGGCGGTTGTTCTTTTGTTCTGGAATCAGATTTTTCCGTTAAACCTGAAGGATAAAAAAGAGCCGGTCTGGAAAAAGGATATCCTGTTTTTGTGGGTCAAGATACTGGTTGCCTGTGTTCCGGCGGGAATTGTCGGTGTTTTGTTTGATGATGTATTTGACAAATACTTATATAACTTTCCGTGCGTGGCAATGGCATTGATCGTATTCGGTATCTTATTTATCATAGTGGAAAAGAAGAAAAAAGGAACGACCTTCCGGATCACCTCGATTGATCAGCTGGATTATAAAACGGTAGTATGGATCGGTGTATTTCAGCTGATCGCGGCCGTATTCCCGGGGACTTCCAGATCCGGTGCAACGATCATCGGTGCACTGCTCCTTGGCGTATCGAGAGTTGTGGCAGCGGAATTTACATTTTATCTGGCAATTCCTGTCATGTTTGGTGCCAGTCTGTTAAAACTGGTCAAATTCCTGATGATGGGACTCAGCTTCACATCAATGGAGCTTGCAATCCTTGCGGTTGGCTGTATCGTATCGTTTGTTGTGTCTATAATTGTAATAAAATTCCTGATGGGATATATCAAAAAGCATGATTTTATCCCGTTTGGTATCTACAGAATTGTTTTAGGTGCGGTATTATTGATATATTTTGCACTTGTTTGCTGATTTTTTTGTTCAAAATGGAGAAAAAGCCGTATTTAAGCGGCTTTTCGGGCGAAAAGTTTGACATGAATTGGAAATTGCGTTATAGTAACCAAAGAAAAGCAAATACAAAACTAATCTTTCAGTCAATATAACATGAACAGTGTGAAGGGAGATAATGATTATGGCAGACATTAAAAAAGCTGCAGCAGCAGCAAAACCAGTAGCAAAAGCAGTCGCAGCTACAAAACCGGCAGAAGCAAAGGTGGAAGAAAAAAAGGTTGAGGCTAAGAAAGCAGTAGAAGAAAAGAAGGCAGCACCTGCTAAAAAGGCTGCAGCTCCTAAGAAGGAAACAGCTAAGAAAGCAGCACCTGCAAAGAAAGAAGCTGCAGTAAAGGCAGCAACAAAGGTCAGTGTAAATCTTCAGTTTGCAGGTAAGGAATACAAAGCAGAAGATTTCGAAAAGATGGCAAAAGATGTTTGGCAGTATGACCTTGGTAAGAAGGCAGCTGATTTAAAGAGCGTTGATTTATATGTAAAACCGGAAGAAAACAAGGTTTACTATGTAATGAACGGCGACGTAACAGGCGATTTCGATATCTAAGCCGAAGGATTTAAACAGTCGTTACATATTTATAAGGAATATCGTAAAGAAACAGGATGTATAAAAATATATGTCCTGTTTCTTTTTTTTGTTGTGACAGTCTTGGTAAGTGACAGAGTGTCAGGAGATTTTTCTATAAAGCTGAAAACGTAACAGTACTCGGAGACCGGGAAAATGCAGGACTTGTAGCAGGTATCTGCGCAACAGCCCGTCCGAGCTATGGTACGATCTACATTGAAAAGTCCAGAGTAGAAGGACAGGAATGTGCAAAGACGGATGTGATCGCAGGAACGATCACAAAACCGGAAAAGTATGATGCAGGTACGGCAATGATCATGGTGAAACTGATGGATCATGAGACAAAGGTTGTAACGGTCGATGAAGAGCTGCATCGTGTGCAGACAGCTTTCTATAAGAAGGGAATCATATTATACAGTTTAATGAGTAATGGAGTGAAGGTGGAATATCAGGATATGGAGAATTTCCTGAACCGCTGGTAAATGACAAAAAAGGTATCCCCTGCCCTTGTGGCGGGGGATATTTTAATTTTTTTATTTTTTTCGTTGACAATATGGAAAAGGAGTGCTATGTTATGGATAGAAAAGATGTTAGCACTCGAAAGGGTTGAGTGCTAACAAACAAAAAGATCTGAGAAGGAAGTGATATGGTGGAGATCGATGATAGAAAATTTAAAATTCTACAGGCCGTTGTCAGGAACTATTTAGAGACGGGCGAACCGGTCGGAAGCCGTACGATTTCCAAATATACAGATCTGAATTTAAGCTCCGCGACCATTCGGAATGAAATGGCGGATCTGGAAGAGCTTGGTTATATCCTGCAACCGCATACTTCTGCAGGGCGGATTCCTTCTGATAAGGGCTATCGTTTATATGTTGACCACATGATGGCAGAGAAGGAGCAGGAAGTCAATGAAATGAAAGAACTGCTTCTGGAAAAGGAAGAAAAGCTGGATTCTCTTTTAAAGCAGACAGCCAAGGTGCTTGCCAATGATACCAACTATGCGGCAATGGTTTCGGCGCCGGTTTGTCAGGGCAGCAAGGTGAAGTTCATCCAGCTCTCCAGAGTAGAAGAACATCAGCTCATTGCAGTGATCGTGGTGGAAGGCAATCTGATCAAAAATAAAATGCTTACGACAGAGGAAGCACTGGATGATGAGACGATCTTAAAGCTCAATATCCTGCTGAATACTTCGCTGAACGGTCTTTCCATCAATGAGATCAGCCTTGCGATGATCACAGGGCTGAAAAAGCAGGCGGGCGAGCATGAAGCGCTTGTCGGTGATGTGATCGACGCGGTAGCGGAAGCGATCAAGGAGGACAAAGACCTTGAGATCTATACATCGGGAGCCAAAAATATTTTCAAATACCCTGAGCTGACGGATAATGAAAAAGCAAGCGAGATCATCAGTACATTTGAAGAGAAGAATCTGCTGAATTCACTGGTGGAAGAAACGCTTACCAATCCGGAAAACAACGGTATTCAGGTGTATATCGGTGATGAATCACCTGTTTCGACCATGCGTGACTGCAGTGTTGTAACAGCAACCTATGATCTGGGAGAAGGCATGCGGGGTACGATCGGTATTATCGGACCGAAGCGGATGGATTATGAAAAGGTAGTGGATACCATGAAAGGGCTGATGAATCAGCTTGATAATCTGTATGATAAAAAGAAGATCGGTACAAAGGATGATAAATAACATCTTTTCTAATTGAAATAATAAAGAAAAACGGAAAGGGATGATAACATGGCTGAGGATAAAGAAAAAGTAATACAGGATGCGATCAAAGAGGCGCAGAAAGCAGCGGAAAAGGAAGCCGCAAAAGAAGCTGAAAAGGAAGCTGCTGAGGAATCTGACAAAAAGGAAACAAAAGCTTCCGAAAAGGAAGAAAAAAAGAAGGACAAAAACGACAGGAAAAAAGATAAAACAAAGGAAAAAATTGACGAACTGGAGGATAAAGTAAAACGCCAGCTTGCAGAATTTGAAAATTTCCGAAACCGGAGTGAAAAGGAAAAGACCCAGATGTTTGATATGGGCGCTAAGAATGTGCTGGAAAAGATACTTCCGGTTGTTGACAACTTTGAAAGAGGTCTTGCAACTCCGATTGTGGATGAAGCAGACCAGCCGTTTGCAGACGGTATGCAGATGATCTACAAGCAGCTGATGAAACAGCTTGAAGATCTGGGTGTCAAGCCTATTGAAGCGATCGGTAAGGAGTTTGATCCGAATTTCCACAATGCAGTGATGCAGGTGGAGAGTGAAGAATATGAAACAGGTTTTGTGGCACAGGAGCTGCAGAAAGGCTATCTGTATAAGGATACGGTAATCCGTCACAGTATGGTAGCGGTTGTTTCTTAGCGGGAAATGGTTATGGTGTAGGGATCTGAAACAGAGATCTTTATATAATATGGCTTTATCGAAAGATAAGGCCGGTGAATAAAATGGATGATTTAAAAATTGGTTTTGAAAAGAATATCTTTAGGAGGAAAAAGTTATGAGTAAAATTATTGGTATTGACCTTGGTACAACAAACAGCTGCGTAGCAGTTATGGAAGGTGGTAAACCTACCGTTATCGCAAATACAGAAGGCGCAAGAACAACACCGTCTGTTGTTGCATTTACAAAAAACGGAGAGCGTCTTGTCGGTGAACCTGCAAAACGTCAGGCTGTTACAAATGCAGAAAATACGATCTCTTCCATTAAGAGAGATATGGGTACAGACAGAGGACGTACAATCGAAGGCAAGAAATATTCTCCACAGCAGATTTCAGCTATGATCCTGCAGAAATTAAAAGCCGATGCAGAAAGCTATCTGGGAGAAAAGGTAACAGAAGCCGTTATCACTGTACCTGCTTATTTCAATGATGCACAGCGTCAGGCAACAAAAGATGCAGGTAAGATCGCAGGTCTTGATGTAAAACGTATCATCAATGAGCCTACAGCCGCAGCACTTGCTTATGGTCTTGACAATGAAAAAGAACAGAAGATCATGGTATACGACCTTGGTGGTGGTACATTCGATGTATCTGTCATTGAAATCGGTGACGGTGTTATCGAAGTATTATCCACAAACGGTGATACACACCTTGGTGGTGATGACTTTGACCAGAAGATCATTGACTGGATGGTAGCAGAATTTAAGAATGCAAACGGTGTTGACTTATCTACAGATAAGATGGCTATGCAGAGATTAAAAGAAGCAGCTGAAAAAGCTAAGAAAGAGCTTTCTTCCGCTACAACAACAAATATCAACCTGCCATTCATCAGCATGAATGCAAATGGACCGCTTCACTTTGACATGAACCTGTCCAGAGCGAAATTTGATGAACTGACACATGATCTGGTTGAGAGAACAGCAATTCCAGTTCAGAACGCATTGAAGGATGCAGATATTACAGCAGCAGATCTTGGCAAGGTATTACTCGTTGGTGGTTCTACACGTATTCCTGCAGTACAGGAAAAGGTAAAACAGCTGACCGGTCATGAACCGAATAAATCACTGAACCCTGATGAATGCGTAGCACTCGGTGCTTCCGTACAGGGTGGTAAATTAGCAGGTGATGCAGGCGCCGGTGATATCCTTCTTCTGGATGTTACTCCACTTTCTCTTTCTATCGAGACAATGGGTGGCGTTGCAACAAGACTGATCGAAAGAAATACAACGATCCCGACAAAGAAGAGCCAGATCTTCTCTACAGCGGCAGATAACCAGAGTGCAGTTGATATCAACGTTGTACAGGGTGAAAGACAGTTCGCAAGAGACAACAAGTCTCTGGGACAGTTCCGTCTGGACGGTATTGCACCGGCTCCACGAGGAATCCCGCAGATCGAGGTTACATTCGATATCGATGCAAACGGTATTGTAAACGTATCCGCTAAGGATCTTGGTACAGGTAAGGAACAGCATATTACGATCACAGCAGGATCTAACATGTCTGATGATGAGATCGATAAGGCAGTCAAAGAAGCTGCTGAATATGAAGCACAGGATAAGGCTCGTAAGGAAGCCATCGATGCAAGAAACGAAGCTGATTCTTTCGTATTCCAGACAGAAAAGGCATTAAATGAAGTAGGCGATAAGCTTTCCGACAGTGAGAAATCACCGGTGGAAGCAGATCTTGCAGATCTGAAGTCTTATCTGGAAAGCACAAAGGATCAGGAGCTTACAGCAGATCAGGTATCTGAGATCAATGCAAAGAAAGAAAAACTGCAGACATCCGCTCAGGCACTTTTCACAAAGATGTATGAGCAGGCACAGCAGGCAGCAGGTGCTCAGGGTGCAGCAGGTGCACAGGCAGGACCTGATATGGGTCAGGCGCAGCAGCAGGCAGCACCGGAAGACGATGTAGTTGACGGAGACTTCAGAGAGGTATAAGATAGTAGCTGCGACGCGCAGAACAGATGAAAGAAAACGGAACAGGGTGTGGGCGGTAAAGTCTGCACCCTATCCCTTGTTTGAAAGGTAGAACATAATGGCAGAACAGAAACGAGATTACTATGAAGTCCTCGGTGTCGATAAAAACGCGGATGAGGCTACGATCAAAAAAGCATACCGTACGCTGGCGAAGAAATACCATCCGGATATGAATCCGGGCGATAAGGAAGCCGAGAAAAAGTTCAAAGAAGCTTCTGAGGCATATGCAATCTTAAGTGATCCGGAGAAAAAACAGCAGTATGATCAATTTGGTCATGCGGCATTTGAAGGCGGCGCAGGCGGTGGCTACGGCGGATTTGATTTTAACAGTGCAGATTTCAGTGATATCTTTGGTGATATTTTCGGCGATATGTTTGGCGGCGGCAGAAGACGTGCCAGCAATGGACCGATGAAGGGTGCAAATATCAGAACAAGCGTCAGGATCACATTTGAAGAAGCTGTTTTCGGAGTAGATAAAGAACTGGAGCTGAATCTGAAGGATCCATGTCCGACCTGCCACGGAACAGGTGCAAAACCGGGCACGAGCAAAACAACCTGTCCGAAATGTGGCGGTAAAGGTCAGGTCGTATTTACACAGCAGTCTTTCTTCGGAACAGTCCGTAATGTACAGACATGTCCGGATTGTGGCGGAACAGGTCAGATCATTAAAGATAAATGTCAGGATTGCCATGGAACAGGATATATCTCATCCCGCAAGAAGATCCAGGTATCCATTCCTGCCGGTATTGATAACGGACAGAGCGTCCGGATCCGCGAAAAGGGAGAGCCTGGTACAAATGGCGGATCGAGAGGAGATCTGCTCGTTGAGGTTATGGTACAGCGTCATCCGATCTTCCAGAGACAGGACAGCAATATTTATTCCACAGTCCCTGTATCGTTTGCGGTTGCAGCACTGGGCGGCGAGATCATGATTGATACCGTCGATGGTAAAGTGGCATATACGGTAAAACCGGGCACACAGACTGACACGAAGGTACGTCTCAAAGGAAAAGGTGTTCCGTCCCTGCGGTATAAAGATACAAGAGGCGATCATTATGTAACGCTCGTTGTACAGGTTCCGGATAAATTAAGCCATGAAGCGAAAGAACTGCTCCGTCAGTTTGATGCGGAAACCGGTAATACGCTGGAGGCTGTCAAAAACTACACAGCAGGCAAAAAAGACGATGATCCGAAGGATCCAAAGGGCTCCCCGGATAAGAAAAAGAAAAAAGGTCTTTTTAAATAAAATAAAACAGTTGAAAAGGTGCTTTTAGGAGTACCTTTTCTTTTTTGCGTAAACGGAATATTTGTCTATCTGTCTGAAATCTGCTATAATCAACTATTAAAGTGTTTGGTAGAATGTATATGAGAAAGGAACCGCGTGATGAAGTGGACAAAATTAATGATAAAGACAACTTCCGAGGCAGAGGATATCATCATCAGTACGATGTACGATCTGGGGCTGGAAGGTGCACAGATTGAGGATAAAGTGCCGCTTACCGCATGGGAAAAGGAGCAGATGTTCGTGGATATTCTGCCGGATGGACCAGCAGATGACGGTGTGGCATACCTGAGCTTTTTTGTGGAAGTCCCGGAAGAAGGCGATGAAAAACCACAGCTGCCACAGGGACTTGATGGGGCAGCGGACAACTCTTACTTTCTGGTAAGCAGCGGGCAGGTAGTTGATCTGCCGAAGCTGATCGAGCGCATGCGGCAGGAGCTTGACGACCTGCGTATGTTTATGGATATCGGGGAAGGAACGATCACGGTTTCCGAGACGGAAGATAAAGACTGGGTCAATAACTGGAAAAATTTCTTCCATCAGTTTTATATCGATGACCTTCTGGTAACGCCGTCCTGGGAAGAAGTAAAGCCGGAGGATCAGGGCAGAAAGATCCTGCATATCGATCCTGGCACTGCATTTGGGACAGGTATGCACGAAACAACACAGCTCTGTATCCGCCAGTTAAAGAAATATATCACACCGCAGACAGAGCTTCTGGATGTCGGAACAGGCAGTGGTATTCTGGCGATCGTAGCGCTGATGTATGGCGCCGGGCATGCGGTTGGAACGGATCTGGATCCGTGTGCAACGGAAGCGGTCAGGGAAAATATGGAAATGAATGGAATAGACCCTGCTAAATTTGAGATGATGATCGGCAATATCATTACGGAGAAGGAGATCCAGGATCGTGTCGGTTATGGAAAATATGATATCGTAGTAGCCAATATTCTGGCAGAGGTGCTTGTGCCTCTGATGCCTGTTGTGGCAAAATGCTTAAAGCCGGGCGGAACTGTCATTACCTCCGGAATCATCAACGGAAAAGAAGGGCTTGTGGCAGATGCCATGAAAGCCGCCGGTCTTACCGTCGTTGAGATCACCCAGCAAGGAGAGTGGATGCAATGTACTGCATCTATGAAATAGATGCAGTATGCAGCCTCACCGCATTGGCGTAGCCAATTTTGCATGCGGTGAGCTTCCCGCCGCGTTACAAAACTGAGAATCAGAAGTATGATAGGAGAAACGCATGTACCAGTTCTTTGTAGAGCCGGGCGCGATCAGCGAAAAGCAGGTCGTCATTACCGGAAAAGATGTCAATCATATTAAAAACGTCCTGCGCATGAAGGTCGGCGAGGAGATCGCGGTCAGTAACGGCGTCGATGGCAGAGAATACAGATGCGGCATTTTGCAGATGACAGAAGATGCGGTGATCTGCGAACTGCGCTTTATCAAAGAAGACGGCGTAGAACTGCCTTCCAAAATTTATCTTTTTCAGGGACTTCCCAAGGCGGATAAGATGGAACTCATCATCCAGAAGGCAGTGGAGCTCGGTGCTTACGAGATCATTCCGGTCGCGACAAAACGCGCGGTGGTGAAGCTGGATGCCAAAAAAGAAAAGAGCAAGCTTGCGCGCTGGCAGGCGATCAGTGAGGCGGCGGCAAAGCAAAGCAAACGGGCGGTTGTTCCGCAGGTACATTCTGTGATGAGCTACGCTGAGGCACTTACCTATGCGGATATGCTCGATGTCAGACTGATCCCATATGAAATGGCGGAAGATATGGCAAAAACACGCAGTCTGATCGAAGAGATAAGACCCGGGCAGAGCATCGGTATTTTCATCGGCCCGGAAGGCGGATTTGCACCGGAGGAGATTGAGCAGGCAATGGCACATGCCACGCAGCCGATCACACTCGGCAAGCGGATCCTGCGGACGGAAACAGCCGGTATGACAGTGCTTTCGATTTTGATGTATACACTCGAAGGACAGGAACTGAAAACGTAAAAAATGCATAAGATAAGATAGGACAAAAGCGGAAAGGAAGACGAAAATGGAAGTATATTTGGATAACTCCGCAACAACGAAGGTATATGATGAGGTCGTGCAGCTTACTTCAAAGATCATGTCTGAGGATTACGGAAATCCCTCCAGCATGCATCAGAAGGGTGTGGATGCGGAAGTTTATGTGAAAGAAGCAAAAGAAAGGATCGCTAAGACACTGAAGGTACAGGAAAAGGAGATCTTCTTTACTTCCGGCGGTACAGAATCCGATAACTGGGCGCTGATGGGTGCAGCGAGTGCAAACAGCAGAGCGGGCAGACATCTGATCACAACCAAAATAGAACATCCTGCAATCCTGCAGACAATGGAATATCTGGAAAGCATCGGCTATGAAGTGACTTATCTGCCGGTCGATGAAAAAGGCGTTTTACGTCTGGATGCACTGGAGCAGGCGATCAGACCGGATACGATACTGGTATCCATTATGCATGTGAATAACGAAGTGGGTGCGATCCAGCCGATCGAAGAGGCCGGTGCACTGATCAAACGCATGAATCCGCATACGCTGTTCCATGTAGATGCGGTGCAGGGCTTTGGCAAGCTTCGTATTTATCCAAAGAAAAGTCATGTAGATATGCTTTCGGTGAGCGGACATAAGATCCACGGACCAAAGGGTGTCGGCATTTTGTATATTGATGAACATGTGAAGATCAAACCGATCATTTTCGGCGGCGGTCAGCAGAAAGGAATGCGTTCCGGAACGGAAAATGTCCCGGGGATCGCGGGCATCGGCAAAGCAACAGAGTTGTCATACGCTAACCTTGATCGTGATGTGGAACGGTTATATGAACTGAAACGCTATTTTGAAGATGGGCTGCAGAAGCTGAGTGATGTTGTCATCAACGGTCCGCTTTATGAACAGGGAGCACCGCATATCGTCAGTGCATCTTTTGCGGGTGTCAGAAGTGAAGTACTTCTGCATGCACTGGAGGATAAGGGCATTTATGTTTCCGCAGGCAGTGCCTGTGCATCCAATAAGCATACGGTCAGTGCTACGTTAAAGGCAATGGGCATCAGCCAGAATCTGCTGGATTCCACGATCCGTTTCAGCTTCAGCGTCTTTACAACCGCGGAGGAATTGGACTATACTTTACAGTGTTTATATGATATACTGCCGATGTTACGCAAGTATACAAGGTATTAAGCATAGAAAAGAAAGGGAAAATTATGTTTACAGCATTTTTGATAAAATATGCAGAGATCGGTGTCAAAGGAAGAAACCGGTATCTGTTTGAGGATGCACTGGTCGATCAGATCCGTTTTGCACTCAGCAAGATCGATGGTGAATTTGCTGTCCGCAAGACACAGGGTCGTATTTACGTGGATGCACAGTCTGCATTTGATTTTGATGAAACGGTAGAAGCACTCAAGAAGGTATTTGGTATTTCAGGTATCTGCCCGGTCGTTTATGTCGAGGATGAGGGATTTGAAAAGCTTTCCGGGACGATCGTGAATTATGTCAAGACAGTTTATCCGGAAGGCAATAAGACCTTCAAGGTATGTGCAAGACGCGCCAGAAAGAATTATCCGATGCGCTCCATGGAGATCAACTGTGAGCTTGGCGGCGTCATTCTGGATGCATGCCCGGATATGAAGGTAGATGTGCATCATCCGGATTTTGAACTGAATGTGGAGATCAGAGAAAAGATCTATATCTATTCCGAGATCATTCCGGGACCGGGCGGAATGCCTGTCGGAACAGGCGGTAAAGCGATGCTCCTGCTTTCCGGCGGAATCGATTCCCCTGTTGCGGGTTATATGATCAGCAAACGTGGCGTGAAGTTGGAGGCAACTTATTTCCATGCACCGCCTTATACATCAGAACGTGCAAAACAGAAGGTTGTCGATCTGGCAAAATATGTTGCGGCCTATGCGGGACCGATCCGCCTGCACGTTATAAACTTTACGGATGTACAGCTTGCCATTTATGAGAAATGCCCACATGATGAGCTGACGATCATTATGCGCCGCTACATGATGCGGATCGCAGAAACGATCGCAAAAGAAACAGACTGCCTCGGACTTGTAACGGGCGAAAGCATCGGTCAGGTAGCTTCCCAGACGATGCAGAGCCTTGTTGCAACAAACGAAGTATGCGAGCTGCCTGTATACAGACCGCTGATCGCATTTGATAAGCAGGATATCGTGGATATTTCCGAAAAGATCAACACTTACGAAACATCTATTCTGCCGTTTGAGGACTGCTGCACCATTTTTGTGGCAAAGCATCCTGTTACCAAGCCGAATGTAAAGGTGATCAGAGGGCATGAAAAGAATCTCGAAGGCACAGTGGAAGAGCTGGTCAAGACAGCACTTGAAACAAGAGAGATCATAGAGATTGAATAAAAATAGAAAAAGAAAAACGAGCAGCCTGGCTGCTCGTTTCAATCTTCTGTTTGAGGATCTCACGAAGTGAGATCAGATGCATTAAACTGTGTAATTCTTTAAAACCTTCATAACATCTTCAGCATCGCCTTCAGCATGGATGTTTAAATCGATCGGCTTAGATAAATCCAAGCTGAAAATACCCATGATAGACTTTGCATCGATTACGTATCTTCCTGATACTAAATCAAAATCATAATCAAATTTTGTGATGTCGTTTACGAATGATTTTACTTTGTCAATTGAGTTTAATGAAATCTGTACTGTTTTCATTTGAATTACCTCCTTTTGTTTTAATACCTTCGCTTATTATACTAAAGAAAAGGGGATAAAAAGTCAATACGAAAACCATACAAAAAAAGTGAGGATAACAATGAAAAGTGTGGCATTACATAACCTGGGTTGTAAGGTCAATTCTTACGAACTTGACGTTATGCAGCAATATCTACAAAACAAAGGATATAAAATTGTTAATTTTAACCAAAAAGCAGATGTTTATATTATCAATACGTGCACGGTAACAAACATAGCGGACCGGAAAAGCAGACAGATGCTGCATCGTGCCAAGAAGCAGAATCCGGATGCGATCGTTGTGGCAGTGGGATGCTATGTGCAGACAAATGAGGCTGAGATCGAGAAGGATGATTGCATTGATCTGGCGATCGGAAATAACAGGAAAAATGAGTTGGTGGAGATCATAGAGGCTTATCTGGACAAGCGTCAAAGTCAGACACCGGATGAGCAGACTGCCGCATCATCGGGGAAGACGTCCGGTGTGGCACCGGACAAGACACTGGGTCACACTTCTGTGATCGATATCAATGCGGAAAAAGAATATGAAGAGATGCAGCTTGTACATACTGCAGAGCACACCCGTGCGTATATCAAGATCCAGGACGGCTGCAATCAGTTCTGCAGCTATTGCGTGATCCCGTTTGCAAGAGGGCGTGTCCGTTCCAGAAAGCCGGAGCAGGTAGAGGAAGAGGTCAGAAGACTTGCAGAAGCCGGCTATCATGAGATTGTCCTGACAGGAATTCATTTAAGTTCCTATGGGCTGGACTTCCACGGCGAATCATACAATACGGCCGGCGGACAGGGCAATGAGCAGGAGCTTTTGAGGCTGATCGAGCGGATCCATGCGGTAGACGGCATTACCCGTATCCGTCTGGGATCGTTAGAACCCCGTGTGATCACAGAAGCATTTGCAGGCGCGCTTGCAGCACTGCCAAAGGTCTGCCCGCATTTTCATCTGTCACTCCAGAGTGGCTGCGACGGTGTGCTGAAACGGATGAACAGAAGATATACGACAGAGGAGTTTGCCCGGAGCGTGGAAATCCTGCGCCGGGTGTACGAGCATCCTGCGATCACGACGGATGTGATCACGGGATTCCCGGGAGAAACCGAGGAAGAGTTTGCACAGACAGTTTCCTATCTTGAAAAGATCCGTTTTTTTGAGATGCATGTATTCCCATATTCCAGAAGGGAAGGAACTGTAGCGGCTGATATGCCCGGACAGCTCACAGAAAAAGAAAAGAAGCAGCGCAGCAGTGTACTGCTTGCCATGACTGCAAGACATTCTAAGGAATACCGGGAATATTATATCGGAAAAGAGCAGGAAGTGCTGTTTGAGCAGTGCCATGAAATAGAAGGCAGACAGTATCTGACCGGGCATACACGCAACTATGTACGCGTGGCAGTTCCGGTGGAAGGAATCGATCCGGCAGAAATGACCAATCAGGAACGCATCTGCCGCCTGACAGGCTTTGCAGATGACGAGACCCTGCTCGGCACTTATTAAGAAAACAGGGAATTGTCAGTATCCCGGAATAATGCTATAATGTAATAAGCACAAAGAAAAACAAGCGACACCGAAGGTGGCATTTGTTTTTCTGTGCTTATTAACGAGCAAATATCCTGCGGAGCAGGATGAAGAGTGCGAAGCACGGATTTGCGAGTATGAAACAGGCGAAAAAAACAAGCGACACCGAAGGTGGCATTTGTTTTTCTGTGCTTATTAACGAGCAAATATCCTGCGGAGCAGGATGAAGAGTGCGGTATAAAGTCTTTTCAGGGCATGGGGGCAGCAGAAAAGACAGATCATGTAGAAATGTAGAAGGTGGGGTACCAATATGAAATACACAAAGGACGAGATCGCTGAGATTGATCGTGTAGCAAAAGAGACATCACAGGCAATCATGGAGCATTTTCCGAAGGATGCAGATTTCGAGATTGAAATGACGATTGAAACAACAAACAGTGAGAATGGCAATCTGCTTCTGCGTGTAGATGCCAATACATTTGAGATCAGCATTGGCGAAAATGCCTTTAATTTCATGAAAAAAGCAAGCCTGTCCGATTCGACCATGTCGACGAAACAGCAGGAAATCACAGATTTAAAATATAAGTTTTTAAAGAGCGTGCTTGTGATCGGTCTGCCATCGTTAAATGCCAGACTGGAAAAGCAGGTAAAAGACAGACAGGCAATGCACGATTATATTATGAAGATCGGTGTGAGCGTCGGTATTGCCGTACAGCAGGCAGGGGCAAAGACAGTAAGCCCGGCTGCGGCAGTTTCCCGTCAGCAGGTAGATTACTATATCAACCTGATCAAGGAACAGCTGACAAGACTGGCATTCAGCTCAGAGATCAATCCGACTACGAGAGGCAGTATCGTGATCCACGGAGAAAGCGCAGACCGTACGATCCGTATTGATGAAACAGTTTACGATTCTCTGACAAACCAGCAGTCTGTGCATGAAATCTATTATTATCTCGATACAAAAGAGATCAAATATTACGAAAATGGCAAGCATAAAAATATCAGTGATCTGTTTATGTCGATCACTGCTTCCGAGAAATACAAAAAGATCTTCAATGAGGTCAATCTGCTGCTGAAAAAAGAAGTCGTGATTGATAAAGATGTGGAAAATTTTGTGCAGTCACAGAAGCCGGTAGAGAACGAATTTTTGAAGCCGGAAATGAATTCCTTTAAGCAGACACATATGGAGTAGGTTACATAATACTTGAAAAAACAATGAAAAAGGGTTACAATACCAAAAACAGACAGGGGCGTGATGAAATGCAGGATTTGGGAAATACACAATATTTTAAAGTGGAAGTAGAGCCGGAAACAGGTGTGAAGGTCGTTCTTTCAACAGTATACGAGGCTTTGAGCGAAAAAGGATACAATCCGGTAAATCAGATCGTCGGTTATATCATGTCGGGAGATCCTACTTATATCACAAGCCATAAGAATGCCAGAAGCCTGATCATGAAGGTGGAACGGGATGAACTGGTAGAGGAAATGCTCAGAGAGTACATTAAAACGAATCATTGGAAATAGTGAGGATATACTATGCGTATTATGGGTTTGGATTTCGGATCAAAGACGGTGGGTGTTGCTGTAAGTGATCCGCTCGGACTGACAGCGCAGAGTCTGGAGATCGTTCGCAGAAAGTCTGAAAATAAATTGAGACAGACCTATGCCAGGATTGAAGAACTGGCAGCACAATATGAAGTGGAGAAATTTGTAGTAGGATTACCGAAGAATATGAATGCGACAGAAGGTGAGCGTGCAGAGAAGTCGCGTGCATTTGCAGATGCGCTTTTCCGCAGGACCGGGATCGAGGTGGTCATGTGGGACGAGAGACTCACAACTGTAGCAGCGGACAGGACAATGATGGAAGCAGGAATCCGCAGGGAAGACCGTAAAGAATATGTGGATGCCATAGCAGCTTCTTATATATTACAAGGGTATCTGGATTATCTCCGGAACCGGAAAGCGTAGATGATAGAATGACAGATGGAAATAACCTGGAAAAGGTTGAATTCATACCGGATGTAGAGGGAGAAAAAGTACAGTTTTATGTGTTGGAGCGGACACGCCTTGGCGGTGTGGATTATCTGCTCGTGACAGATCAGCCGGATGGGGATGCACAGGCGCTGATCTTAAAGGACATTACAGAAAATGACGGGGACGAAAGCGTTTACCGTATTGTATCAGACGATAAAGAACTGGATGCAGTAGCAGCAGTTTTTGAAAATATGCTGGATGATATTGAATTCGTGGAAGACGAAGAAGAATAAGACCGGCAGACAAAATATAAATTATTAATAAAACAAAGAGAGTACTCTGTACAATTCTATGGATGAAAGGCTTGCCGTTCCATGACCGGGAAAGACGAACTGGCAGCGTGTGTGCATAGTATTTTACCGGGAGACTTTCTTTGCGTTTCAAGAATGTGGAGGAAAAACAATTGAATAAGAAACAAACAGAAAGTCCGTCAAAGCTCAAGATCATACCGCTGGGAGGTCTGGAGCAGATCGGGCTGAATATTACTGCCTTTGAATATGAAGACAGTATTATTGTGGTGGACTGCGGTCTGGCATTTCCGGAGGATGATATGCTCGGAATCGATCTGGTTATCCCGGATGTAACGTATCTGAAGGAAAATGCGGATAAGGTAAAGGGCTTTATGATCACACATGGACATGAGGATCATATCGGCGCACTTCCTTATGTACTCAAGGAACTGCCTGTTCCGATCTATGCGACAAAGCTGACAATGGGTATCATTGAAAACAAGCTGACAGAGCATGGACTGGAAAAAGCAACAAAACGTAAGGTTGTCAAATTCGGACAGCATATCAATCTGGGACAGTTCCGGGTAGAATTTATCAAGACAAACCACAGTATTGCGGATGCAGCAGCGCTTGCCATTTATTCACCGGCGGGAATTGTCGTGCATACAGGTGATTTTAAGGTGGATTACACACCGGTATTCGGGGATTCCATTGATCTGCAGCGTTTTGCGGAGCTTGGAAAGAAAGGTGTGCTGGCACTGATGTGCGACAGCACAAATGCGGAAAGACCGGGCTTTACCCCTTCTGAGAGAACGGTCGGTGTGACATTTGACAATATTTTCTCAGAGCATACCAATACAAGACTGATCATTGCAACATTTGCATCCAATGTGGATCGTGTGCAGCAGATCATCAATTCCGCTTATAAATACGGACGTAAGGTTGTTGTCGAAGGACGCAGCATGGTCAATATCATTGATACAGCCACAAAGCTGGGTTATATCAATATTCCGGATAATACGCTGATCGATATCGAACAGCTCAAAAATTACCCGGATGAAAAAACAGTCATTATCACAACGGGAAGCCAGGGTGAAAGTATGGCAGCTCTTTCCCGTATGGCATCCGGAATGCACCGGAAGATCTCAATCGGACCGCTTGATACGGTTATCTTCTCGTCAAATCCGATTCCGGGAAATGAAAAAGCGGTTTCCAAGGTGATCAACGAACTGTATGCCAAAGGTGCAGATGTTATATTTGAAGATGCGCATGTATCCGGACATGCCAGACAGGAAGAGATTAAACTGATCTATTCCCTGGTACAGCCGAGGTATTCTATTCCGGTACATGGTGAGTATCGTCATCTGAAAGCGCAGGCAAATCTGGTGCATAAGCTGGGCATGGATAAGGATAACATCTTTATTCTGCATTCAGGTGATGTGCTGGAGCTTTCGGAAGAAGCGGCAAAGGTGACCGGAAAGGTCCCGGTCGGCTCTATCTTTGTAGACGGTCTCGGTGTCGGTGATGTTGGTAATATCGTTATCCGCGACAGACAGCATCTGGCGGAAGACGGTATTCTGATCGTTGTCGTTGCGCTGGACTGCGAAAATAATGTCGTGGTTTCCGGCCCGGATATTGTTTCAAGAGGATTTGTCTATGTGAGAGAATCCGACGAGCTTCTGGACGGCGCAAGAGACATTGTGTCGGATGTACTGGATGACTGCATCGACAGAAACATCTCCGACTGGGGAAGAATGAAAAATGCAATGAAAGATTCGCTGAATGAATATTTCTGGAAGAAGACAAAACGTCGCCCGATGATCCTGCCTATTATCATGGAGGTGTAGGCTATGCTCGAAATACAGAAAGAACTGGATCAGTTTATTCTGACGATCAAAAACACGCAGGTATACAAAGAGTACCAACTGCAGAAAAGCAAGGTAAAAGAAAATCCGGATCTGAAAAGACAGCTGGATCAGTTCAGAATGAGAAATTATGAGCTGCAGACAAAGCATTGCCCGGATAATCTGTACGATGAAATGGACTGCTTCCAGAGAGAGTACGAGCAGTTCCGGGAAATCCCGCTGGTGCATGATTTTCTGGCAGCGGAGCTTGCGCTCTGCCGCCTGGTACAGGAAGTATCGGATGGTGTGATGCGCGCGGTAGCGGAGGATTTTGAATGATGTCAGGGGCAAAAAGTCAAAAACCACGATGTGCTTGCACAGGAGTGAGTTTATGACTTGTTGCCCCGCCCGGGCATGAGCATAAAAGTGGAGCGGAGCTTGTCGGGCAGGATTGTGAGAGTGCGCAGCACGGAACAATCCGTATGAAATTATTGATACAGATAATATCGTGCATTGCAGATGCATGATACGGAGGAAGGAACTGTAATGAAAGCAAAGCAAGTGACCGGAGCGGTTTTTAATATGATATTCCGACTGGTGCTGTCCATCATCATTATACTGGTGGTATACAGACTTGCCATGTATTCCTATCATCTGGGTTATATGGTATTTGCGGATGTGGCAAAGGAAGCGGAGCCGGGCAGAGATATCACGATCGCCGTAGATACAGAGGATAGCACGATGGATGTTGCAAAGACGCTGGAAAACAGAGGGCTGATAGATGATGCAAGGGTATTTTTCCTGCAGGAAATGCTGTCAGAATACCGTGGTAAGATCCAGCCGGGCGTTTATACGCTCAATACATCTATGACGGCTGAAAAGATGCTGGCGGAAATGGCGGCAAACGCACCTTCCGATGACGAAGAGTCTGAAGATGCACAAACGACGGATACGGAAAATACGAATGCATCGGATGATGTCTCAAATGGCGTTTCAGATGCTGCGGAGGATACGCCGGCAGCAACAGATACGCAGTCTGTGGAGTCACACAGCGAGGATGTACAATGATAGTAGATCAGAGATACGTGGATTATATCAATTCACTGGAAAAGGAGCTTCCGCCATATCTGGAAGAGCTGGAACAGTATGCACTTCAGACGGAAGTACCGATCATCCGAAAAGAGATGCAGAGCTTTTTGAAAACACTGCTTAAGATGAATAAACCGAAGCAGATCCTGGAGGTGGGAACTGCTATCGGTTTTTCTGCATTACTGATGAAGGAATTTATGCCGGCGGACGGGCAGATCACAACGATCGAGAAATATGAGAAAAGAATACCGGTCGCCAGAGCAAATTTTGAGGCGCACGGAGACGGAAGGATCACGCTTCTGGAAGGAGATGCCATGGAAATTCTGGCAGGACTTACCGGAAGCTACGACATGATCTTTATGGATGCGGCAAAAGGACAGTATATCCATTTTATGCCGGATGTGCTCAGGCTTCTGGCACCGGGCGGTGTATTATTGTCTGATAATGTGCTGCAGGATGGGGATATCATCCAGTCCCGCTATGCGGTAACAAGAAGAAACCGTACAATCCATACGAGAATGCGGGAATATTTATATGAACTGAAAAACAACGAAGCACTTGTGACCTCCATCATACCTCTCGGAGATGGGATCGCTCTTTCGGTAAAGAAGGATAAGTAAAATGAGAAAACCAGAATTATTGATTCCGGCAAGCAGTCTGGAAGTATTAAAAACAGCAGTTATATTTGGTGCGGATGCGGTATATATCGGCGGAGAGACATTTTCCCTGCGTGCAAAGGCGAAGAATTTCAGCCACGAAGATATGAAAGAAGGCATTGCATTTGCGCATGCCCATGGCGTCAGGGTACACGTAACGGCAAATATTCTGGCACACAATTACGATATGGAGCCTGCCAGAAACTATTTTCAGGAACTGGCAGAACTTGCACCGGATGCGATCATCGTGGCAGATCCGGGCATGATCATGCTGGCAAAAGAAAACTGCCCGGATATTGAGATCCATTTAAGCACACAGGCAAACAATACCAACTACATGACTTATCGTTTCTGGTACGGGCAGGGTGTAAAACGTGTGGTATCCGCAAGGGAATTATCTTTGAAGGAGATCAAAGAGATCCGGGAACAGATCCCTGAAGATATGGAGATAGAGAGTTTTATCCATGGTGCTATGTGTATTTCTTATTCCGGCAGATGCCTGCTCAGTAATTATTTTACAGGCAGGGATGCCAACCGCGGTGCCTGCACCCATCCTTGCAGATGGAAATATGCAGTAGTGGAAGAATCCAGACCGGGCGAGTATATGCCTGTTTATGAAAATGAAAGAGGCACTTATATTTTCAACTCCAAGGATCTTTGCATGATCGAGCATATCCCGGAAATGATCGATGCGGGAATCGACAGCTTTAAGATCGAGGGCAGAATGAAAACGGCTCTTTATGTGGCAACAGTTGCGAGAACATACCGGAAAGCGATCGATGCCTGTCTGGAATCAAAAGAAGCATACGAAGCGATCCTGCCATGGTGCAGGGAAGAAATTTCCAAATGTACCTATCGCCAGTTTACAACGGGATTTTATTTTGGCAGACCGGATGAAAATACACAGATCTACGACAGCAATACTTATGAGCAGGAGTATATTTATCTCGGTATCGTGGAAGATGCAGAAGCTGCACAGGAAAATGCGGGAAGTATCGTGTCCATTACACAGCGTAATAAGTTCAGTGTCGGAGAGACGATCGAGATCATGAAGCCGGATGGCAGCAATGTACAGACGATAGTATTGTCTATTGTAAATGAAGAAGGACAGGAGCAGGAAAGTGCACCGCATCCGCAGCAGAAGCTCCGCGTTTTGCTTAGTGAGAAAGCTTCTCATTATGATCTTCTGCGCAAAAAAGCATGTGCAACAAGCTGATCCTGATTGTGCAATATAGACATTTGGCGGCAAAAATTCTGCAAATGTTTTAGAAAATTCGACCAATTTTTGAAAAATAGAAAAATGGGTATTGAAATTTAAAAAAAATAAGAGTATCTTAATAGCAACGAAAGGAATCTTTCGAAAATAAGATAACTTGAACGATGATGTTCCAAACGGTAGTTTTGGAACATTTTTTTGTATCAGGGAAATTTGATATAAAGCACAAAAAGAACGTTATCAAGTGTCTAATATAAAAAAGAAAGGGAGATATGAAATGAGCGGAGTTACAAATGTGGAAGAAATTTTCGGTAAAAACGTGTTCACACTTGGTAAGATGAAGGAACGTCTGCCAAAGGATGTGTACAAGGAAGTGAAAAAAGTCATGGATCAGGGCGGAGAGCTTTCCATGGCAGCAGCAAATGTTGTTGCAAAAGCAATGAAGGACTGGGCATGTGAAAATGGTGCAACACATTACACACATTGGTTCCAGCCACTGACAGGAATCACGGCAGAAAAGCATGATGCTTTCGTTTCACATCCGGATGAAGCCGGTAAGATGATCACAGAGTTTTCCGGAAAGGAACTGATCAAGGGAGAGCCTGATGCATCTTCATTCCCGTCAGGTGGTCTGAGAGCAACTTTCGAAGCAAGAGGTTATACAGCATGGGATATCACAAGCCCTGCATTCTTAAAAGAAGCTTCAACAGGCGTGATCCTCTGTATCCCGACAGCCTTCTGTTCTTATACAGGTGAGGCACTGGATAAAAAGACACCACTGCTGCGTTCCATGGAAGCTGTATCCAAACAGGCACTTCGTATCGTCCGTTTATTTGGAAATACAACAGCAACAAAAGTAACTGCATCCGTAGGACCGGAGCAGGAGTACTTCCTTGTTGACGAGAATCTGTATAAAAAGAGATCTGACCTGATGTTTGCGGGCAGAACCTTATTTGGCGCACCTGCTCCAAAAGGACAGGAAATGGAAGACCACTATTTCGGTGTTATCCGTGAACGTGTCGGCGCATACATGAAGGATCTGAATGAAGAACTTTGGAAATTAGGTGTTACGGCAAAAACACAGCATAATGAAGTAGCTCCTGCACAGCATGAGCTGGCTCCGATCTATGAAACAGCCAATATCGCAGTTGACCACAACCAGCTTGTTATGGAGACAATGAAACGTGTTGCTGTACAGCATGGCCTGAGATGTCTGCTGCATGAGAAACCATATGCAGGCGTTAATGGTTCCGGTAAGCATGACAACTGGTCCATTACAACAGATGACGGCATGAACTTACTTGAGCCGGGTGATACACCAAATGAAAATATCCAGTTCCTGCTTGTACTTGCCTGCATCATGAAAGCGGTTGACAAACATGCAGATCTGCTTCGCCAGTCCGCATCCGATGTCGGAAACGACCACAGACTTGGCGCAAACGAAGCACCGCCGGCAATTATTTCCATGTTCCTTGGCGAACAGCTTGAGGACGTAGTAAAACAGCTTGTAGAAACAGGTAATGCTGCTTCCTGCAAAGAGGGCGGTAAGCTGGAGACAGGTGTATCCACACTGCCTGATCTGGATAAAGATGCAACAGACCGTAACCGTACTTCGCCATTTGCCTTCACAGGTAATAAGTTTGAATTCCGTATGGTTGGATCCGCTGATTCCATCGCCGGCCCGAATACAACACTGAATGCGATCGTAGCGGAAGCATTCTGCGAAGCTGCTGACAGACTGGAAAAAGCAGAAGACTTTGAAACAGCAGTACATGACCTGATCAAAGAATACATGACAGAGCACCAGAGAATCATCTTCAATGGCAACGGCTATTCCGATGAGTGGGTAGTAGAAGCTGAGAAGCGTGGACTTCCAAATATCAAATCCATGATCGAAGCTGCTTCTACACTGACAAGTGAGAAGGCAGTCGCACTGTTTGAGAAGTTTGGTATTTATACAAAGGCAGAACTGGAATCCCGCGAAGAGATCATTTATGAAACATATGCAAAGACGATCAATATCGAAGCACTGACCATGATCGACATGGCAGGCAAGCAGATCATCCCTGCAGTTGTGAAATATACAAAGACACTGGCAGACACCGCAAATGCCATCAAGGCAGCAGGCGGAGACGCAAGCGTACAGACAGAGCTTCTGGCTGATGTTTCCACAAAACTTGCAGCAATGCAGAAGGAACTCAACAAGCTGGTAGCTGACGAGAAAGAAGCAAGTGCTATGGAAGATGTAAAGGCACAGGCATTCTTCTACAAAGATACGATCAAGGCTACTATGGATGAGCTGAGAAAACCTGCTGATGAGCTGGAAATGATCGTTGACAAAGACGTATGGCCGATCCCGACCTACGGCGAGTTAATGTTCGAGGTATAGAATTCCTTTTGGATGTTATGAAATGAAGTGTATAAATGTGCGGAAACAGCTTGTTTCCGCACATTTCCTTCTATAAAAAAGAGAAAATAAAAAATAATCAAAAAAATTTGAAAAAGTACTTGCATAATAAAAAAACATTTGCTATAATCAATTTCGTTGTGATGGGCTATCGCCAAACGGTAAGGCAACGGACTCTGACTCCGTCATTTCAAGGTTCGAATCCTTGTAGCCCAGCTTTTGGAAGCCCGGTTGAATTTCAACCGGGCTTTTTGTAGCGAGGGAACAAAATCAAGCATTGTCACATATTTGCGCAGCAAATGTGCGACTAAATAACCTGCGCAGCAGGTTATAGCTATTCCGAGCGTACAACGAGAAAATCAGAGAGCACGAAGTGCGGCTGCTGTGATAACAGCAGGATTTTCGAGTCTGGTAAGAGGGAACAAAACAAAATCTCGAGCGAAGCGAGGTAAACCAATGTATTCATTCAACAGCAGAGTGCGTTACAGTGAAGTAAATAAAGATGGCAGGCTGAAGCTTGTTTCACTGCTGGATTATTTTCAGGACTGCTCCACGTTTCATTCCGAGGATGTGGGGATGGGAACGGAATACCTGGCAGGACAGGGACTGGCATGGGTACTGAATTTCTGGCAGATCGATGTCATGAGGTATCCGCAGCTTTGCGAACAGATTACGATCGAGACATGCCCCTATGCATTTAAAGGCTGTCTGGGCTTTCGTAATTTTGATATGCTTGATGAGCAGGGAAACAGGATCGCCGTTGCCAATACGCTTTGGACACTTCTGAATCTGCAGTCCATGCGGCCGGCAAAGCCGACGGAAGAAATGCTGCAGGCTTACAGCATTTCTTCAAAGCTTCCAATGGAATATCTGTCACGGAAAATTCCAGTAGAAGGAGAGGGAGAGAGACAGGATGAGGTGCTTGTCCGGAAACATCATCTGGATACCAATTACCATATGAACAACGGACAGTATGTTGCTGTGGCGTCGGATCTTCTGCCTGAGAATTTTGAGGTGAACCGGCTGATGGTCAGCTATCATAAATCTGCGGTGCTGGGAGACATTCTGTATCCGGTCATTTACGGAAAAGGAACAGAGGAAGTGACTGTTGTATTGGAAACGGAAGAACACAGCCCTTATGCGATTGTAAAATTTAACGGAATACTGAGCAAACAGGAGAATCGGGTTCCGGTTGTGGGAAAGATATTGTAAGTTAAGAAGGAAAGCAGGCTAATATGGTATTTGGAAAGAAACAGACACTTGTCATGATAAAAAGGGTTGAATTCGGTATTTATCTGGCAGAGACAATGAAGGATGCGGAAAACAAAGTGCTTTTACCGAAAAAACAGGTTCCGGCAGATATGGAAGTGGGAGATCCGATCGATGTATTTTTATACAAGGATTCCAATGACCGCCCGATCGCGACGGTGAAGGAGCCGAAGCTGACACTCGGACAGACAGCAAGACTGCGTGTCGTATCCGTCGGAAAAGTGGGTGCTTTTCTGGACTGGGGACTGGAAAAGGATTTGTTTCTGCCATATAGAGAGCAGACCACACAGGTAAAAGCAGGCGACGAAGTGATCGCTGCCCTGTATCTGGATAAGAGTGAACGCCTCTGTGCAACTATGAAGGTGTATCCTTATCTGCAAAAAGAAAGTCCCTATCAGAAAGATGATGTTGTGACCGGTATGGTATATGAGATCAGTCATAATTTCGGGGCGTTCGTAGCGGTGGATGACAAGTATTCCGCGCTGATCCCGAAAAAAGAACTGTACGGAGAACTTCATGTGCTTCAGCAGATCAGTGCGCGCGTGACCGGTGTGAAGGAAGACGGTAAGCTGGATCTGGGGATCCGGCAGAAGGCACATCTGCAGATGAGTGAGGATGCGGATAAAGTGCTGTCTCTTTTGCGGGAAAAGAAGGGATTTTTGCCGTTGCATGACAAATCCTCGCCGGAACAGATCCGGGAAACGATCGGTATGAGTAAAAATGAATTTAAGCGTGCGGTCGGACATCTTTATAAAGAACATCTGATCATGCTGGAAAGTGACGGAATCCGGTTAAAGAAGTAAAAGAATACTTTTCTTTTGGAAAAATATAGATTATACTGAAACTGTAAAGCGTACATGAATATTTAAAAAAAGGAGAATGAGAAATGAAGATCCAGAATATTACAAACATTGAAAAATTTTTTGAAGTAGTTGACAGCTGTGAAGGCAAGGTTGAGCTTGTAACGGGAGAAGGCGACAGACTGAATTTGAAATCAAAGCTTTCCCAGTACGTTTCCATGGCAAAGCTTTTTTCTGACGGTACGATTTCAGAACTGGAGCTGCTGGCATATGAGCCGGAAGATATCAATAAGTTAGTAAACTTCATGATGAACAACTAAGAGCCGCATGAATCCGAAAAAGGTTAATTGGCTGTTTTTGACAACATTGCTTGTGGAAGCGGCGGTCATGGCGTTTATGTATCTGTGCAGTGATATTTCACTGGGAATTATAGAAAGTCTTCTGCTCAGTCAGTTGATCGTACTGGTTCCGGCTGTCTTGTTCCTGTTTGGGACAAGGACGGATCCTGGCAGGCTGATCGCCCATAACAGACCGAAATTTACCACGACGCTTCTGGTCGTGGTATTTACCTTTCTGTGTATGCCTGCGATCATAGCGGTAAATGCATTTTCCATGCTGTTTGTGGATAACGAGGTCGCCGGGCTGCAAAGCTATATGTTGTCAGTACCGTGGTGGCAGATTCTGCTTATGGTCGGTATTATAGGACCGGTCAGTGAAGAATTTGTGTTCCGGGGCGTCATCTATCATGGCTATAAGACAAGCCAAAGGTTTGTCGGTTCCATGCTGTTATCGGCGCTTTTATTTGGACTTACCCACTTGAATTTCAACCAGATGAGCTATGCGGTATTGGTGGGGATAGTCAGTGTACTGCTGTTAGAGGGCAGCGGCAGTATCTTTTACAGTATGCTGTTCCATATCTGCATTAACACGACAAATGTTGTGCAGATGCTGGTGCAGAAGGCACAGGGCACTATCATGAGTCAGGAAGAGAGCATGGCATATATTGAGCGGACGATGCAGATGCCTTATAAACAGGCGTTGGCGGTTTCTGTATCGGTCTACGCGGTGATCGCTGCAGGCGCGGCGGCACTTGCAGGCTGTCTGCTTTACCTGATCGTGAAAAAAGAAAACAGAGTGCAGCATATGCAGCAGCTGCTGCATGGAAATACGGGAGAGAAAAGGACAAAACTGATTTCTGTTCCGTTGGTCATTTCTGTTGTGCTTTGCCTGCTATATATGACAGCAGATGTATTTTGGGGTTAAAGGTGAAACTAATATGAGAAAAATGCAGGTATTGGGCATAGAACTGCAGGATCATACCGTGCGTGAGGCAATGAAAAAAACGGATGCCTTTCTGCGGGACGGAAAAGTCAGTACGATTGCCTATATTACAATGCGTGGTCTGATGGAAGCGGAGGGATCACAGGAAAGACAGGACTTCTTGAGAGAACTTGATCTTACTGTTCCGGCAGACAGTGATATTTTACGTGCGGCCGGCATTGCAACGCGAAACAGAGTGAGAGAAGTAGATAACGATGAGTTTCTGACGGAATTTCTGCGGAAGATTGTCAGAGGCAGACAGACGGTATATTTGTTGACCAGTACACAGGGGCAGCTGCAGCTGCTTCGGGATGGCCTTCTCAGTTATCAGGAGAATCTGCGGATCATAGGAAGCTATTCTCTGGATGAGCTGGAGCAGGATGACGATTATCTGGTAAATGAGATCAATGTAGAGACACCGAATGTACTCATCACGAATATTTCATCCCCACAGCGAGAGGCTTTTTTTGAAGCAAACCAGATGAAACTGAATGTGGAAGTCTGGCTGATGCTGAAAGATGAAGTAGTCCACAGCAACAAACATAAAGGATTGTTTTGGATATTACATGACAGAGTTATCCGTAAGCTCTTTAAACACAAAGTAGTGCAGTACTTAAACCATGAAAAAGAATCATAAGGCTTCGGGAGGGAAAGCAGATGCATTTCTTCCGGAGTCTTTTGTATTTTTGCCGGGCGACGAGAAAAATGCACGCATTTATGCGGTGCATTTGACAAACGCTAATCAGAGCGGGATTTGCAGAGCGCATCCTGTTTCTGCGTGACAGAATTTGTGAAATGAAAAGGTAAAAAATGCATAAAAAAATAGGGGAAATTGGTGGATTTTTTTGTGGATATATATTAAAATAAAAAAAGCAATATGCAAAAGGCTATTGAGAAGGTATCTATCTTTGTGAAAAATGTATAACTATCCGACGGGGATAGGTGGGAAAAGGAGCGGGGCTATGATTTCAAATCAAATTCTGCAGAATACGTTAGACGGATTAAAAGCAATTTCACGTGTTGATTTTGCAGTCATTGATACAGACGGAAAGACGATTGTTTCCACAACGGAAAATGAGCTGGAATATCCGGTGGCGGTGGTTGATTTTGTAAAATCACCGGCGGACAGCCAGGAGGTTTCCAAATACCAGTTCTTTAAGATTTATGATGAACAGGTTGCAGAATATGTGCTGGTCGCTATCGGCTCCGGAGAGGATGTCTATATGATCGGTAAAATGGCAACATTTCAGATTCAGAATCTGATGGTTGCATATAAAGAGCGGTTTGATAAGGACAACTTTATCAAAAACCTGCTTCTGGACAACCTGCTTCTGGTAGATATTTACAGCCGGTCCAAAAAGCTGCGTATTAAGATGGAAGCACCGCGTACCGTAATGATCATTGAAGCGGGCGAGGGAAAAGATGCCAATTCTGTGGAAGTGATCAGAGAATGTCTGGGCAACGGAAACCGCGATTTCATTACCGCTGTGGATGAAAACAGCGTGATCGTTGTCAAAGAGATATTGGAAGAAGTGCCAAAGGCAGAGCTGGAGCGTGTGGCAAAGAGCATCATTACGACGCTGGAGAAAGAAGGGGCGTCTGATGTACATATCGCATACGGCAGTATTGTCGGAGAACTGAAGGAAGTCAGCCGCTCTTACAAGGAGGCCAAGATGGCACTGGATGTTGGCAAGATCTTTTTCGGTGAAAGAGAGATCATGGCATACAGCGAGCTTGGTATAGGGCGCCTGATTTATCAGCTTCCGATTCCGTTGTGCAAGATGTTCATCCGCGAGATCTTTGGTAATAAGAGCCCGGATGATTTTGATGAAGAAACCGTTGTGACGATCAATAAGTTCTTTGAAAACAGTCTGAATGTTTCGGAGACCTCAAGACAGCTGTTTATCCACCGTAACACGCTGGTGTACAGACTGGATAAGCTGCAGAAGTCAACAGGACTGGATCTGCGTGTTTTTGAGGACGCGATCACTTTTAAGATTGCCATGATGGTTGTCAAATATATGAAATATATGGAAACATTTGAGTATTGATAAACGAGGAGAGAGTCTCATGATTACACTGGAAAATGTAAGTAAAGCATATTCGACAGGAGCACCGGCACTGAATAATGTCAGCCTGAAGATTGAAGCGGGAGAATTTGTTTTTGTTGTAGGAGACAGCGGTTCCGGTAAATCAACACTGATCAAGCTGCTTTTGCGGGAACTGCTTCCGACTTCCGGGAAAATAATGGTAAATGATATTGATGTGGCAAGCCTGCGTCATAAACAGATTCCGAAATACCGCAGAAAGCTTGGCGTGGTATTTCAGGATTTCCGTCTTCTGAAAGATAGAAATGTATATGAAAATGTGGCGTTTGCACAGCGTATTGTGCAGACACCGTCTAAGGAAATCAAAAAAAATGTTCCGTCCATTCTTTCGACAGTAGGACTGGCGGGCAAATATAAGGCAAGGCCGAAGCAGCTGTCCGGTGGTGAGCAGCAGCGTGTTGCACTGGCAAGAGCTCTTGTGAATAATCCACCGATCCTTCTGGCAGATGAGCCGACCGGAAATCTGGATCCGAAAAACTCATGGGAAATCATGAAGCTTCTAGAAGAGATCAATGAGAGAGGCACAACGGTTCTGGTTGTAACGCACAACCGGGAAATCGTAAACGCAATGAAGAAACGTGTTATTACAATGAACAAAGGCGTTATTGTGAATGACGAGAAGGAAGGTACATACATCGATGAGATTTAGTACATTAATCTATACAATAAAGCAGGGTATTGTTAATATATTCCGTAATAAATGGTATTCACTTGCCTCTATGGCAACGATCAGCGCGTGTTTGTTCATGTTCGGCATTTTTTATTCGCTTGTGGCAAATTTCCAGTACATTGTAAAGGAAGCACAGGACGGCGTTGCAGTTACGGTATTTTTTGAGGAAGGGATCAGTGATGAGAGGATTGCAGAGATCGGATCGCTGATTGAAAAAAGAGCAGAAGTATCCCATGTTAATTTTGTATCGGCAGATGCAGCATGGGAAAGCTTCAAGGATGATTATCTCGGGGAATATGCAGATGGCTTCGGGGATGACAATCCATTGCCGAATTCAGCAAACTATGAGGTGTATCTGAATGATGTATCCATGCAGGATTCCCTGGTCACTTATGTGGAATCTCTTGATGGTGTCAGGAGGGTTAACCGTTCTGAGGTAACAGCCAATACACTTTCCGGTATGAATAAACTGATCGGTTATGCATCGGCGGGTATTATCGCTATCCTGCTTGCTGTATCCATTTTCCTGATCAGCAATACGGTTACGATCGGTATTTCTGTCCGCAAGGAGGAAATTAATATCATGAAATATATAGGAGCGACGGACTTTTTTGTCAGAGCGCCGTTTGTGATCGAAGGTATTTTGATCGGTCTTGCGGGATCTGTTCTGCCGCTTGCTATCATTTATGTGATCTATAATAATGTGATCGCATATGTATCAACCAGATTTTCCATGCTGTCACAGCTTCTGAAATTTTTGACGGTAGATCAGGTATTTCAGGTGCTGATGCCAATTTCGCTGATCATCGGTATCGGTATCGGTTTCTTTGGCAGTTTTTCAACAGTACGAAAGCATATCCGGGTATGATGCGGGTTTAATACAGGATAGGAAAAGGTAAGGTATTTAGGAAATGGTAAGGAAAAAAGGTGTAATTGGGGCAATTATGGCAGCGGTTTTGCTCATTGGTGCAACAGGAACTGCTTTTGCGGCGCCGGAATCGGCAGACAGTCTGGATGCTGCGATCAATAAAGGAACGGATGCACTTTCGGATGCACAGGATGAAAAGAAACAGTTGCAGTCCAATCTGAGTGCGGCGCAGGCAATGAAAAAGGAACTGGAAAATGCCAAGACTGCACTGACCGGTGATGTAGTGGAGCTGGATTCCCAGATGAGTGAAGTTTCCAACGATCTGTTAGAGGTACAGAATCTTCTGGACACAAAGGAAGCGGAGCTGGAAAAGACAACAAAGGAGCTTGCACAGGCAAAGATCGATGTGGAAAAACAGTATGAGGACATGAAGCTCCGCATTAAGTTTATGTATGAAAACGGTACGATGTCTTATATCCAGATACTGCTCAGCAGTGGCAGCTTCAGTGAACTTTTGAATAAAGCAGAATATATTGAGCAGGTATCTGAATATGATAGAAATATGCTTCAGACATATCAGGATAACCGGGATAAGATCACAAGGCTGGAAAAGGACCTGAAGGACCAGAAAGAAGTACTGGAACAGGTTAAGGGTGATGTGGAAGCGAAGCAGACGGAGATGGCAGGTCTGATCTCAGATAAGCAGTCGGAGATCGAAGGCTATGAAAGTGATATCCAGAATAAAGAAGAAGCGATCAAAGAATATGAAGCTATGATTGCAGAGCAGGATTCCACCATCAAGGCACTGGAGGCTTCTGTGGCTGCTGCGAAGGCAAAACGGGCGCAGATGACGGTATCCGACAACAGTACAAATGCCGCAGACCAGCCGCATTACGGCGGTGGCGCATTTGTATGGCCGGCTCCATCTTATACAAGAATTTCAGACGACTATGGATACAGGACACATCCGATTCTGGGTATACAGCAGTTTCACAGTGGTGTGGATATGGCGGCGCCGAGTGGTTCTTCCATTCTGGCGGCAGCGGATGGAACCGTTGTTGCAGCTACTTATAATGCAACAATGGGTAATTATGTGATGATCGATCATGGAAACGGACTTTATACGATTTATATGCATGCATCTGCCCTTTATGTATCAAGCGGACAGTCTGTCAGTGCAGGCAGTACGATCGCTGCGGTCGGTTCAACGGGACGAAGCACGGGTGCGCATCTGCACTTCAGCGTCCGCCAGAACGGAAACTACGTCAGCCCATGGAACTACTTGTAAACCTGCAGAGCCGTGTAACCGCATCGGATTTCTGAGGAGCAAGCTTGCTTGCGGAGCAGAAAATCGATGCGGTTATGGGGCGAGCAGCCCACATGAGCAAAAGGAGCCGCGAAGCGGTG
>ULUB01038807.1_pt1 | contig 63600 bp, 49 predicted proteins | sample 1958111 | NCBI WGS metagenome assembly ULUB01 (sample SAMEA4835749, study PRJEB28245) | human gut metagenome | biome: gut microbiome; material: fecal sample | place: Denmark | collected 2008
CAACGTGGCGGTGACGCTCGCCGCCCGCTTCGCCGAGATAACGGTGCAGGCTCCGCAGGGAGCAGTGGTGACCGTCGACGGCGACCGCAAGGGCAGCGGAACGTTGTCGTGGCGTCAGGGCGAGGGACTGTGCGACATCGTGGTGTCGATGGCGGGCCACCGCGACGCGCGCCGTCAACTGGAAGTCGTTGCCGGTCGGGCGCAGACAGTACAGCTCACACCGCAGCCCATCTACGGCTCTGCCTCTGTCGACAGCGACCCGATGGACGCCGAGATTTGGATTGACGGCAAGCAGTATGGCGTCACGCCAAACGTTGTGGAGCGACTGCTCGTTGGCAGCCATACGCTCGTGTTGAAGAAATCGGGCTGTGCCGACCTCCAGCAGCAGTTTTCCGTGGAGGAGGGCAAGGAGGCGTCGCTGTTGGTGAAGCTGACGACGGGACGCAGCGTGCAGTTCACGTCGGAGAAGCCGGGAATGCAGATAATAGTCGACGGCAAAGAACTCGGTACGACACCGCTGACTGCGGTAGTCGGCTTCGGGCATCATTCTGTCTCGGCGATGCGCGGCGGCGACATCATTGACGTGCGCGATTTAGACATCACATCGGCAGACGCACCGCTTACGATGGCGTTCCGCGACTTCGGCAACCATACATTCACGGTCAACGGTGTCCAGTTCACGATGGTGGCGGTAGGGGGCGGCACATTCACGATGGGTGCGACCTCTGAGCAGGGACGCGATGCGTGGGACGATGAAAAGCCGGCACATAAGGTGACGCTCAGCGACTACTACATCGGGCAGACCGAAGTGACGCAGGCGTTGTGGAAAGCCGTGATGGGCAGCAACCCATCCAATCACAAAGGCGACAATCTTCCTGTTGAAAATGTGTCGTGGAACGACTGCCAGGTGTTTATTCAAAAGTTAAACCAATTGACGGGAAAGCAGTTCCGCCTGCCCACGGAGGCGGAGTGGGAATACGCCGCACGGGGCAGGCGTAAAAGCCGTGGCTATAAGTATGCCGGAGGCAACGACATCGGCTTGGTGGCGTGGTATAGTGGCAACAGCGGATACGAGACGCATCTTGTAGCCACGAAGCAAGCCAACGAACTTGGCATCTACGACATGAGCGGCAACGTCTGGGAGTGGTGTAGCGACTGGTATGGTGACTACACATCGTCCTCACGGAGTGACCCACAGGGACCGTCATTGGGTTCTATCCGTGTAATCCGTGGTGGTGGCTACTATAACTTTGCGGGGTACTGTCGTATTTCGTGCCGTAGCGTCAACACTCCAGACGGCCGCGGTGACAACCGCGGGCTCCGCCTTTCGTGCAATAGATAGAAAATAGGTGTCACGGTTTTGCCAGGATGACGTTTCTACAACCGCTCTTCGGCGGTAGATGCAAATGGATTGGCGTCACGGGGTAGGCGAGCCAACCCCGTGCTAACGTATGAAACCGCTCTTCGGCGGTTTTTTTCGGATTGCGCCGTTGGCGCAAACCGATGGCGATGGGCGGCGTTTTTGGGGATGGTGGCCGATGGGTGAGGCAACCGCCGAAGGGCGGTTGTATAATCGTAGCCCCAGGTTGGCTTGCCTACCTGGGGTTGGTTGTAGAATGAGGGAATCTACCGCCGAAGAGCGGTTGTATAAATTATCTGCAAATCGGGGGATGACATATACAACCGCTCTTCGGCGGTAGTTGCGGATGCATTGGCGTCACGGGGTAGGCGAGCCAACCCCGTGCTAACGTATGAAACCGCTCTTCGGCGGTTTTTTTCGCATTGCGCCGTTGGCGCAATCCGATGATGATGGGGGAGGCAACCGCTCTTCGGCGGTTTTTTCCGCATCGCGCCGTTGGCGCAAACCGATGGCGATGGGCGGTTTTTTTCGGATTGCGCCGTTGGCGCAATCCGTTGGATGGTGGTTTTTGATATGGAGGAAACAAAAACAGCGGCGTGCCATGCACGCCGCTGTTTGCAATATTGATGTGAAAAAATTAGTCTTTGAGGTCGACAACAAGGTTGAGCTCGTCGAGCTGCTTCTGGTCGAGCGGAGCCGGAGCGTCGAGCATAACGTCGCGACCGCTGTTGTTTTTCGGGAACGCGATGCAGTCGCGGATTGAGTCGAGACCGGCGAAGAGCGATACCCAACGGTCGAGGCCGTAGGCGAGTCCTCCGTGAGGCGGCGCACCGTATTTGAAAGCGTTCATCAGGAATCCGAACTGCTCCTGTGCTTTCTCCGGAGTGAATCCGAGGATTTCAAACATCTTGGCCTGCAGTTTTGAGTCGTGGATACGGATTGAACCGCCTCCGACTTCCACACCGTTTACGACCATGTCGTAGGCGTCGGCGCGCACGGCAGCCGGATCGGTGTCGAGCAATGGGATGTCCTCATCCTTAGGATGCGTGAACGGATGGTGCATAGCCATCAGACGGCCTTCCTCCTCGCTCCATTCAAACATCGGGAAGTCGACCACCCAGAGGCAAGCGAATTTGTCTTTGTCGCGGAGTCCGAGTTGACGTCCCATCTCAAGGCGCAGCTCGCAGAGTTGTTTGCGCGTCTTCATAGCGTCGTCGCCGCTGAGGATGAGGATAAGGTCGCCCGGCTTTGCGTTGAAAGCCTTCGCCATTTCCTGAAGCACCTCCTGCGAGTAGAATTTGTCGACGCTTGACTTCACGTTGCCGTCAGCTTCCACGCGCGCGTATACCATACCTTTGGCACCCACTTGCGGGCGTTTTACAAATTCCGTCAGTTGGTCGAGCTGCTTGCGAGTGTAGGAAGCCGCACCCTCGGCGCAGATTCCGCCGATGTAGGCAGCGTTGTCAAACACAGAGAAGCCGTGTCCCTTCATGATGTCCATCAGTTCGACAAACTTCATTCCGAATCGCAGGTCGGGCTTGTCGCTTCCATAATATTTCATAGCGTCGCTCCAAGGCATGCGCAGGAACGGCTCGTTGAGCTCCACTCCACGAAGCTCCTTGAACAGGTGTTTCGCCATACCCTCAAACATCTCGATGATGTCTTCCTGCTCCACGAAGCTCATTTCGCAGTCGATCTGCGTGAACTCCGGCTGACGGTCGGCGCGCAGGTCCTCGTCGCGGAAGCATTTCACGATTTGGAAGTAGCGGTCGAATCCAGAGACCATTAGCAGCTGTTTCAGCGTTTGCGGCGACTGCGGCAAAGCGTAGAACTGTCCGGGGTTCATGCGTGAAGGCACGACAAAGTCGCGTGCGCCCTCTGGCGTCGAGCCGATGAGCATAGGCGTCTCCACTTCAAGGAAACCCTTGCTGTCGAGGTAGCGGCGCACCTCCATCGTCATGCGGTGGCGCAGCTCGAGGTTTTTGCGCACGGCAGCGCGGCGCAAGTCGAGGTAGCGGTATTTCATGCGCAAGTCGTCGCCACCATCGGTGTTGTCCTCGATTGTGAACGGCGGCACTTCGCTCTTGTTGAGCAGCGTCATGCTGTCAACGATTATCTCAATTTCGCCGGTAGGCATGTTCGCGTTCTTGCTCGACCGTTCCGACACCTTTCCCGACACTTGGATTACGAATTCCCTGCCGAGGTGGTTGGCAGCCTCGCACAACTGGGCGTCAACCTCGTTGTTGAACACCAATTGGGTGATGCCGTATCGGTCGCGAAGGTCGACAAAAGTCATGCCACCCATTTTTCGGGCGCGTTGCACCCATCCTGCCAGAGTCACAGTCTCGCCGGCGTTTGCCAGGCGGAGTTCTCCACAAGTTTTTGTTCTGTACATATTGTTATATTATATGTTTAAATATTCAAATTCAGAGACAATGCAAAAGTAGTACATTGCCGTGAAAAAAACAAGAGGCAGAGTCTCACGGCTCTACCTCTTCATAGCATATTATGAAAACTTTATTTAAAGGAATTGATTTTCATAAATTATTAGCGGAAGTTTATGATGTTGTTCGTCACCTCCTTGCCGCCCTTGAGCAAAGCCCAGAAGTCGCTTGTCAGCGCCTGGCCGAGCTGCTGCTTGCACATGTTTGCAAGTTGAGCGTCGTCGATTTTGTTTACCGCTGCGTTTTTCTTCACAACAGTGTAGACGAAGAGAGAGTTTGTGCCTTTTACAGGGCCATAAACTTTTCCGACTTTAGCGAACGGCACCTGACCGTCGAGGGCAGCCTCCATGTTAGGATAAGTGCCAACGGTTAATGTCTGAACCGCGCTGTTCATCAAGCGAGCGTATCCGTTGATGTCGTTTGCCTTTCCGGCATATTTCTTGGCGAGCGCATCCGCCTTTTTGAGGTTGCGCGCCTTCATCTCGCAGTAAGCCTTAGTCTCAGGGTCGGACAACGGACGGAAACCGTCGTCGTAAACTTGAGCGAGAGCCACAACGATGAGCACGTCGTTGTCTTGCTGGATGGCAGACACTTCACCTTCCTTGGCGTCTTTGAAGAGCCAGTGGATAAGTTTCGAAGAGTTCTTCACCGAGTTTCCGAGCATAGCCTGGCTTGAAAGAACAACGTCTCTCATAGCCGTGTATGAGTGTTCGGCCTTGGCAGCGTTGTCGAAGAACGCCTGAGCCGTGTTGTTCTTGTCGAGGAACTTCTGGAGGTCGTTGAGCAAGTTTGCACGAGTGTCCTTGCTTGGGTCGACCACGAATGAAACTTCACCGATGTTGTATACAGTTTTCGGAGCTTTCTTCTCGATAACCTTGCAGATAGCCGCGCCCTTGTCGGTAGAGTCGAGCACGAAATATTCGTCGCCGGCAGCGAGAAGTTTAGCCTTCTGCTCATCAGTCATGGCACCCTGCTGCAAAGCGGCGAAGATGTCGATTTCAGTAGTGTCGGCCTTAACGTCCTTAACAGTCTTTCCGGCGTTGAGGTCGGCAAGGGCAGCGTCCTGTTTCTTCTTGTCGCCTTCCACCGGAGCCACGACAACCTTTACAGAGTCGATTTCTGAGTTCTTAGAGAGGAGACGGTAGATGGTGCGGTTGTCGCCGCGAGTGTAGATTTTAGAGATTTGACCAACGGCAGCAGAGTCGGCAAACTGCTTTGCGTCCATACCGAGGCTTGCGAGCTCGCTTTGACGCGCTTTGCGCTCGTTGATTGACAGCTCGTTGAACTGGCGCACGCCCTCAAGACCCTGAGAAGCGTGGAGAGCAGAGTCGACTCTTGCGAGGAACTTGTCGGCTTTCTGCAAGTCGGCGGCAGAAGGAACCACCGGCACAGTGATGTAGTAAGCCAGGCGCGCCTCCTCGTCGAGAGCGAAGCGGTTCTTTTCAGCGTTGTATACAGCCTTGATTTCCTCGTCAGAAACCTTGTAGTCGTCATCCTTCAACGAAGCGTAAGGAATAGCCACCATCTGCACATCGTAAGAGTTCATGCGTTGAGCCTTCATCGCCTCGATTTCGAGCGCGTTTGCTTGCACGGCTCCTTGGAAGAGCATACCGAATTTAGCTTGTTTCAACTGCTCAGTAGCGTCGTTTTCCTTAGTTAGCCACCAGTCCTGCGCAGCCTTCACCTGCTCGGAAGTCAAACCGAACTGGTTAGGGTTGAAGATGATTTTGCGGATGCTCTGCACCATCATCTCCTGCGAAGCAGCGTTGCCGAGGAGCGCGTTTGCCTTCTCGTTTCCCGCCAAGCTCTGAGCGAGCTGACCGAGGGTCTGGGCGAAGTCCTGGTCGCGCATAGCCATTTGTTTGTACATATAGTTTGACAGCTCGGCGTCAGTGACATCGATTCCGAGAGCGTCATACTCCTCATTGAAGAGCGTTTCCTGAATCATCGTTCCGAGCACTTGGTTCTGCACTGTAGCAGCGTCCTGCTGAGAAGCGTTTTTGTTTTGTTCAGTAAATTCGCTGTAGCGTTGCTGGAACGCCAGATAGTCGATTTTTTCGCCATCGACCTTAGCCACCGTAGTGCCGTCACCAAAGATGTTGCGGCCAGAGTTCAAGAAATCACCGATGATGAACGCCACAAGCGCCGCACCGATGATAACGAGCAGAAGTACGGATCTTTTCCGGATTTTCTCTAATGTTGCCATTTACTTATTTGTTTTTTAATTTTTTCCTTGATTAATAAAAAAGTGCTACACGAAGTAGCACGCAAAGATAGCGATTTTTGCCAACAACACAATAAGTAATAATAATTTTCTTTGAAAATCGGTGGATAAGTAGTAACTTTGCGGGCGAAAACAAATAATTATGTGGAAAAATTTGGCTGCTTGCAACCACAATAAAAAATGCTAAAACTGCGATTCTCCCCACGATTCTCAGCAAATTAGCTTCCACTTTAAACATTAAGCTTTAAGGACAGATGAACTATCTATTTACATCAGAATCAGTATCTGAAGGCCATCCAGACAAAGTGGCCGACCAGATTTCGGACGCAATTGTCGACAAATTGTTGGCATACGACCCCCAGTCGAAAGTGGCGTGCGAGACCCTTGTCACAACAGGACAGGTTGTTATCGCCGGAGAGGTCAAGTCGGAAGTCTATATCGACTTGATGGACACTACCCGTCGCGTAATCAACGAGATAGGCTATAACAAGAGCGAGTATAAATTTGACGGCGAGTCATGTGGTGTGCTCAACGCCATCCATGAGCAGAGCGCCGACATCAACCGAGGCGTAGAGCGCGAAAATGCGGACGAGCAAGGCGCCGGCGACCAGGGAATGATGTTTGGCTATGCCTGCAACGAGACCGAGAACTACATGCCGTTGACCCTCGACCTCGCCCATGCGATCCTCCGCGAGTTGAGCGCCATCCGCCGCGAGCATAAGGAAATGACATATCTGCGTCCCGACTCCAAGAGTCAGGTGACAGTGGAATATGACGAGCACAATCATCCTGTGCGCGTCCACACGATAGTTGTCAGCACCCAGCACGATGATTTTATCGCCGCGGGCGACTCTTCGAAGGCGGCGCAGGACAAGGCCGACAGCGAGATGCTCGCCACCATCTACAATGATGTCAAGACAATCCTCCTGCCACGCGTTATCGCCAAGCTTCCGGAGCGGATCCGCGCCATGTTTGACGACCGCTTGATACTGCATGTGAATCCGACCGGCAAATTCGTGATCGGCGGACCTCACGGCGACACCGGACTTACCGGCCGCAAGATAATTGTTGACACTTACGGCGGCCGTGGAGCGCACGGCGGCGGAGCGTTTTCGGGCAAAGACCCGTCGAAGGTTGACCGTTCGGCAGCCTACGCAGCGCGCCACATAGCCAAGAACATTGTAGCGGCAGGCGTTGCCGATGAGGCCCTTGTGCAGGTTGCTTACGCCATCGGCGTAGCCGAGCCTGTGAGCCTTTGCGTGAACACCAACGGCACAGCCAAAGTGTCGCTTACCGACGCAGAGATTTCGGAGCAGGTAAGCAAAATCTTCGATATGCGTCCGGCAGCCATCGAGCGCAGGTTGAAGCTGCGTCAGCCCATCTATCAGGAAACGGCAGCCTATGGCCACATGGGCCGCAAGCCGGAGGTGGTAGAAAAGACGTTCTACTCGAAATATAACGGCGACAAGACAATGTCCGTTGAGCTGTTCACATGGGAGAAGCTCGACTATGTCGACAAGGTGAAAGAAGCGTTTGGCTTGTAGACGTCGAGGCACACGAAAAAAAGCGCCGTCGCGGAGGTTTCCGTGGCGGCGCTTGCAGTTATATCCAGTGTGTTTTAGTAGAACAGCGTAAGTCCAGTTGAGAAGCATTTGAAGTCGGGGCCAAATTCTGGGTCGAGCACCGACATAGGGCAGTACTTGATGTAGACACCGATGGCTTTGAAGTTGAATTGTCCCATCACATCGACAGTCACCTTGCGCTGATGGATGTTGCTGTTTGCCAGCGTAACCTCATCGTTGTTGTTGATGTATTTAGTCTTCATGCTCGCGTGCGTGTTGAAGTTGACCACCGCTCCCGCGCTGAAAGAGAAGCCCTTTCCGAACTTCTGGGTGAACGTAACCGGCATTGTCAGAGCGAACACCTTCAGACGAGAGAATTTAGGGTCGCTTTCCGGAGGATATTCGCCGAAATTAACGAATTTGCCGTCTTTCACGAAGCGAGTGTTTCCCGTCATTCGGAAATTTTTCCAGTCGAGACCGAGACCCAGCCTCAGCGACGTCCCGTTGCGCATCGGACTCCAAGACACCGCGATAATCCTGTCACAGAAAATCTCGTAAGAGCTTGCCATTTTAGTATTCATCATCGGCGGGCAGTCGATAGCGTTTACAAATCCGAAGCCGAAACCACCGCAACTCACAGCGAATTTCGACCTTGAGCTATGGTTTGTCAGTTTGTCGACAAACGGGAGGTCGAAATTCCAGTCGTCGTGTTCGGAAACCGTCTCGTCGCTGTCGGACGGCATCTCCTGACTGTAGGCGTAAGAGTATTCGTGGTTTCCGTCCTCACCGTATATTCGCACCGAAACCATTCCGTTTGACCGGTCGATGACCACCGAATCCGGATTCACCACCCGATGCGATAAGTCGACGGCGTTATCCGCCACCGAGTCGCATTCTTCATAATCCTGCGCGAAAGCGCTGCAGAAACAAGCTCCGAGAAGAAGGAGCAAAGCAGATTTTTTCATATCTAACGTGTTAAGAATTTTCGTTTCACTTCGTTAGGCGTCATCTTACCCTCCATGTATACCACAGCCGCCACACCCTTGGTCTTCTGGTGCGACTGTCGGAAAAAGATGTAGGCATATTCGCCGCCTTCTTTTTTGAAAGCAAGGAATGCAAACACCAGCTGTCCGCCTTTCGCCCGCATCTCCTTGTCGGACGCCTTTCGCGCGTCGATGGCAACCAATTTCTCCATTTTAGAGGCAATCGCGCTGTTGCCGGTCACCTTAACGCTTCTGAACAGCGAAAGGTTTGCATATTTCAGCGATTTACCTTTCAGGATGATTTCCTCCACGTCCTGCCGTTTCGCATATCCGCTGTTGAAAATCTGAGCGATTGCAAGATTCTCCTGCGCGCCAGCCGCGATGAAGGAAAAGAAACAAAGGGATAAAACAATCAGAAAATTTCTCATAATGAAGTCAATTATTGAAAGATTCGACAAAAAAGTCGTCCATCTGCCTTTCGACAGACAACTCCTGCGCCTGTTGCGCCATTTCATCCATAGTGGAATGCATCTGAGCCATGACAATCGCCTCGTCGGTGTGTTTTGTGCCGTTGATGTATGCCACGCAAGAGTCGCCTCCGTCGGCGGCCAGCGATACCGCAGTTATCACCACCGCCACTACCGCCGCCGCTGCCGCTGACAGGAAGACCGTGCGGCGGCGCCGCCGGTTGTATCGCCTTGCGCCGACAGCCGCCAATCCCATTACCGCCCTTACATCATTGAATTCGCTGCCCGCCTGTCCGGAAGCGATGAATCGGCGCAATTCGCGCTCCTCCTCCTCCGAAGTGCCAGCCTCGAAAAAGCGTTCGGCAAGCGCTTTCCAATAGTCATTGTCGGAATAATCGTTCATAGCCATTATCGTTTGTTATAGCATTCTCTAATTTTTTTGCGCGCCCTTGACAGCTGCATTCTCACCGCCGCAGGCTCCATATTCAGCCGGTTTGCAATCTCGTCATATCCGCGCTGCTCGTAGTCGTGCAAGCGGATTATTGATTGTTGTGCCGGCGACAGGCACGAGTCGATCAGCCTTTGTACCCGTTCGAAAATCTCATCGGTAGATTCGGAGTCGACACAATCGGCATAAGCGTCGGCAGCCAGCGGCTCTGTTGGGTGCGCCTGTTTCCTCCTCCACTCATCGATGCCAATGCTCCGCACCGTGGTTTTTGCAAACGCTTCCGCCTCCGCTTCGGAACAGATGTCGGGATGCCGGCACCACAGTCGGCAGAAAGCCTCCTGCAGAGCGTCCTCCGCATCCTCCTCCGAAGGGAAGAAACGCGCCGCGAACCGCAGGATTTTTGCCCGCATTTCCGAGAACGCCGATGTCAGAGGTTTTTGTTCAGTATCCATGTTCCGATTTACTTTCACATAAGAATACGCAAACATAGTCTATTTGTAACATAAAAGAAAGAAAAAAATCGCAGGAAGTCTCCTTTTTCCGAAATCTTGGGTTGTGGCGGTGATAATTTTGCAGTGTTGAACCTAAAAAACAAAAATCAAAATGGAAAACACAGAAAAGAAAAACAACAATCCGGCAACCGGTGCAGCCCTTGAAGAGGCAGTGCTGAAGTATCTTGCCGACAACCATCCCGACGACGACCAGGCACTCGATGAGATGATGCAGCTGCTCCAAGGCGAATCCGACAAGCTTGTGGCGGCCGTGTATAAGGGACTCCGGTATGCCCGCGATGTCGACGCCGCATCAGCCGACGGCTATCTCCGCGGACGCAACGAAGCCGTAGAGCAGAAGCGCAACGCACAGCAGGAACGTCCGAAAGACGACGGCGGCGCCCCTACCGACTACGACCTTCCGCTGCTCCGCAACATCCGCCGCAGCGTGTGGGACTGAGTCAAGACAAACAATCAATTTTATCAACATTAAAAACACGAAAGACTATGAAAAACACAATCAAGAAAATGATTAAAGCAATTGCAGGCATTTGCGCCCTTGCAGCAGTATTCGCGATGAGCGACAACACCGGCGGCACGGCATTGGCGATGAGTGTGGTGGCAGGCGTGGCAGGCGGCACGCACGTCATCAACGAGCCACTGACCGTTGCGCTGACCAACGTAGAGTCGCCCGACCTTCTTGTCAACGAGATTGACCGCCGACTGGTGAAAATTCGTCCAATGGCAACCCCCATCGACCAGTTGTCGCGATGGGCAGGCGCCAAGAAGTCGGGCAGCATGGTTGTTGACTATTACAGCGTAGACACCCGTCCGACGTCGACCAAAGTGACACGAAGCGTGGAAGGCTGTTCGGACAACGTCGGCGCCTCGCGTTTCCAGAAAGTGCAGCTGCCGGTTGAAAACGCCGACCTTTTCGAGGCGTCGGAAACGGTGCTTGTGAGAGGCGTCGGCGGCTATAAGCCCGACGGAAAGACAAAGAGCAACCAAGACCTGGTGCTTTACGTGTTGCGGAAGAGCGAAGACGGAGCATCGATCAGCGCGGTCACCGTCAACGGACAGACCATCGGCGAGTTTGAAAACTGCATACCGACGATACCCGAAGGCACAATGCTTGTGCGCATGGGGCGCGCCGCGTCGGAGCTCGACGTGCAGACCCCGCAGTTTGAGGCCTTGCCCCAGAAGTCGCAGAACTATTGTCAAATCTTCAAGATGCAGATAGAGCAAAGCACATTGCAGAAGATAGCCAACAAAGAAGTGGGATGGACATTCAGCGACCAGGAAGAGGCAGCAATCTACGATATGCGTCTGGGCATGGAGAAAAACTTCCTATTTGGCGTAAAGAGCCGAGTGGAGGATCCCGGCAAGCACGAAACCATCATGCTCACCGGCGGCATCTGGGACCAGGCAGGCGGCGAGTTCCACTACAAGAAGTCGTCGCTGACACAGAAGGCTATGATTTCGATGATGCGTCAGGCATTTACCGGCAATGCCGGCAACAAGCGCAAGGTGCTTATCGGCGGCAGCGGCCTCATCGAGCTTCTCAACCAGATGGAGCAGACCAAAGTTGTCATGGCCGGCGAGAACATCGTCAAGTGGGGCATCGACTTCTCGGAGATGCACTCCAAGTTCGGCAAATTGTATATCTTGCTGTCGGAGGTGTTTGACGAGTGCGGAATGGAGTATAACGGCATGATAATCGATCCGGAATACCTGCAGAAGTACAGCCATATCCCTTTCACCACCGAGCAGCTCAACTTGAAGCAGGCCGGCGTGCGCAACACCGATGCCCTTGTGCTCACCGAGGCGTCGTGCATGACGCTCCGCTATCCAAAAGCCCACCTACGCATCATCGGCGAATAGGGCAAACCCTTGAAACGAGACAGAACTTTTCCATCCGGTTCTGTCTCGTTGTTTTATGAATTTGCGTAGCGGAAATGGCATTTTGTGGAAAAAGCGTTCGGTTATTGACTTGTTTGTAGTAATTTTGGATTGCCGTTTCCGCAATAGGGGGGGAAAGGCTTTATGGAATAAAAAAAGAATGTGAGAATGAAAAAAGCAATGATTCTGGCAGTGGCAGCGTCGGCTGCGATGCTGAGTGCGTGCCACACGTCGGGCAAGGTGGATAATTTCACGATTAACGTAGACGCAGTGTCGTCGGCAACAACGGCTGTTGATGTTCCGTATAAGGTAGCCAACGGTTATTTTGTCCGCAACGATGTCAAGAAACTGCCCAATGGAAAGATTTCCAAACAGAAAGATTTTGAGGCATCGTTCGGGATGGCAGCTGTTATGGGCAATGACGGACGTCCGACGGAGATTGACTTCGATAATCAATATGTCATTGCGGTGTCGAAACCAGTCACCGACCGTCTTACAGAGCTTGAACCGGTGAGCCTGAAGGGCGACGGCGATGGCGGGCTGGTGTTTGTCTACCGCACGAAGGCAGGCCAACAACTCAGCTACAGCATGCAGCCGAGCCTGGTGGTTGTGGTCGACAAGAAATATCGCGGCATGGTGAGCATCCGCGAGGAGAAGTAGGCAGACGCACAGCCGGCTGAAAAAAGCGAAAGCGCGGCGGCACAAATGTGCTGTCGCGCTTTCGCTTTGTAGTCCCGCCGAGAATCGAACTCGGATCTAAAGTTTAGGAAACTTCTATTCTATCCGTTGAACTACAGGACCGCATTGTCATTGGTGTGCAAAGTTAGTGCAAAATGTCGGAATCTGAATAAAAAGAGATAAAAAACTTACTCCTCTTCCGGAATCTCAAAGATTGAGAAATTCACGCTGCCATAGACCCTGTGGCTGCTGAAATGCGGCATCGAAGAGAAGTCGTAGTCGCGTGAATGCTCAATAATGAACACCGAACCGGGGTGCAGCATGCCCGAGTTGAGCACCAGCCCTGGAATCTCGCCAAATCGAGGCAAGTCGTATGGCGGATCGGCGAAGATGAAGTCGAATTGCGTCCGGCACGCCGCCACAAACTTAAACACATCGCCTTTTATCAGAGTCAGGTTTTTCTCGCCCAGCTCCTGTGCCACTTTTCGTATGAAGTTGTATTGAATGTTGCTCTTCTCCACCGCCGTCACCGACCCGCAACCCCTCGACAGCAGCTCGATGCTCACGGCGCCAGTTCCGGCAAACAGGTCGAGCGCGCGCAGCCCGTCGAAGTCGAGCATATTTTCAAGCACGTTGAATATGTTTTCGCGGGCGAAGTCGGTTGTCGGTCTCGCCGTAATGTTTTTCGGCACGTCGAACCTCCGGCGACCGTATTTACCTCTGATTATTCGCATAGTGGAAGAATTGTTAAGTCGAAAGGAGCCGCCGTCACGTTTTCGCCAAGGCGCATCATTTCGGCGGGGAATATCACTTGAGCCACGTTGCTCATCGTTTCGCGCAGGCGCGGCAGCAGCTCTTGTCGCACCGCATTGTCGCCCACAACGTGCAGCTCATCGTCGTTTTGGCTCAATTCGCAATGCTGCCAAGCGTTTGCGATGAAGTAGAACGCATCGTCGGCGCAGTTGAACGGGAACACGTTTGCAAACGCCACCCGACCGCTTTTGAGCACCACGATTTCCGCCGTTCCGTTGTCTACATACACAAACATCTTGTTGCGTCCGCCGTAAGCGTCTTTCCGCTTGAAGAATGTCAGCAGCGGCGTGAGGCAGTGCATTATCTGCGGGTTGTAGAAAGTGCGTCTCAGAAACGATTCGATGTTGCGGTCGATTCCGTAAACAATCGACAATCCAGCCTCCACGATGTGGTTGACCGCCACGTTGCGCCTGTCGTCGGGATATATGCAATCGTAATACCGTTGGCACTCGTCGTCGTCACCGCCAGCCATCTCGTCAGGGACAAGCAGAAACCTGTCGCTGCCTGTCACCACGGAAGTTTTGCCGAAAGACTGTAGCAGGAACGGGTTGTCGTAGACGGCGGCCTCGATGCACGATGCGTAACAGCAGGAAGTGTCGGCAAATGGCAATTCGCCGAACATCAGTGAGTTGTCGTCGCTGTCGCTGTGGATTGTGAATTTCAGCCTGTCTGCACATAGACGCAGAGCAAGAGACCACACCTCGGGGTGTGACACCTCAAAAATCGTATTGTCGACAGTCTTGCCCATTGTCTTAAAAATGAAAGTAACTACAAAGATAGTGCAAGATGAGTGAAGCGCAAAACAAATTTATTTGATTTTGTGTTTCCGAATCGCAGCCTATTTTCTGAAAAGATAGTGCAAGATGAGTGGAAAGAAAAGAGCTTGCTCGATTTTCTTTTCCGAATCGCCGCCTAAAGTGTAAATGAGTCGGGGCATGCCTATGCCAGCGGCGACGCTCACGCGGCGCATGCCGCACTATCGCCTGTCCCCCCCCCGACGTTGTCGGGGGTTAACTGCAAGCGGGACCGCGTTGCGGTCGATTTGCCTGTTCCTTGGCGTTGTCGGAGGGGCATGCCTATGCCAGCGGCGACGCTCACGCGGCGCATGCCGCACTATCGCCTGTCCCCCGACGTTGTCGGGGGTTAACTGCAAGCGAGACCGCGTTGCGGTCGATTTGCCTGTTTCTTGGCGTTGTTGGAGGGGTGGCTGCAAGCGAGACCGCGTTGCGGTCGAAAAGCCTCAATAAAAGAGACGCGCCGCCTGTCGGGGAACAGACAGGCGGCGCGGTTGAGGGTTGATCAAGATGTTATTTCAAGCCTTTGTCGCGGAGCAAAGCGTTTGGAGACGGTTTGTGACCGGCAAATTTTTTGTATAGCACCATCGGGTCCTCATCGTTGCCCGACTCAAGCAAGTGTTTGAGTTTGGCCGCAGTTGTAGGATCGAAAATGCCGTGTTTCTGGAACACTTCAAAGCCATCGCAGTCGAGCACCTGTGCCCACAGGTAAGTGTAGTAGCCAGCGGCATAGCCATCGCTGCTGAATATGTGGTTGAAGTATGTAGAACGATAGCGGAACTGGATTTCCTCCGGCATACCGAGTTTCTTTGCAACCGACTGCTCGAAAGCGGCAGCGTCGAGGTTGTCGAAATCGGTGAGCTTGTGCCATTCGAGGTCGAGCAACGCGGCTCCTACCAGCTCAGTGTTGACAAAACCCTGGTTGAACTTGCTTGATGCCACAAGTTTCTCTACGAGAGAGTCAGGAATCACCTCGTCGGTCTTGTAATGGCGTGCATATACCTTCAGCAATTCCGGCTCGAGCAACCAGTGCTCGTGGAGTTGAGACGGGAACTCAACGAAGTCGCGGTCCACGTTTGTTCCGGCATTGCCTTTGTAGTGAGTGCGAGTGAGCATACCGTGAAGACCGTGTCCGAACTCGTGGAACATCGTCTCCACCTCATCGAGAGTCAGCAAGGCAGTCTCTCCGGCAGCAGGAGGCGTGAAGTTGCCCACGTTGTAGACGATAGGACGCACACCCTTTGTTCCGTTAGCCTCTTGGAACACAAACATCCAAGCACCCTGGCGTTTGCCTTTGCGAGCGTAATAGTCGGACATGAAAGTGGCAAGATGCTTGCCTTCGCAGTCAAACACATCGTATGCCTTAACGTCCGGGTGGTAAACCGGCACGTTGGTCACTTCCTTGAATGTGAGTCCGTACAGACGGTTTGCCATGGTGAAGATGCCCTTGCGCACATTCTCAATAGGGAAATACGCGCGCACGTCGTTCTCGTCGAAGTTGAATTTCTCCTTTTTCACCTTTTCAGCGTAGTAATAATAGTCCCACGCCGCGATTTTGAAATCACCGCCGTGGTTGTTTACATAAGCCTGCATGTCGGCGATTTCCTCGTGCGACTTCTTGACAGCCGGTTTCCAAATCTTCATCAACAGACTCTCGGCGGCTTTCACCGTCTTTGCCATGACATTGTCGGTCTGATAGTCGGCATAGGTCTTGAACCCGAACAAGTTGGCTTTTTCCTTGCGCAGACGCAGGATTGTGGCAATCAGCGCCTTGTTGTCGTTCTCGTTTCCATTGTTTGCAAGGTTGATGTAGCCCTTATACATCTTTTCGCGCAGCGCGCGGTTGTCGGCGTAGGTCAGGAACGGCAGACGGCTCGGAGCGCGCAGCGTGAACACCCACTTGCCCTCCAATCCGGCAGCCTGAGCCTCCTCGGCCGCCTGCGCGATGCTCGAATCCGGCAGGCCGGCAAGGTCAGCCTCGTTGTCGACCACCATCCGCCAATTGTTTGTGTCGTTTACAATGTTGTTTCCAAATTTCAAGTTAGCCGCAGCAAGTTGCTCGTTGATGTCCTTCAGCTGAGCCTTCTTCTCAGGCGACAGCAGCGCGCCGCAGCGCACCATCTGCTTGTAGTATTTCTCGAGCAGACGTTCCTGAGGTTTTGTAAGATTGAATTTCTTGCGGTTGTCATACACTTGCTTCACGCGGCTGAACAAACGCTCGTTCATCATCACCTCGTCGTTGTGTTTAGACAACATTGGCAGAATCTGCTCTCCAAGAGTCTGCAACTCAGGTGTTGAGCAAGCGTCATAAATACCGTTGAACACGTAAGTCACATTTTCAAGCAACTGTCCGGCATTGTCGAGCGCAGCGATAGTGTTGTCGAAGTCGGCAACGGCACGGTTGTTGATAATGGCCTCAATCTCCTGGTTGTGCTGGCGTATGCCCTCCTCAAAAGCAGGCAGATAGTCGCTGTTTGAGATTTTGTCGAAAGGCGGCATGTTGAAAGGCGTGCCGTAGGGCGCCATAAAAGGATTCTCGGCTTTCATAACTGTAGGGGAAAATAGCATCAATGCCGAAAGGCAAAGAGCGGTTACTGTCAATCTACACTTTTTCATACACTATTATTTAAAATTGTTTATGTCGGTTTTTTAATAATGAAGTCAGCCACCAGCGGATAATGGTCGGACGCTTGCGAAGAACCTCTCCTGCACGCAGTTGCATCGAGAAAGTCACCGCTGTAGAGAATGTGGTCTATGTGGAAATAGAAACGGTTGCGGTAGTAGGTTTTCAGCGGACCGAATCCCCCGTCGCGGTAAGCGTCGCACAAGTCGCCTTTGGCTGTCAGATAGGCGTAGGAGTAGGGCGTGTCGTTGAAATCGCCGCAAATCATCACCACCGCCTCCGGCTGCGCTGCGTGCAGGCTGTCGGCTTTGGCGCGTATTATCTCCGCTTGTTCCGCACGTTGCTCAAACGCATTGCGCAGTTTGCTCATCAAGCGAGAACGCACGCCACGGATTGAATGCTTCTGTTTTGGCGATGTCAGCCCCATATACAAGCGTTTGTCAGACTTAGTCAGCCCAATCGACTCCAGATGCGTGTTGATGATGAAAGCCGGGCGGTTTCCAATCGACGATTGATAGACGGCATAGCAGAAATACTTGTTGTCGTCGTAGACCTCGACCGTCTTTACCGGACGTTTCGACAGGTATCCGAGCGATGTTGTCAGACAGGCGTCGATATGCGGATATCTCGCCGTCAGCTCGTCCCACAGAATGCCTTTGTAGCGGTATTTTATGCCTTGTGTGTCGGGCGTTTCCTGCATGCACACGAAGTCGGGATTGTAAAGCAGAATCTCGTCGGCAATCGTCGCCCCCTGCTCCGCCTCCGGCATCCCGAACGTGTTGTAGGTCATGATTCTGAAATCGTGTTTCTCCGACAGCTCAGAACCGAAGTTGAGGGGGCAGAACGCAAGCAGTTGCGGAATAGTCAACACTACCGCTGCGCCAGTCACCCACAGGTTGCGTCGGCAAACGACCGCCCACAAGACGGCGAAACACAGCAGCGCAACGAGAAAAATTGGGAACGCCAGCACGAGCAGCGACAGGTAGCCGCACGAACGAGGGTCGGCATATCCAGCATACGCCGAGGCGATGTAGACCGCCGCCACCGCGACATTGAGCCAGAACGCCGTCGTCACAGCAAAGGATTGTATGCTCTTTGTGTTTATACCCATCACTTTATTTTGTTGCTTAATTCGTTAAGTTCTTTCTTTTCAGCCGCCGACAGCGACGCATAGCCCGACACCCTCACCTTGTCGAGCAGAATGTCGAGCCGGTTTTCGTCGAAACCGTCGACAGGCTTTGTGTGCAGCGGCGGCAGCACGATCGCCTTGCGCCGTCGGGCGAATATTTTTTTGCGGCAGTCGAGCGCCACGACCGCTCCCGCCAGGATTCCGCCCAAGTGAGCCGCGTGCGCGCATACCGCCGAAGCGTCGGCACGGGTTGCAAGCAATGCGAAAGCCACATAAAACAAGGCAATCCATTTGATTTTCACCAAGCCGAAGAGCCATAGGCGAACGTGATAGTCAGGTTTTGTCAGCACCGCTGCCGCCGCCACCGCCATGACCGCCGCCGAAGATCCGATAAGTCCCGGCGATGGCACAAATTCCGCCGCGAATAGGTAGGCAGCTGCGCCGGCAAGTCCGCCGGCGATGTATGTGGCCACGAATCTCCGCGGCGTCATCAAGTCGAGCGCCACGATGCCGAAGCAGTAGAGACACAGCATGTTTCCGAGGATGTGCAGGAAGTCGAAATGCGCAAACATATAGGTCAGCAATGTCCACGGCGTCGACATAACCTCAGTCCACGACTGCGGCAGCATAAGCCATTCTCCCACGTAGCCTATTCCAAACAGCGCGGCGATGTGGACAATGACAAACACCACAGCATTGACCAGTACGATTTGCACAACCGCCGACTGACGGAGGAACGAGGATGATATTTTCCCGCTAAAACCCACTGCGATTGATTATTCCTTTTTTCTTCCAATATAAAATCAGCAACAGACCGAAGAGCAGTCCGCCGAGGTGGGCAAAGTGAGCCACGCCAGACATTGTGCCGCTCACGCCAAACAGCAATTCAATCAAACCGTAGCCGATAACCATATATTTGCTTTTAATAGGCACAGGAATGAAGAACAGGTAGAGCGGAGCATTAGGGAAAAACATACCGAACGCGAGCAATATTCCGAAAACCGCCCCTGAGGCACCCACGGCAACGTTCATGTCCAGGAACTGCATTGTCGGGACAATCACGCCATGCCCGAGGTCAACGCCCTCATAGTTGGCAACAATAGGGTGCAGACTGTAGGCCATGGCAGCCTCCTGTATCAAAGCCGCACCGACACCGCAGACCATATAGTAGGTCAAAAAGCGTTTTGAGCCCATCACCTGTTCCAGAATCTTTCCGAAGATGTAGAGCGAGAACATATTGAAGAAAATATGGGCAAAACTGTTAGTGTCGTGCAGGAACATGTATGTGACCAATTGCACCGGGTTGAAGGCAGGCGCCTCGACATAGTGCAATCCGAGCCAGCGAGTGACATCGAAGCCTTGTAGGTGGTACATAGCCGATGTGGCAAGCCACACAACGATGTTGATGATAAGCAGATGCCGCGTTACCGGCGGAATTGAATTTATAAAATTTCTTGTGCTCATAACTTTTGTTTCAGATTACAAAGATAGTGCAAGGAGAGTGGAAAGAAAAGAGCTTGCTCGATTTTCTTTCCCGATTCTCAATCTGTCCGCTCTAAATTTCCGCTGAGCAAAAATTTGCACTATCTTTGTAGATTGACAAAGAACCGGAAGTTTATGGAAAAGAAAGACAATGAAATAATCATCCCGTGGCACGAGGCTCCAGCCAAAGCCACCGCAGAAAATCCATACCGCGAAGGTCCGGCGCTGACCAAACGCGGAAAGTTGCTCGGACGCGCTCCGGAAATCGACACAGACGACGAGTCGAAGAAGCGCACCGTACTCGACTATTACGACTTGAAGAAGATGGTGCCGTTTTTCGACGGGAAGCCCAAATTGGTGCACGCATTGATGAAGCTGATGAAACTCGACAATGTCAACTATCTGCACCACCGCAACCTCAACACGCCTGGAGCCGCTTTTGTGCGCGGGCTGCTCGATGATTTCCACATCACGATGCGTGTTGACGGTGCCGACGTGCTCAACAACTTGCCCGCGGGCTCGTTTATCACCGTTTCCAACCATCCGTTCGGCGCACTCGACGGCATAATGCTCATCGACCTTTTGGCTTCGCGCCGCAGCGATTACAAGGTGATGGTCAATATGATACTCAACCATATCCGAGGCATGCGCCCCAACTTTATCGCCGTCGACCCGATGTCGAGCAACGACCCAGCCAAGCGCGCTGTTACGATGAAAGGCATCAAGGAGGCGATGATCCACGTGCGCCGCGGCCATCCGCTGGGATTCTTTCCCGCCGGAGCTATGTCGAAACTCAATTCGCATCTCGACATACAGGACCGCGAGTGGCAGCCGTCGATCATCCGTCTTATCCAGCAGCTCAACGTGCCTGTTGTGCCGGTCTATTTCCACGGGCGCAACAGTATGATTTTCAATCTGCTCGGAGTGATAAGTTGGCAGCTTCGCACACTGCGTCTGCCCGCCGAGGTGTTTGCCCATTGCGGAGAGACCTATCATATCTCTGTTGGCGATGTGATTACGCCCGACGAGCAGAAAAAATTCGCCGACGTAAAGGAATTCGGCGCAATGCTGCGTCAACGCACGTATGCGCTGCGCGAACGCAAATAATAAAACTACAGAATATATGTTCAATCTCAATAAATTCATAGGCGAGCACGTTACCCATCGTGCGGAAAGCATGTTTGCCGCCGACATTTCCGCCAACAGCGCCACGCTTTCGGCGGAAATCAAGGACAAGAAAGTGTGTGTGATAGGCGGCGCCGGATCTATCGGCTCCTCGTTTATCAAGGCGGTGCTGCGCTTTGAACCAAAAAGCATGGTGGTGGTCGACCTTAACGAGAACGGACTCGCCGAGCTGGTTCGCGATGTGCGCTCAACCGACGGACTGTTTGTCCCCGATGAGTTCCGCTGCTATACACTCAATTTCGCCGACCCCATTTTCGAACGCATCTTCCACGAGGAAAAAGGATTCGATATCGTGGCAAATTTCTCAGCCCACAAACATGTGCGCTCGGAGAAAGACCGCTACAGCGTGCAGGCACTTATTGAGAACAATGACATAAAGGCAAAACGCCTGATGGACCTGCTCTGCGTCTATCCGCCGCGCCATTTCTTCTGTGTCAGCACCGACAAAGCCGCCAATCCAGTAAACATCATGGGCGCGAGCAAACGCATAATGGAGGACTTGGTGATGGCTTACAACGAGCGGTTCAAAGTGACTACAGCCCGTTTTGCCAACGTGGCGTTCTCCAACGGCTCGTTGCCCGACGGATGGCTTCACCGCTTGCAGAAAAACCAGCCACTGGCAGCCCCTTCCGATGTGAAACGCTACTTTGTGTCGCCCGAAGAATCAGGACAAATCTGTATGCTTGCATGCATTCTCGGCAACGGTGGCGAGGTGTTTTTTCCGAAACTCGGCGAAGACCAGATGCTGACGTTCTCCGAGATATGCGACAATTTTGTGAAGGCTGAAGGATTCTCGAAGGTGGAATGCGCAAGCGACCCGGAAGCCAAACAGTATGCCGCCCGTATGGGCTATGACAGCGCGCGCTATCCAGTGGTCTACTTCAAGAGCGACACCACCGGAGAGAAGGCGTATGAGGAATTTTTCGTGCCGGGCGAGAAAATAGCGATGAACCGCTTCTCCGCACTTGGTGTGGTGGAGAAAAGTGAGCATCGCCAGATGGTGGAGATTGACGGATTTTTCAACGAGCTGGAGGGGATATTCGCCAAACCAGACTTCACCAAAAGCGAGGTCGTGGACGCCATAAAGCGGTTTATCCCCAACTTTGAACATGAGGAGAAAGGCAAGAACCTTGACCAAAAAATGTAGCAGACAATGAAACGACCGTTGATACTCGTGTGCGGAGGCGGACATTGCAAATCCGTGATAGAGGCAGCCGAGAGCGCCGGTTTTGCGATAAAAGGCATTCTCGACGTGGCGGAACGCATCGGCGACGATGTGCTTGGGTATAAAATCGTGGGTACAGACGACGATGCTGCCCTATATGCCGCGGAATGCGACTTTGTGGTGACCCTTGGGTTTATCAAGAGCGCCGCGGTCAGAAACCATATAATCGACAAGCTGACCGCCGCCGGCTGCCGGTTTGCAACGGTGGTGGCTTCGACTGCCCACGTGTCGCGCCACGCCACGCTCGGCGAGGGGACGGTGGTGCTCCATCGTGCCACGGTCAATGCCGGAGCGTCGGTTGGACGACATTGCATCATCAACACCGCCGCCAACGTGGAGCACGATGTGACGGTGTCCGACGGCGCGCACGTGTCGACCGGAGCGATGCTCAACGGAGAGTCGCGTGTTGGCGCAGGGGCGTTTGTGGGCAGCGGCGCGGTGCTTGCTCAATGTGTCGCCGTTGGCGCCGGATGCGTGATAGGTGCCGGCAGCGTGGTGACAAGAAGTTTGACAGAACCGGGAATCTATGCCGGCAATCCGGCACGACTAATCAATAAAAAGAAATGAGCCATACACTTATAATCGCCGAGGCGGGCGTGAACCACAACGGCTCGCTGTCGACGGCAAAACGACTTGTCGACGCGGCTGCCGAGGCAGGCGTTGACATTATCAAGTTTCAGACGTTCAAGGCGGAGCGGCTGGTGTCGAAGGATGCGAAAAAGGCCGACTATCAGAAGCGCAACATCGGTGACGGCGACGACTCGCAGCTGGCTATGCTGAAGAGTCTTGAGCTGTCGGAGGCAGACCATTACGAACTGGTTGCATACTGCCGCGAAAAAGGCATCAGATTCTGGTCGACGGCTTTCGACATGGAGAGCCTCGACTTTCTGCACTCGCTCAATCTCGGACTGTGGAAAATACCTTCGGGAGAGATAACCAACTATCCGTTTATAAAAAAAATAGCCTCGTTCGGCGAACCGGTGATAATGTCGACCGGTATGTGCGACGAGGACGACATACGCAACGCAATGGCGGTGCTCACCGACAACGGGCTGCGCCGTGAGCAGATAACCATACTGCACTGCAACACGCAGTATCCCACGCCTATGGCTGATGTGAACCTACGCGCGATGCTTACGATAAAACGGGATTTCGGTGTTGAGGTGGGCTATTCCGATCACACTCAAGGCATCGAAGTGCCTATAGCCGCCGTGGCTCTCGGCGCTGCGGTGGTGGAGAAGCATTTCACGCTCGACCGTGCGATGAAAGGTCCCGACCACAAGGCGTCGCTCGAGCCAAAAGAACTGAAGGCGATGACAGCCGCCATACGCAACATCGAGCAAGCCCTCGGCACTGGCGAGAAATGCGTGTCGGCCTCAGAACGCGCGAATATCGCCGTGGCGCGCAAAAGCATCGTCGCCGCGTGCGCCGTCAAGAAAGGCGACATCCTGACCGACGGCAATCTGGCGGTGAAACGTCCGGGCACGGGCATCTCGCCGATGCGCTGGAATGAGGTTGTCGGCACCCGTGCGTCAAAAGACTTTGAACCAGATGAAATGATTGTGCTATGAGAAAGATATGCTTCGTAACCGGAACGCGCGCAGAGTACGGACTCTTGTGCCGGCTGATGCGGCTCGTTGCCGACGACCCCGACCTGCAGCTGCAGATTGTGGCTACAAATATGCATCTGTTGCCGGAGTACGGCATGACATACCGCGAGATTGAGAAAGATGGTTTTTCAATCGACTGCAAGGTGCCGATGAGCAAGCCTTCGGACGACGCACATGGGGTGTGTGTGTCGATGGCTGAGGAGATGGCTGGGATGAGCAAGGCATTCTCAACACTGAATCCCGACATTGTTGTGCTTCTTGGCGACCGCTACGAGATTCTTGTGGCAGCCGAAACAGCACTTATCCACCGCATCCCGGTGGCTCATATCCATGGCGGAGAAGTTACCGAAGGAGCGTTTGACGATGCGATACGCCACGCCGTGACAAAGATGTCGGCGTTGCATTTCACGTCGTGCGCACAGTATCGTCAGCGCGTTATACAGCTTGGTGAACAGCCAGAGCGGGTGTTTGACGTGGGCGCGCTCGGCGTGGAGAACATAAAGCGAGTGCCGCTGATGGACAAGGCGGAACTTGAGGATTCGCTCGGATTCAAGTTTGACGGCGACACGGTTGTAGCCACCTATCATCCTGTGACGCTCGGCGGCGACCCTGCGCACGACATCAAGGAGTTTCTTTCGGCGCTGGAGGCTGTCGACGGTTTGCGCGTGATTTTCACCATGCCCAACAGCGACACCGGACGCGACGTCATCGCCGACGCTATTGCCGACTACGTAGACCGCCATCCCGACACGTCGAAGGCATTCGCATCGCTCGGACTGCGCCGCTATCTGTCGGCTTTGCATTATGCCAAAGCGGCGGTGGGCAACTCCTCGAGCGGAATCATTGAAGTGCCGTCGTTCGGCATCCCGTCGCTCAACATCGGCGACCGTCAGAAAGGCAGACTGGCGTCGGAGAGTGTTGTGAACTGTGGCACGGGTAAAGATGATATTCTGAAAGGTCTGCGCCTTTGCCTATCTCCGGAGATGCGTCGGCGGGCAAAGACTGCCGACAATCCCTATGCGAAAGACGGTACAGCCAGTCTTATCCTTGACCGGCTGAAGCACGCCGACCTCGCCGCGCTACGCACAAAACATTTCTACGATATTCCTGTAAAAGGGTAGTGGCATTAACAATAAAAAGCGGGCATTTCAGATGAAATGTCCGCTTTTCTTGAGCCTCTTGTCGGATTCGAACCAACGACCCCGAGATTACAAATCACGTGCTCTGGCCAACTGAGCTAAAGAGGCGTTTTGCTTTAAGCGAGTGCAAAGGTACTCGCTTTTACTTGATTCTCCAAATATAATAATGAGAAATTACTGTCGTGAGTTGTGAATAACTATGTTAGTGTGAGTGTATCTATTTGATAATCAAGAGATAGCCTTGTTAATAAGTTTATAGCGCATAGCGTGTCAGGTTATATCACTTCAGGCGTCTCGTCAGGGATATGTCCGCTGCGGATGCGCCATTCCTTAGGGTATAGATTGTTGGCGCGGTTGCCGAGATTTTTGACAAATCCGAGAGGATGGTTGCGGTAGGCAACAACGACATATCCGCGCGGACAGTCGGCAGGCAGAGCCACGGCCTCCCCCCTGAGGTAGGCTATGGCAGAAGCATAGTCGAGGTCGGCGCACGGGAAGGCATCCTGGCGGAGAGCCACGCTTTGCGACAGCGCGTGCTGCGGCACGAGGTCGCGGCCTTTTGCCTGAGCCATAGGTATGCCCGCCAGCAGCGTTTTTGCCGTTTTTGCAATCCTTTCCACAAGCGGCTGATGAGCTTTGGCGACGGCGCAAATCGCATCGTCGTATGCCGTGATGGAAAAGTCGTCCTGACCGTCGATCCATTTAGGGCATTCAACGCCCTTGACGCCCTTTGCCGACGTTTTTTTGCCTTTATTCTTGTCTTTTTTCGTTTCTTTCTCCGCGTATTCGCCATTTTTGCGCACCACAGCCATAAACAAGCCCTCGCCGCGTGTGAGATGAGGCATAAAGCGGAAACACGGATAAGGAGTGTCGACACCCTTGTGTATCCCCCATGACGGGTCGGAGACGATGTCGACAGGCTCGGCGCCGAGCGAACGGACAAGGAAGTCGATCATATCCTCGTTTTCGGCACGGTTGAAAGTGCAGGTGCTGTAGATGAAAATGCCGCCAGGCTTCAGAGCCTGCCAGATGTCGGAGGCAATTTCGCGTTGGCGCGCGGCACATTGCTCGACAAGGGCAGGAGTCCATTGCGCCACAGCCTCGTCGTCTTTGCGCATCATGCCTTCGCCGGAACACGGCATGTCGGCAGCCACGATGTCGAAAGCCTCATGCAGCTTCCCGAGACGGGAGGCGTCGCTGTTGGTGACCACACAGTGCGGATAGCCCCATTTCACAACGTTCTCGCGCAAAATCTGCGCGCGCCGGCTGTCAATTTCGTTTGCCACGACGAGAGAGCCGTCGGGCAGAGCATCGATGGCAGCGGTGGTTTTTCCTCCTGGAGCGGCACACAGGTCGAGGTAAGCCACCGGAGAATTGCCAGCCACCTGACTCAGCACATGGCTAATAAACATCGACGATGCGTCCTGCACATAGTAGCACCCGGAATGCAGCAGCGGATCGAACGTGAACTGTCGCCGCGCGTCGAGGTAGATTCCCGACCGGCACCAAGCCACGTGGTCGTCGGTCGGCGGCGGCGTAGCCTTGCGCCGGTTTACCCTTACCGACACCGACGGTTCGGTCCGCAAAGCCTGAAGCAGAGCATCGGCCTCGTCGGGCAGCAACGCCAGCATCTGTTGTCTGAAAAGTATAGGTAGCTCCGCCATTATTCGCTGTAGTATATGCGTTTCACACGTGAAGACACCGACGTCAGCACCTCATAAGGGATGGTCTGCAGGCGGTCTGCCACATCCTGTGCCGAGATATGCTCTCCGAAAATCTCCACTTTGTCGCCCACGGCGCATTCCACGTCGGTCACGTCGGCCATGAACAAGTCCATGCAGATGTTGCCCACAGTCGGCACTCGCTTGCCGTTGATCCACACCTCGCCGTGTCCGCAGCCAAGATGTCTGTTGAAGCCGTCGGCATAACCGATAGGTATCGTCGCGATGCGCGACGGGCGTGTCAGCACGCCGTGGCGGCCGTAGCCGATTGTTGTTCCCGCCTCCCATTCGCGGATTTGGATTATTACCGAATGCAGCGAAGACACTGGACGCAGTTTGTCGTCGTAGCCCGCACCGAGAGTCGGAATGCCGTAGAGTCCGATGCCCAGGCGCACCATCTCGTATTGGTGGTCGGGGAATCTCAGGATTCCGTCGGTGTTGAGGATGTGGCGGATGATTTTATGGTTGAAAGCCGGAACAAACGTATTGCAGCAGCGGTCGAAATATTCAAGCTGGAAATGGGCATAGCTGTCGTCGTGCAGGTCGTCGGAGGTGCATAGGTGCGAGAAAATCGATGCAGGGCACACGTTGTCCTGGCTTTTCAACAGTTCGACGAGCTTGGGCAGTTCATCGTAGACAAATCCCAGACGGTGCATTCCCGTGTCGATTTTTATGTGTATCGGGTAGTCTTTCACATCAAACTTCTGCGCCTCGCGTATAATCTCGCGGCACATGTCGAAAGAGAAAACCTCCGGCTCCAGACGGTTGTCGAACAGCGCCTTGTAGTTGACCACCTTCGGGTTGAGCACCATTATAGGCATCGTGATGCCCGCCTCGCGCAGCGCCACGCCCTCGTCGTGTGCCGCCACGGCGATATACGACGCCCCCTGCTGCTGCAGAGTCTTGGCAAGCTCGTAGGATCCGGCTCCGTAGCCGAAAGCCTTCAGCATACACACAATTTTCGTGTCGGGCTTCAGCCGCGACCTGTAGAAGTTGAAGTTGTGCACCAGCGCGTCGAGGTTCACCTCCAGCACCGTTTCGTGCTGCCGCGCCTCGAGCATCTCTATTATGCGGTCGAATCCGAATTCCGGCGCGCCCTTCAGCAGGATGAGTTCCTTAGAGAAGTCGCTCTGCGACATAGCGCTGAGAAAAGCGTCGGTCGACGGAAAGAATCGAGAGTTGCCGGCAAACAAATCGCTGTGGGCGGAAATTTCCCGTCCGATGCCGATTATGCGGTCGATGTGGCGCAGGTGGACAAGTTCGGCAATTTTTTTATACAGCTCCGACGCGGGGATGTTTTCCGGCAGCACGTCGGAAAGAATCAGAGTGCGCGAGCGCAGCAGAGTGTCGCGGCGCGACATGAAGTCGATGGCAGGAGCAAGCGACAGGTAGTCGCTCGTGTATGTGTCGTGAATCAGCTGGCAGTCGTTTACGCCCTCCATTGCGTCCATCCGTGTTCCGGTGGGCGACAGAAGCTTGAACCGTTCCTCAATCGTATCCATAGGCACGCGCATGCACAGCAGCGTGGCGAGGCACACGATGGCGTTTTCGATGTCGGCAGCCGCCGTAAACGGAATCTTTACCTGTCCGGCATACAGCAGATAGGTGTAGTTGATTGTTGTAGAGTCTTTCTCTTTGATAATCGAAGAGATAAATATCGGAGCGTCGGTGTTGACGCGCGACCAGCTCACCTCCTGGTGTCCGTATGACAAATCGATGATGCCGTTGCAGATGGTGTTGTTGTCGCCGTCGAACACGATGTATTTGCTGTTGCGCGACAGGCGCAGCTTCTCGATGCATTTTTCTTCGATCGACGCAAAACCCTCCTTGTGCTCGTTTCCGATGTTGGTCATCACCGTGATGTCAGGGCTGATGATGCTTTCCAGCACTGGCATTTCGTCGGGTTGTGAAATACCCGCCTCGATGATTGCAAGACCGGTGTTGTCGTCGATGTCCCAAACCGACAGCGGCACGCCAATCTGCGAGTTGTAGCTGCGTGGACTGCGCACGATATTGTAGTCGGGGCGCAGCAGCTGAAACAGCCATTCCTTCACCTGAGTCTTTCCGCGGCTGCCCGTCACTCCTATCACCGGGATGTGAAAGCGGTGGCGGTGGAACGAGGCGAGTTGCTGGAGCGCCTTTATGGAATTTTTCACAACAATGAAATTGGCGTCGCCTGTCGGCACGCCTTCCGGGATGTGCTCCACCACAAAATTGCGCACGCCTTTCTCATACAGTTGGTGCACGTAGCGGTGACCGTCGTTGCTGTCGGTGTGGAGCGCGAAAAACAGAGAGCGGTCGGGGTAGGTAAGAGTCCGTGAATCGGTGAGAAGCGTGTCGATTGAGGCATTGTTCAGATGCGAGGCGTCGGCACCGAGAATTTCTGCTATTTCGAGAATCGAATATTTCATTGTTTAAGAAGTTTGTCGATTATTGTTTTCACGTAAGGCATATCCGCCGACAAGGTGTCGGCAGCGCGGCGAGTGGCAGCGCGGAATGCCTCTGCGGCTTTTGAGTCGTCGGTCAGCGGGCGGTGGAGCAGTCGTGCATACACCTTTTCGCAGCGTGTGCAAGCCTGGCGTGCACGGTCGGACAGGCACGAGGCCTTGAACCGTTCGGCGACATACGCCACAGCCACATCCGACGGATGCACCATATCGGCGGCAAAGAAGCGGTAGTCGCGCAGCTGGTCGAGCATAATCTCATACGATGGAAAGTAGTGGCACACGCCTGGGCGTTGCGCCATGATCCTGTCTGCGGCAAGCAGCAGCGTGGATTTGCTCAATTGGTTGCCATGGGCGCCGTCGGCAAGGTGGCGCACCGGACTTACGGTGAACGTGATGTCGATGTGGGGATTGAATTTGCGGATGTCGTCGATTAACGGAATCCATTCGTCTGCAATCTCGTTGGTGGAGAGCATCCGTCGGTTGAACATTGACGCCGGCATTTTGTGGCAGTTGGCGACGGTTTCGCCGTCGGCGGTGGAGAAAGTGTAGGCGGTGCCGAAGGTCACAATCAGATGTCGTGCCGATCGCAAACATGCCACCCCCTCCGCATAGGCGGCGTTGATTTTTTGCAAAGCCCTGTCCTTGTCTACGCTTGAGAAGCGGGAATGATGCGACATGCTGTGCCACAGGTTGCCGTAAGCCACGAGTTCGTCGGCATAGAACGGCAGATCGGCCATGAGCCGCCGCAGCGACTGCGCTATGCTGCGAGGGTTGTAGAGCGTGCCGAAGGGGTTTATGCACAGTGCCAGCATCGACCGTTTGAGCAGATTCCCTACGTCTTCGGCAAAGCATGACCCGAGCATCATGACGGCCTCGTCATGCTCTATTTTGATGCCCACAGCATCGGTGTCAACAAGCGTTTGAAAATCCATTGTCGGTCATTTGCGTAAATCAGTGCAAAGATAGTGCAAGGAGAGTGGAAAGAAAAGAGCTTGCTCAATTTTCTTTCCCGAGGCGCAGTCTATTTTATGGAAAGATAGTGCAAGGAGAGTGGAAAGAAAAGAGCTTGCTCAATTTTCTTTCCCGAGGCGCAGCCTATTTTATCCTCCCGTCTCTCAGCGGCACCGCGTTGCGGTGCGTGTCATGCCATCTCGCTACCCCGGACGTTGTCCGGGGTTAACTGAAAACGGGTCCGCGCTGCGGACCACAAATCATGTGGATCTTCTTTTAAAGACGAAGGCAACCGCCAAAGTGAGGTTTTTGAGAGATAGTGGCTCAGTGGCGAAGGCAACCGCCGACGGGCGGTTGTATAATCATAGCCCCATGTTGGCTTGCCTACCTGGGGTCAGGTGTGGAATGAGGAATCTACCGCCGAAGAGCGGTTGTATAAATCAAGGAATATGATTATTTGCAAACAGACGATTCGTCACGGGGTGTTAACATATACAACCGCTCTTCGGCGGTAGAAGCGTGTGTCACTGGCGTCACGGGGTAGGCAAGCCAACCCCGTGCTAACGTATGAAACCGCTCTTCGGCGGTTTTTCCAATGGTGATGTCCCATACCGTTGGCGCATACCGATGTAGGGCGTTTTTTCAACGGGTATGGTGGACGATGGCGGAGGCAACCGCTGATGTTTTTGCTGTGGGGATAAAAAAATAACGACTCGCCGGACTGGCGTGGTCGCTACCTGAAAAACTATGTTTGAAATCTGAATCTATGTCTTATTCTCCGTCAACCACACGGCATGCACCGATGTAGCGCTTTGCGTAGTAGGCTTCCTGTGACGACGATACCGTGACGCCTTGCGAACAGCTTGAGTGGATAAACTTGAAGTTGCCCGATTCGTCGACCGATGTCACGATGCCCACGTGGCCTACGTTGCTTTTTGAGGCGCGAGAGCCAGAGAAGAACACCAAGTCGCCAGCCTTCAGGTCGCGGCGGTCTTTGACTTGAGAGTCTCCGCGGAGTGCTGAATACTGTGAACGCGATGAGCGCGGAAGCGAGATGTTCTGTTTTGAGAAGATGAATGTGGTGAAGCCAGAGCAGTCAAAACCTGATTTCGGACTCATATGTCCTGAACGGTAAGGAGAACCGAGGTATTTCATCGCACTTTTAACAATCTCTCGGCCGCAGATGCTGTCGGTCTTGCAAGTTCTGTCTTGAGCCTTCGCTGCGAAGCTTGCAACGAATACTGCCATTACTGCTAAGATTGTTAAAATTTTCTTCATTATCTCTTGTTTTTAGTAGGTTTTACTTCCGAACACCTCAAAGTTAGCAAAATTTGCTGGTGGCGTCAAGCGATTTCAGACATTTAATTAACATATTAAACTTCTTTATGACGATTGGTGGGTGCCTGTACAAATTTTAACAGTTTTTCGGAGCAAAGAGATTAAACCTTCGCAAAGATGCTCATTCTCACCATTTAACAGGTTTTTGCTTTCTCCAAAACTTGTTCATGCACGTTGCTGGCCGCCTTTTTTGCCGCTGCAGATAGTTAAAAGGAGTATTAAATTTCACATTTGCACTGTAAATGCGCAGATTTTCTAACCGATTCCCCATAATGTCCAAAATTATCCGTCATATTGTTTTTTAGCGTGTATTTGTGGGAATGCTCGGATTTGAGTAATTTTACACGATTTTTTCAGAACAAACAATTTTACGCAATATGCAGAAATTCAGTTTTAAGGCATTGTCCGACGGAGCAAAGACCCTTGCCGGCAGCCGCGACTTCCGTTATGGAGTTTTCGGAGTCATCATCCTTGTGGCAATCTCATTGGCATTCTTCGCCACGAGCCTCGGCGACACTCTACAGCAGAGCGACACGATGCAGGGCGTTGCCAACGGACAGGAGGCAAAGGCCTATTTTGAGCAGACCGGCGAAAAGACGTGCTGGACCAACTCGTTGTTTGGCGGTATGCCTACGTTTCAAATCTCGCCGTCGTATGCAAGTTCGAAATTCATAAGCGCGCTTCAGTCGGTGTTCGGACTTGGTCTTCCCAGTCCAGCCAATCTGGTGTTTATGATGATGGCAGGCTTCTACATCCTGCTTCTTGCCATGCGCCAGCGGTGGTATCTTGCCCTTCTTGGCGCCATAGCCTACGGTTTCTCATCGTATTTCTTCATTCTGATAGGAGCCGGACATATATGGAAATTCTGCGTGCTTGCCTACGTGCCTCCCACGATAGCCGGCATCGTGCTCGCCTATCGGGGCAAATGGCTTGCCGGCGGCGCACTCACAGCTGTGTTTGCGATGTTGCAGATAGCGTCAAACCATGTGCAGATGACCTACTATTTCCTCTTTGTCGTAGTGGCTATGATGATTGCCTATTTCGTTGACAGCCGCCGCAAGAAGGAGGTGGGCAAATGGCTTAAAGCCACAGGGGTGCTTGCCGTGGCAGCAGTTGTGGCTGTCGGAGCAAACCCCACGAGCCTGTACAATACATATGAATATAGTAAGGAAACCGTTCGTGGACGCACCACCGACCTTACCGCGGCAAAGTCGTCGGGCGAGTCGGGCAATGTGAATAAAAACGGCATCAACCGCGACAACGTGACAAGTTGGAGCTATGGTGTCGATGAGACGTTGACGCTGATAATTCCTAACGTGAAGGGCGGCGCGACGGTGAAGCCCAACGATATTACCGACGACGGCGGTTTGGCTCCTGCGTCGGTAATCGACCTTGACAAGGCGCAAAGTCTTGTGGAGGCGGCGCAGATTACCGGTGATCCTTCCTACGATGAGCAGCTCCGTCCGCAGCTGCAGCAGATGGTGGGGCAGTTCCGCCAGTATTTCGGCGACCAGCCGATGACCAACGGCCCGGTTTATGTGGGAGTGGTTATTTTTGCACTCGCGCTGTTGGCGTTGTTTGTGGTCAAAGGTCCGATGAAGTGGGCGCTGCTTGCCGTCTCGATTCTGTCAATACTGTTGTCGTGGGGTCATAACTTCTCAACTCTTACATATTGGATGATCGATCATTTCCCGATGTACGACAAGTTTCGCGCTCCGGCAAGCATACTCGTCATCGTCGAGTTTACGTTGCCTATACTTGCCGTGATGGCGGTCAACCAGATTCTTACCGAGGAGAATTTCTTCAAGAAGCACCGCAATGCAGTGTTTGCCGCATTCGGCATCCCGGCATTGTTCTGTGTCATCGGATGGCTGATGCCTTCAGTGTTTGGCAACGGTCTGAGTGTCGGCGAGGCAGAGCAGCTCGAAGAAATCCTTGCACAAACCAGCGGAATGGAGCACGACTTCTATTCGCGTGCGTTCAGCATTGTCGGAGAGGCGCGCCTGTCGATGGTGGCTGCCGACTCGCTGCGCAGCCTGTTGCTGCTTGCCGTTGGCGCTGTGCTGCTGTTGGCGTATGTCAAGGGAAAACTTTCGAGAAACGTCTTTGTGGGCGTGTTGATTGCCGTGGTGCTTGTCGACATGTTCCAGGTGGATAAACGCTATATCAACGAGGATATGTTTGTAAAGCACACCGAGGACGATGCGCTGACATTCATCCCTACATCTGCTGACAGCCAGATTCTTCAAGACAAATCGTACTATCGTGTTTCCGACGTGCGCAATTTCGGGTCGCCGAATCCGTCGTTCTTCCATAAGAGCGTTGGCGGATACCACGCAGCCAAACTGACGCGCTACAACGACATTATATCCAAAATGCTGCAGCCGACCAATGGCGTGATTCTCGGGATGAAACAGACATACGGCACCGTCGACCTTTCGCTCGTCGACATGAAGGCATACAATATGCTCAACACCAAATATCTGATTGTCGACGGCAAGGTGCTGACCAACCCCGGTGCGCTCGGCAACGCCTGGCTTGTCGACAACGTTGAATATGCCGAGGGAGCAGATGCCGAGATGGACGCGTTGCAGAAACTGAATCCCGCAGTAAAAGCGGTTGCCGACGTTAAGTTTAAGCCGGTGCTTGGCACTGCCGCGCCAAAGCAGCCTGGCGACACGATATATCTGACATCATACAAGCCCAACGAGCTGCGCTACAAGTCGCAGACAGGCAACGACGCAGTGGCGGTGTTCTCCGAAGTCTATTTCCCATGGGGATGGACAGCCACCGTCGACGGCAAGGAATTGCCGATAGCCCGTGTCGACTACACGCTCCGCGGCATGCGTCTGCCAGCAGGAAGCCATGAAATCGTGATGCGCTTCGACCCCAAGTCAATACACTCGACGGAAACCGTGGCCTACACATCGATAACGCTTGTTTATCTGGCTCTCATTGTGGCGCTTATAGCCACTGTGGCAGCCTACGGCAGAAGAAAGGAGCAGCTGTAGGTTGGGAAAAATCAGACGATATTGCACGGCGCTGACGCGCTACCGTAAAAGCAAAGGGTTCGGAATCCATTCCCCCTTTGCTTTCCATTTCGTGCTCAATGTGCTGCGCGAGAAGTCGGCTTACTATGCCTATGCCGACATTGCCGAACGCCGCAACGAGGCGCGCCGCATGAAACGTCTGCTCAAGGTGAGAAAACCGCGGATGATATCCGAGAAAAGTGCCCGGATGATGTTTCGCATCGCCAACTATTTCAACCCAAAGATGATTCTGCAACTCGGCACCAATTTCGGGGTGTCGGCATACAGCACGTTGCGTGTGGCGTCAGATTCGAGGATGTGGCTTGCAAGCAGTCAGGCAGAGCCGGAAATTGCGCTCGTCCTGCTGCAGAATCAAGCAGACCGCATCAGCGTCAGCGGCTCGTGCGGCGAGTCTGTCGACGACTATGTCGCCGCCGTCGGCGACGGCAAGCGTTATGTGGTGGTCAACCGAGTGACAGAGGCGGAAGCCGTCAGCGTGGAGCGCTGGCTTGTGTCGTTGGCAGAAACGGAGGCGGTTGTCGTGGTGCGCAATTTGCAGCACGACGAGGTTGTGGCACGTCTGTGGCGCGCATTGCTGTCGCGGCTGACATACGGAATGGCGTTTACCAACGGCAAGATGGGAGTAGCCGTGATAGAGAAGAAACTGCCCCGCCAGACGTTCTCCTTATGGTTTTAATGGCACTGATGCTTGCGCGTGGCGCGCAGGAATTGCCATAAGAACAGCGCACCGCCCACAAACAGGGCTATGCTGAACGCATAGAAAATGCCCACGTCGCGCAGTCCCAACGGGAAGCCGAGCAGCCATCCGCTCGGGATGCCCACAAGAATGTAACTTACAAAAGCAATCCACATCATCGACATTGACTGTCCTGTGCCGCGCAGCGCGTTGGCAAAGCAAATCTGTGTGGCGTCGCCGCATTGGTAAATGATCAGAGGCAGAATCAGAGCCATCGCAGAGGCCGCAACAATGCTGTCGTCGGTGAAGATGCCTACCAGCGGCTCTTTGGCGAAATAAAGCAGGAACGACACCGCAACAACCATTGCGAGCAGTATGTGATAGCCAGCCCATGTCGAGCGGCGCACTTCCGCCTGGTTGCCGCGTCCCACGTAGTTTGACACACGGATAGCCACCGCCGCGCCGATGCTGTAGTAGAACATGAAACCGAGCGTGCTTATGGTGAGTATCACTTGATAACTTGCCAGCTCCACAGTGCCGAGCCATCCCATCATCACGCCTCCAAACGTGAACGTGCCCGTCTCCATGGCCATTTGCAGCGAGATGGGCATTGATGTGCGTGTTATAGACAGCATCTCTCCGACGCTTTCGTGGGTGTGCAGAAACGCCTTGCGCATAGGTGCGTAAGCCTGTCCGCGCAGCAGCACCACGGCAAACACCACTGTCATCAGCACCCGGGAGCCGAGAGTGCTGATGCCGGCGCCGAGCGCGCCCAGCTCAGGCATTCCGCACTTGCCGTATATGAGCAGATAGTTGAACACAATGTTGACAGCGTTGCCTGAAATAAGTATCCACATTCCCACCGATGGGCGCAGAAGGCTGTCGGCAAACTGGCGCATTGCGTTGAACAGAGCCACAAACACTATCGACGCAAGAATTACGAGATAGTAGGGACGGATGATGGGCAGCAGTTCGTCGGGCTGCCCGAAGCGGTCGATAAAAAAGTAGGCGCAGCCCATAACCACCGTCAGCAGTATGCCGAACAGAGCGTTGGCAATCAAAGCATTGCGGAAAGCCGCTCCCGCCTCGTCGTATTTCTGTCTGGCAAACAGCGCGCCGATAATCGGAGTGATGCCGTATGAGAAGCCGAGCATACCGATAATTACAAGGTTGAACAGATTGTTGACAAACGACACAGACGCAAGGTCGTTTGTGCCGTAATGTCCCACCATCAGTGTGTCGGCGAATCCTACAAGGATTACGCCTATCTGCCCGATGCACAGAGGCACGCCGAGTTTCAGCGTTGAGCGGTAGTGTTGAGCGTATGACGTCATAAATTTTCTTGACAATGTTTTATGTATGAATGCTTCGTTTTGCCTGTTTCCACAGCCGTGCGGCGGCATAGATGACGATGAGGGTCAGCACGATGGTTGCCGAGGCAGGAATATTGGTGGCGTAGGCAGCCATCAGTCCGACTGTTGAGCCTGCAACGCTGATGATGGCGGCAAGCAGCATCATCGGCCGCAGTCGGCAGGTGAACACTTCCGCAGTCATCTGCGGCAGGGCAAAGAGCGACATCAGCAGCATGATGCCGATTAGTTTCAGAGTGAGCACTATGCAGACGGCAACCAGTATGGTCATAAGTCCGTTGATAAGAGCCACAGGCATACCTATGGTGCGCGCATAGTCGGAATCGAAAGCGCAAGTCACGATGGGACGGTGGAGCAGAGCCATCACGGCAAGCAGCAGGACGAGAAATGCGGCAAACACAGCAAGGTCGGTGTGGGATACGGTGAGGATGTTTCCAAAGAGAAACGACTGCAGTTCGGGGACGTAGCCCGGAGTCAGGAACACGAACAGAATACCGAGAGCCATTCCCAAAGCCCAGACCACGGATATGGCGGAGTCTTCGCGCACGCGTTGTCGTGTTGACAGCCATTCAACGCCGACAGCCGACGCCACGGCGAATAATCCAGCCGTCACAACGGGATTGACTCCGAGAAAGTATCCCAGTCCGAGGCCGCCGAACGATGCGTGGGTCACGCCTCCGGCTACAAACATCATGCGTCGTGCCACCACATACGTGCCCACCACAGCCGAGGCGATGCCCACAAGCAGCAGTGCCGCGAGAGCGTTTTGAAAAAATGAGTATTCAAAGATTTCCATAAGTTTATTTCATATTCTTGCGTTCGCGCTCCTCGCTGACGAGCAGCAGCAGTTCTTCTTTGACACACGCCGGCATCTCGATGCCGCGCAGGCGCAGCGACCGTGCCCATCCGGCGATGTCTTCGGGCAGCAACGTGAGCAGCACGTCGCGGAATTCCTCTATCTGGCTGTCGGAGTAGCCGTCAGGTGCAAAGCCGCGGTAGGCATCGAGTTCCTCGTCGTCGTAGTATATTATTTCGGTCGACAGCGTCGCCAAAGAGTCTTTCTCGCACGTAATGTGCATTCCGCAGCATCCCTCTTCCTCTACGGCTGAAGCCGCTTCCGCGTCATCAGGGGTTTTGTTTGGAGTCCGCCGCTCCGAGATTTTGTGACCTGCGAACAGCACCGCCCCGAAGCCTATGGTTACAGCCAATATTATCAGCGCGGGAATCATTTGGCTACCTCCATTTTAAAACCTGCCAGTGCGAGATGCCGCCAATAGTCGGGATATGACTTCGACACCACTCCGGCGTCGAGCACCGTCAGTGAGGGGAAGCGTATTGCAGCCGGGGCGAAAGCCATTGCCATCCGGTGGTCGTCGTAGGTGAGAATCCGCGGGTAGGCGGCGGCTTCGCCTGCTGCGCCGTCCCATGAAAGGATGCTGTCGTCGGCAATCTCTATGTTGAAACCGAGTTGGGCGAGTTGGGCACGCAGCGCCTCGAGACGGTCGGTCTCCTTTATGCGCAGCGTGTGCAGTCCACCGATGCGGAACGGCCGCCCGGTGAGGCAAGCCGTCACAACAATGGTCTGAGCAATGTCGGGCTGGCTCGACAGGTCGATGTTGAGCGTGGCGTCGCGGTCGGCATCGCAGAATCCGAGAGCCACACCGTTGTCGGTGTACTCTGTTGTGACGCCAAACAGTTTGAAATATTCAGCCACGCGGCTGTCGCCCTGCAGACTGTCGCTCTGCAAGCCGTTCAGACGGATGTCGAGGTCAGGACAGAGAGCCTTGATTTCATACCAGTAGCTTGCCGCCGACCAGTCGCTCTCCACGGTCAGCGAGCTGGGCGAGTAAGGCTTTCCCTCGATGACGATTGTCGACTCCCCGACAGTCACTTCCGCTCCGAAATGGCGCATCAGTGCCGCCGTCATCTCGACGTATGGACGCGAAGTCAGTCCGCCTTCGATTTCAATTGTCAGTCCGCCCTTCATCATAGGCGCAACCATCATCATCGCCGACACATATTGCGAGCTTACGTTGCCGCGCATCCGCAGAGGCGCGTCGGCTTTCAGATGCCTGCCCTCAATCCATAGAGGCGGATATCCCTCGGAGGCATAGTAGTCGATGTCGGCGCCGCAGAGGCGCAGAGCCTCCACCAGTTCGCCTATCGGACGCTTGCGCATGCGTGGCGTGCCGTCGAGCAGCACGCTTCGCCACGGTTGCGAGGCGAAGTAGGCTGTCAGAAACCGCATAGCCGTTCCCGCCGCCCCGATATTCACGTTTGCCTGAGCGCACTGAGTCAGCAACGCGCGCCGCATGGCGTTTGTGTCGTCGCAGTCGGCGATGTTGCCGATGCTACATCCGTCGGCCATGGCAGCGATTGTCAGAGCCCTGTTGCTGATGCTTTTCGAAGCCGGCAGATCTACGTCGACAGCGTCGGCGGCTGGTGAGAACGATATTGTATAGTTTGTTTTTTCCATATCTTGTCTATTTTGGCTGCATCGTGATTATCGGCACGAGCATCTCTTCCATCGATATGCCGCCGTGTTGGAACGTATCCTTGTAGTACTGCACATAATAGTTGAAGTTGTTTGGATACGCGAAGAAATCGCGGTTTGTGGTGAAGATGTATTTTGTGGAAATGTTGGGAGCCGGCAGCCCGAAGCGTTCCGGTTGCTTGATTTCATAAACTTGCCGCTCGTTGTAGCCGAGGTTTTTGCCGAGTTTGTAGCGCAGGTTGGTATTTGTCGCCTTGTCGCCGACCACCTTTATCGGGTTGTCGACGCGGATTGTGCCATGGTCGGTGGTCAGCACCACGCGGGCACCGCTCTCGGCTATGCGGCGCAGCAAGTCGCTTGCCGATGAATGGCGGAACCACGATTCGGTCAGCGACCGGTATGCGGCGTTGCTCGACGCCAGTTCTCGTATCATCTTCGATTCCGTGCGCGCGTGCGACAGCATGTCGATGAAGTTGAACACAATCACGTTGAGGTCGAAATTCTTGAAATTGCTGAAATTCTGCAGCAGTCTTTCGCCGAAAGTCGATTCGTAGATTTTGTTGTAGGAGAATTTGTAGCGTTTGCGGAAACGGTCGAGCTGCGTCTGGATCAGAGGCGACTCATTGAGGTTTTTCCCCTCCTCCGAATCCTCGTCGACCCACAGCTCCGGAAACATTTTCTCAATCTGCAGCGGCATCAGTCCGGAGAATATTGCGTTGCGCGCATATTGCGTGGCGGTCGGCAGGATGGTGGTGTAGAGATCCTCTTCGATGTTGAACCATTCGGCAAGGATAGGCTTTATTATGCGCCATTGGTCGAGGCGGAAATTGTCGATAAGGATGAAAAACACCTTTTCGCCGGCATCGAGCAGCGGAAACACTTTGTCCTTGAAAATCTCGTTGCTCATAAGAGGATGCTTGCCGCCGTTGACCCACGACTCATAGTTGCGTTTCACAAACTTGGCAAACTCCGAGTTTGCCTCGTTTTTCTGCATCAGCAGCAGTTCGTCCATGTTTGTCTCCGTCTGCGACAGCTCCATCTCCCAGAACACGAGTTTGCGGTATAGCTCATACCAGTCGTCGATGTTGTCCGACTCGTTGATAAGCCGCGCGATGTTGCGGAATTCCTGCTGGTAGTCGCTCGTAGCCTTCTGCGACACCAGTTGCCCGGAATGCAGGTTTTTCTTCAGCGACATCAGTATCTGGTTAGGATTCACCGGCTTGATAAGATAGTCGGCAATTTTGTTGCCGATGGCTTGGTTCATGATGTTCTCTTCCTCGCTTTTGGTAATCATGATAACCGGCACGTTGGGCTGGACCTGCTTGATTTGTTGCAGAGTCTCCAAACCGCTGATGCCTGGCATGTTTTCATCGAGGATGATGATGTCGAACGTTTCCGTCTCCACCCGGTCGAGGGCGTCGGCTCCGTTGTTGACTGTCGTCACGTCATATCCTTTCATTTTCAAGAACATGATGTGTGGTTTCAGCAAGTCGATCTCGTCGTCAGCCCAAAGAATTTTTCCATTATTTTCCATAATCCAAAAACCTTATCAAAACGTAAAGTTAGCGATTTTCGGTGGTTGTTGGATTATGGACGGTTTCTTTTAAGAAATTTTATGCAGTCAGGCGTGTTCCCTGTGGCTGAGTTGGTAGAGCATACCGTAGCGCGAGAATTTGTTGACGGCAAGGGCGAGGAAGAAATAAACTGCGGAAAGGAGCCACAGCATCTGGTATTCCAGCCCGATGTCGGCTATCGACGCGCCGTTGGCGTTGATGCGCTCAAACGCCTGCATCGCCCATGTCGACGGACAGCATCCGCTGAGGAAGCGGAAGAACGGGTTCATGTCGAAAAGCGGCCATGTGATGCCAGACAGGAACAGGAAGATTATCGAAGTGAACACAATCACCAGAAACGCGCTCTCGCGTTCGCGCACAAACACCTGCAGAGTCATTCCGAGGAATGTCACCGACAGCATGTAGGGTATCGACATCAGCAGGATGTCGATAAAGCCGCCCACTTGCGGATATTTGAAGATGGCAGGCACGATTAAGAGCAGATAGAGCAACGGGATGATGTAGATGACGATATAGGCGAGCGACTTGCCCAGCAGACGGCATACGGCTCCGGAGTTGACCGTGTCGAGCGGGTCGATGCCTCCGTTGCGGCGACGGCGCTCGTAGATTGCACCGCCCATCATGCAGATGGCGAGAATGAGCGACTGCTGCACAATCAGCGTCAGGATGCCTGGCAGAAGGAATGTGGCAAAGCCTTGTTCGGGGTTGCCGAGAGCCACATACGTGCTTCTGACGGTTGCCGGAATCTTGGGGCCGTCGGCGCCGAGGCGGCCAATGGTCTCCACCTGTATCTTGCCTCCGAGCGTCATTGTGGCGTCGGTGAGCGAGGTGAGCATCGATTTGTAGCGCACGAGCAGCGACATGTCGCAGAACAATGTCACGTGAGCCTGTTCGCCACGGGCAATGTTTTTTGAGAAATGGCTGTCGATTAGCAAGATGCCGTAGGCTTTCTTTTCCGCAACCATGCGCCGGGCCTCCTGCATGTCGGCGGCATATCCGGCCAGTTGCGTGTTTTCGGAAGCGTCCATCATGCGCACCAGTTCACGGCTTTGTGTCGAGCGGCATTCGTCGACGACAGCCACCGGCACCTCGCGCGCCAATTCGGGGTTGTAGATTAGCGCGTAGACAATCGGGTAGGCGAGAGGCAGGAGGAAAAGGAAAATCAAGATGCCCTTATCCTTGAAAATCAGCCGGATCTCGTTTGCCCAAACTTTTATAATGTCGTGATAGAATTTTCTTATACTGTCCATATTGTCAATAGTCTAAGGCACATAAACCGGGTGAAGCGCATGGCGCTTGATGCGGCGTGCCACAAGCAGCGGCAGCAGCATGAACGCGAGCAGCGCGGCGTAGTAGAAACGCGAATAGTAGAGCGGAAGTCCGTTGAGCATCTGGTCTACGTAAATCAGGAAGTAATAGCGCGACGGAAGGATGTAGGAGAAGATTGCGATGCTTCCATACATGTCTTCCAGCGGGAATGAGAACGCTCCTATGGAGAAGGTCAGGATGCCGAACAGGGAGCAGAAACTGAGTGCCATGCGCAAGTTGGGCATTATGCCTGAGATGAATACGGCAAATCCCTGGTTGGCGAGGACAAACAGAAGCATTGTGCCGACAGCCTGCCACGGACTGCAGTTGAGAGGGAAATGCAGGTAGCCGTACATCAGCGACTGCATGAACACTCCCACGGCGGCGAAAACCACCGTTTGCGGCAGCAGTTTGCCGAGCAGGGCGATTGTTATCGAGCCGTGTGCCTCCTTTATCCATTGCGGTGAAGTCTGCATCTTCTCCTCATGCCAGATGCTGTAGGCTGTCACGAGCAGAATCATCAGAGCCAGCGCCGCCGGGATGAAAGAGTTGCAGAGATACACGCTGTAGTTGCTTTCGGGGTTGTGCAGCGGATTTGTTTGCAGCACGACGGGTTGCAGCAGCGTCTGCGCCTGAGCGTCGGTAGCGGCGCCGGAGTTGACAAGATATGTCTTCACAATCGCCCCCGAGGCAAGCACTGAATTGGTCTTCAGGCTGCGGAAGAGCAGCGAGCTTGGAATGAAGAACGTCGAGTTGGTGTAGTACGCCAGTTCCGGAGCGCGTCCGGCAGTGGCGTCGCTTGTGAAATTGAACGGAATCACGTAGAAACCGTAGATTTTTCCTTTGCGTATCAATTGCATCGCCTCCGCCTCGCTGCTGACAACCGACACGACGCTGACTTCCTCCGACGACTTGATGTTGCGGATCAGTTTGCGTGTACTCTCGGTGTTGTCGTGGTTTACGATGGCGGTGGGGATGTGGAGCGGCAGCCCGTTTCTCATCAGACCGAGCAGAAATCCTGCCAAGACAATCGGAATGACTGTCATGGCGAAGAAGTAGATCCGCCTGCCGCACAGCTGACGGCATCCGCGCTTTATTGAGTTGACAAATCCTGTGCTTATCATTTTTTTTGTTATTCCATTACGGCGGTCATGCCCGGACGCAGGTTCTCGATTGGATTGACAGGCGACAAGCGCACCTCGAATGTGCGGCTGTCGTATTCACCGGTGACTTTGGTTGAGCGCCAAACGGCATAGTCGCCCATATCTTTTACATAGTAGACTTTGGCTTTCACTTGCTTCAAGCCGAGGGCTGGAATGCTTACCGACACCTCTTTGCCTACGGTCAAGTCCTTGAGCATTGTCTCGCGCACGTTGAAAACCATCCACTTGTCGGCTGATTTCATGACGTTCATGATTGGTGTGCCTGTCGACACGAGTTCGCCCTCGTTGGGGAAAATGTCGGTCACCTCGCCGTCGCATGGAGCAAGAAGGTACTGGTCTTTCAGAATTGACTCAACTTCGGCGACTGAGCCTCTGGCTGCGTTTGCCATAGCCGCCGCTGCCATCTTGTCTTCTTTCTGAGCGCCTTCGCGGGCAAGGTCATACTGCGACTTGGCTGCGCTTTCTTGGGCGATTGCAGCGTCGTAGGCAGCCTTTGCCTCGTCACGCTTCTGTGCCGACACAACGTTCTGCTTGTAGAGCGATTCAAGGCGTTCGTAAGTCTTTTTATGGATGTCGAGCGATGCGCGGGCCTGTTGCCACAACTCGTATGCGCTGGCAATCACTTGCTTGCGCGCTCCGGCGTCGGCTTTTTCCTTCTGGGCTTCGGCGGCGTCGCGCATGGCGAGAGCCTGAGCCAGCTTGGCGTCGACAGTGGCACTCTCAATCTTTGCGAGCGTGTCGCCCTTATGCACAATCTGTCCCTCGTGGACGTAGAATTTCTCCACGCGTCCGGGCATCAGTCCCGACACGCGCACGTTGGTGCCGTCAACTTGTCCCTGCACAATCTGCTGTGCGGGCTTGATGGAGATGAAGCCTATGATTGCCAGCACAATTACAGCCACAGCCGTGGCTGCGATGGCAAGAAACAGGCTGTGTTCTTTCTTGCGTATTGTTTTCTCGTCCTCTGTTTTGAAATTCAGATTTTCCATATCGTGTTTTTATTTTTGTTCAGATTAATATTTTAAAGTTCCAGTCACTTTTGAGAGATATACGTTGCAGAGTTGCACATCGATTTCGGCGTCGATGTTTTCCGAATTTGCTTTCAACCAGGCCGTTTGTGCAGCCATTACGTTGTCGAGCGTCATGACTCCTTCTTTGTAGCCCAGCTGCGCCTGGCGCAGGTTTTCGTCGGCTTTTGACAGGTTTGACTCGGTGGTGCGCAGAGTCTTTGCCGCCTCGGCGGTCTTGTAGGAGGCCTGGCTCACCTGCAGCTCGATTTTCTCCTTTGCTTCTTCAAGCTCCAGGCTCTTCACGATGCTCTCGCTGCGTGCCGCCTTGTATTTGTAGTAGTTGCCGCCCCAGTGCCACAAAGGAATCTTTACCATCGCTCCGACGCTGAACATTCCGTTGAATTTCTTGTCGAAGCCGTTGAAAATGTTTGGATTGGAGAATCCGTAGGTGCCCACCAGCGCAATGGTGGGCAGCATCGATGAGCGAGCCTCATATTGCTTCTGCTCGTAGACCTTGACTGCGAGTTCCAGACTTTTTATGTCGGAGCGGTTGTTGTAGACGTCCTGCATCGTGTATGCGGCGGGCTGCATGGCTCCAAACGATTTGTGGTCCGACACCTCGTCGGCGAGTGTGAATTCCTGGGTCATCGGCATGCCGCAAATCTGAGCCAGCGCCATGCGCGACAGAGCCAGACCGTTGTCAACCTTCGTGAGGTCGATGTTTGCCTCGTTGAGTTTCACCTCCACATTGAGAAGGTCGGAGTTGGTGGCTATGCCTTGGCGTATCATCGCTTCCACGTTGCTGTGGAGCGTGTCGAGCAGTTCGATGTAGCTTACGGCGAGTTTCTTCTTCTCTCCGAGCGACACAACCTGCCAATATGTGGCGTCGACAGAATAGACCACCTCGCGGGCGGCGTTGTCGTGCATCAGCGACGCGATTTCCTGCCCCATCTCAGCCATTTTGTTGAGCGCGCGGATTTTTCCGCCCATATATATCGGTTGGGTGAGCGTTACGGCTCCGGCAAAGAGGTTGTGGATGTCGAACGTCATCGCCTCTTTTGGAATCAAAGCCACTTGTGTGGGGACATATTGTCCGTTCACCTGCACCGGGCGTCCGTCGGGGCCGGTGAGGAGGTTGAAGTCGTAGGTTCCTGTGGCTGGGTTGAACGTCTTTGTCGGAAGCATCTGGTCGCCTGAGAGCAACGAGATTTCCTTTTGGTTGTACATATATCCACCGGCGAAATCGATTCCCGGCAAATAGGCTGCGAATGCCTGCTTTTTCTGGTATTCGGCAGCTTTGATGCGCTCTTGCGCAATCTGCATTGTCTTGTTGTTGCGCAACGCCATGCTGCGGCAAGAGTCGAGGGGTATCGGAGTGCCGGCATGGCTGACAGCCACGGCTGCTGTCAGCATGGATAATGCGATGGTCAAAAATTTCTTGATGTGCATAGTTGTTCTTGCTAATTCGGATACAAATTTAACAAGAACAGAACAATAATTGTTCTTATTCCTTTCTCAAAAAGACTATGTGTTCAAGAAAAACGACTAATAGAACACCAATAACAAATCCGTTTGTGAGAATTGGGCGCAAGGCTATCGGCAAATCTTCGCCTACAGTGGGCGGAATAAATGCCACAAGAAGAGCCACAATCAGAGGCAGCGCGATGGTCAAAGCGTGGTCGAACGACTTGACTATTTTCTTCTCCGACATCATACTGAACGCTGCAGCAAGCTGAAGAATAACGACATACGACAGAATCAGTCCGATTACGACATTCGGAAGCTGGGTGAGCCACACCACGGCGTCGGGCATACAGGCGCATGCGAGCAGTCCGATGGCGCAGGGGACGATTGTGGCGAGCGAGGCGCAGCGTGTGGATGAGATGATTCCGGGAGAAATAGAATAATCCACAGGGCCGATCACGCCCATCATGCCGGCAAGGATGTTGCCGGCGCCTGTCACGGCGCAACCGCGGCGCATTTTGCCGTTGTCGGCGGCGCCGATGAGGCTGCGCACCGACTCTATGGAACCCAATTCGTTGATGAGCAGCGCGAAGAAGCACACTAAGAATGAGATGACCACAGGAATGTCGACTTCGGGCTTGATTATCAATTTGTCGATGTCGGTGGTGTAGCCGGCAGACTGCACTTCAGGCATGCCGTTGAACAGGAAGTAGACAAATGAGCCGGCAACCGTGACAATCATCACCGTGAGCGACTTGCCCACGCCGCGTAGAAACCGCTCAAGGGCGAACGTGGCGATAAGTCCGACAAGGAAGAATGCGAAGCTGAAAAGGTCGTGCCCCTCGCCGAAGAGCAGCGATATGATCACTGGGGCGAGAGTCATGGCTATCAGCCCGAGAATCACAACGATTACGCGTGGCGTGAAGATGCGCGCCACCTTGCCGAGCAGCCCCGACACCGACAACAGCAGCAGCGTGGCGCCGCCGATGGCCACTGCGGTGTAGATGGCATTGAAACTGCTGCTTGCCGACGCCGACAGGATGCCGACAATCAAGACTGCGGCAGGGCCTACAACCAGCGGCAGACGGTGTCCCCAGAATGCCTGGACAAGCATTGTCAGTCCAAGCACGAAGTAGACCGACTGCAGATAGGATGTCTGCATCTGGATGTCGTCGCCGAATTGCAATTTCGCCAACATGCCGATGGTGACCACGTTGGGGATGGCAATCACGAGCCACTGCAGTCCGTAAAGCAGAGTGTGGATGACTGGAGGCTTGTCGTTAAGGTTGTATTTCAGTTGCATATTATTGAGTTTTTTGTTATTCCCAGGTGTAGTTGTCGCCCTGCTGGGAGTGCCAGTTGAGAAGCCCGTTGATGAAAGGCTTGGCAAAGCGGAACAGCGGCAGGCAGAAGAATTGGCGCGGCGACTGCAGCACTGTGGCTGTGCGTCGCTTGGCAAAGATGAAAATCAGGGTCTCTGTCAGGTAAATTGCGGCGGCCACCGATGCCAGAACGGTGGGTTTCAGCCATTCGCCGTCGCCGTTGAGATAAAGCATGGCGGGATATGCCACGCCCGCGGCGGCAAGCAGCAGGTAGAGATAGTATGCCACGTTTGTGAGCAGACGGATGCCCGGGATGCGCGACCGCAGGAATTTCTGCGTGAAGAAATGCCGCTCCTTGTTGAGTTTCGACGTGTAGGCGAAGGAGTCGTTGTGCTCCACCAGAATGCTTTCAGGCGACAGCTCGACTGCAACATTGTCGCCGTCGGCAATCTCGCTGATAAAAATATCGTCGTCGCCGTATTTCAGGTTGAGCGACGAAGAGAATCCTTTCACTGCGAAAAACGCCGACCGCTTGTATGCCACATTGTTGGCACAGGCGCGGTATGTGTTGCCGTGGATAGCAGCAGCAAGATAGCGCGACGCGTCGTCGCAGTTGTCAAACGTGCGGTAGCGGTGGCCGAGGCCGCGGTCGTTGCTGTGGTCGTTGTGGGAATAGCCCAAAACCACGTCGGTATAGTCGTCGAAATGACGTCCGATGCATCTCAGCCACAGGTCGCTTTGCGGCCGGCACTTTGCGGAGGTGACCACCACAATGTCGTTTTTGGCAGCCTTTACACCGAGAGTTATGCCGAGTTTGCGCTTAGACACATTGGCGGTGCTGTCGGGGATAAACGTAGACCGCAGTTGCGGATATTCAACCTGCAGGAGGGTCATTGCGTCGTCGACACTCTCGGAAGCATCGGCATTCACAACAATAATCTCGAAATCGGGATAATTCTGCGACATCATCAGCGGGATGTTTGAGGCGAGCAGCTCGGCGTCGCAACCGCTGGTAAGCACAATCACTGAAAGGGCGGGCAGCGGCATAGCCTCGTCGGCATCGGCGTCGAGAGCGTTGTCGGCAACCCAATGCGACAGCGCCGCCTTGCGTCTGATTGTGACAACCGACAGCACTACAGCGGCAATCGCCAATGCGGCATAGCCGTAGATTTCATAGTCGAATATTTCAAAAGGGATATTCACCATACTGTTTTCCGAAAAATTTCCACAAATTTACACAGAAACTGACAAACACATCGGATTTTCTTGAAAGAAATGAAAAAACGGCAATACTCTATTGCACTTTTTCAGAAAATTCGTACCTTTGCAACCGTATTCGGGGCGTAGCTCAGTCCGGTTAGAGTACACGTCTGGGGGGCGTGTGGTCGCTGGTTCGAATCCAGTCACCCCGACAATTAAAGGCTTAAATGATTGCAAATCAATCGTTTAAGCCTTGTTTTTTAACGATGTCTGTCCGTATGGGCACCGCAGATATGGGCGCGCTGAATGCAGGGAGCTTGTCAGGGTTTTCTCATTGACTCGTTTATAGCCTTATCCTCCAAAAGACAAATCGCAATCCTACAGCATCTTCTTCTGCTGCTCCAAGACTCTCTCATAAATCAGCACCAGCGCATCCGTAGCACGCTCCTTTGAACTATGGTGGGTCCAGAATTCAGCGTAACTTGAACCAATATCGGCAAATTCGCTGGTTCCAAGATCAAACTTCAACTTCGCATAGCCCGCAAACGGCTGAAGGATGCCATCGAGACCATCGCCTACGAACTTCAGATATTGTCGGACAAGTTGTAGCTGTTTTGTTTATCAAGCCCTCCAGCTCAGTGAACGCATTCCAGACCGCTCTGCATTTTGTTGCGATTATCTCTTTGCGCCTTTCATTATATTCGTCAAGACGCATGATTTTTCTTTTTCCTTGATACATAATTTTGTTGTAAATTTGCCCCCGCGGGGGGCTTTTGGGTTCTAATCACACGACAAATTTATATTATATACAAATTTCCGTCGTAGCCTTATCCTCCAAAAGGCCGTTAGAAATTGACAAGAATGCATTTTCGTATGGCTTGATTTATGTTGAATCGGGGCGTTTAGGGCGAAAATTTAATAAAAAAAAGATGTTTTTTTAATTTTTCTTTTATTTTGTTGTTTTATTCCGTGGAATAGTATACATTTGTAGAGAAAACTATAAACCTAAATAAATTATTATGAATAAGGCAGAATTAATCAACGCAATTGCTGAAAAGGCAGAATTGACAAAAGTACAGGCCAAGGGCGCACTCGACGCTACATTGGAGGCTATCGCAGAAGCATTGGCAAAGGACGACAAAGTGGCTCTTATCGGTTTCGGCACTTTTGCAGTTGTAGAAAAGGGAGAAAGAACGGGTATCAACCCTGCGACTAAAGAAAAAATCACAATTCCTGCACGCAAGGCTATCAAATTCAAAGCTGGTGCTGAATTGGCTGGCAAAGTAAAATAAGACTTACATCTTCTTTTATTAACAAAATGAAGCGTGTGTCTGACTCCAAGCTGTCAGACGCACGCTTTTTAAACGTTTCCTGATATGGGTAAGATTGAGAAAATTTCAGCCGGGATGTCGGCGTTCGCCCAATCGCTGGCGAGTTTGGCTAAAGTGGCGCTGTTGTCGCGACATCCGTCGGTTGCAGTTACGGCAGGGAAGGATGAGGAGCTGGTGGTGCTTGGCAACGGTCCGTCGCTCAACGACACGGTTGCCGACCATTCCGACTTTCTTGCGTCGCGTCGTCTGCTGGCAGTCAACTTTGCCGCAAACACACCATTGTTCCGCCAGCTGAAACCCGACTATTACGTGCTTGCCGATCCGCATTTCTTCAATCCGCAGGGCAATCCCGCCGTGGCAGCGCTGTGGGACGCTATCGCCTCCGCCGACTGGAGGATGACGCTTATGGTGCCAGTGAAGGCTGCCGTTCCTGACCGGGTGGCGTCAAACGTCAACGTCAGCGTGGAGCGCTACAATCTGACCCCCGTTGAAGGGTGCCGTTGGCTCAGCCATGCGCTTTTCCGGGCAGGGCTTGGGATGCCCCGTCCGCGCAACGTGCTGATACCGTCGCTGATGCTTGCCATCGCAGCCGGGTTCAAGACGGTTTATGTGGCAGGCGCCGACCATTCGTGGATGAAGACCATCAGTGTTGACGACGACAACCATGTTGTTTCCATCCAGCCTCATTTCTACAAGGATTCTGACAATGAGCATGCCCGTGTGCGCAAGGATTATATGAACTATCCGCTGCATCAGATTGTCTACAGTTTCTATGTGGCATTCCGCTCCTACCACACCTTGCAGGCCTATGCCCTGAGCCGTGGCGTGAACATCTACAACATCACCCCAGGCAGCTTCATCGACGCTTTCCCTCGCAAAAAGATACGGTAAACGGCAGTTTTTTCGTACCTTTGCAGAATCTTTGCAAAATGATTCGAAAATAAACAAGATATAATATATGGCTTTACAGTGTGGTATTGTCGGACTGCCTAACGTTGGCAAGTCCACTCTTTTCAACTGCTTGTCGAACGCCAAGGCGCAGTCGGCAAACTTTCCTTTTTGTACAATCGAGCCAAACGTCGGCGTAATCAGTGTGCCCGACGACCGCTTGAACAAACTTGCCGCTATCGTCAATCCGCAGCGCATCGTGCCCGCTACGGTCGAGATTGTCGACATCGCGGGTCTGGTTAAAGGCGCGTCGAAAGGCGAGGGTCTCGGCAACAAGTTCTTGGCAAACATCCGTGAGACCGATGCCATAATCCACGTGCTGCGTTGTTTCGATGACCCTAACGTGGTGCATGTCGACGGCACAGTAAACCCTGTGCGCGACAAGGAAATCATCGACTACGAATTGCAGTTGAAAGACCTTGAGACTATCGAGGGCCGCATCACGCGCGTGCAGAAACAGGCTCAGACCGGTGGCGACAAGCAGGCTAAGATACAGTATGAGGTGCTTTGCCGCTTCAAGGAGGCTCTCGACCAGGGCAAGCCGGCGCGCACGGTGACATTCGACACCAAGGATGAGCAGCATGCCGCCCACGACCTTTTCCTGCTCACCAACAAGCCGGTGCTTTATGTGTGCAACGTCGACGACAAGTCGGCTGTCAATGGCAACAAATATGTTGACATGGTGCGTGAGGCAACGAAAGACGAGAATGCTGAGATTCTTATCGTGGCGGCGCAGACAGAGTCGGAGATTGCTGAGTTTGAGACTTATGAGGAGCGACAGATGTTTCTTGAGGAAATTGGTTTGAAGGAGTCGGGCGTGTCGCGTCTGATCCGTTCGGCGTTCCATCTGCTCAATCTGGAGACCTACTTCACAGCCGGACCGCTTGAGGTGCGTGCCTGGACATATCACAAAGGCAGCAAGGCACCGCAGTGTGCCGGAGTGATTCATACCGACTTTGAGAAAGGTTTTATCCGTGCCGAGGTTATCAAATATGACGACTATGTGGCACTCGGAGGCGAGTCGCAGTGCCGCGAGGCAGGCAAAATCGGCATCGAGGGCAAGGAATATGTGGTGCAGGACGGCGACATCATGCACTTCCGTTTCAACGTATGACCGCTATGGACAACCTGTTATTTATCACGTGGAATCCCGACCTGTTCGCTTTCCACCTCGGCGGATTCGGCGTGCGCTGGTATTCGCTATGTTGGTGCTTCGCCCTGTTGGCAGCCTACGTATTGGTGCAACGCCTGTACCGGCAACAGCACATCGCCGACAAACTGTTCGACCCGTTGTTCTTCTATTGTTTCGTGGGCATCCTCGTAGGCGCCCGTCTGGGGCACTGCCTGTTCTACGAACCGGGCTACTTCCTCGCCCACCCCTTGGAAATGATCCTGCCCATGCGGCAGACGGCCAACGGTTGGACGTTCACCGGTTACGCCGGACTGGCCAGCCACGGCGGTACGATAGGCTTGATGCTTGCCCTTTGGCTTTACGTCAGGAAAACGAAATTGAACATCATGCGCGTACTGGACAACATTGCCATCGCCACTCCGGCCAGTGCCATGTTCATCCGTCTGGGCAACCTGATGAACTCGGAAATCATCGGCAAGCCGACCGACGTGCCTTGGGCTTTCGTCTTCGAGCGCGTTGACATGCTGCCACGCCATCCCGGCCAACTCTATGAAGCCATCTGCTATTTCGTATTTCTCATTGCCGGATACGTGCTTTACCATAAATATCCGCAGAAAGTCGGTACGGGCTTCTATTTCGGTTTCTGCCTGACCACCATCTTCACGGCCCGTTTCTTCATCGAATACACCAAAGAGGTGCAAGAAGCATGGGAAGCCGCCATGCCCATCAACATGGGCCAGATACTGAGCATCCCCTTCGTCCTGTTGGGAGCCTATTGCATGGCAGGCGGCAAACTCTGCCGCAAGTTAGGCGAACCTCGATGAACCGATGAAGGGCGCGACATCCATCATACGAATTCTTGTCGTGGGCATGGCCTGCCTTCCGGCAGCCTGCACGGACAAGGATTCATGTTTTTCCTACTCACTCGAAAACGGTTTGAAGGGAGAAATCCGCTTGGAACACATACACGACAGTTTGAGTGTGTTACGTCACTTTATCGACGGTACGGAAGTGTCGGAATGGGAACTCCCCTATCCCGTATACCGTTTCGATTGCGGTGACTTGACTGGTAACGGGACACCGGAAATCGCCGTGGGAGTCATCAAACCCACCCGTTATTTCCCACATCCGGAAAAGCGGCTCTTCCTTTTCAAACTCTACAAGGGCAGGCTCATCCGTCCATTGTGGATGGGGTCGCGGTTGGCGCGCCCGTTAGTGGACTTCCATATCCTGCGTGACTCTGTTCCTGCACGGGTTTGCACCACGGAACGTGTGTCTGACGGCACTTTAGTACAGGCTTTATACCGTCAAGAAGGCTTCGGACTGGCATTTGAGCGTAACCTGCCTAACCCATAAATTACCAACACATTAACTTTCACTACTCATGAAACACCATCTTTCCATCTATTGCTGCATCCTATTCCTCACAATGGGCATGGCAGCCTCCTGCAACTCTTATAAGAAAAAAGCACCGGCCCAACCACAGCAAGCCCAAGAACAACCCGTACAAGCTGCTCCCGCCTCCCGCCTGCTGACAGACAGCCTTCTTCCCCCAAAGCGTGGATTTGGAACAGGACATCAACGGATTGGGCTACGAAGAACTCCGCATCCTCAGAAGTTATCCATACGCCCTGCATGGATACTGGTTTATCGAAGGAGACCTGAACAATTTCTTCTGCCGCAAGACAGATTGGTACTATGACTTGTGCGAGAAGACGCTCTACGAAAGCTATGAGAAAAACCTCATTTATGCGGACACATACGACAAAGTCGAACTCCTGCCTGAAGAAAAAGCTTTCGTGGAAAAGATCGACCGCCGCATGGCCCAACTCGCCCGACACAAATACAAAACAAGGGACGGACACAAACTGCTCAACTCCTTCCTTTGTGTCAACCTTTTCCAAATAGAAAAGCCCAGCGGAAAGTTCCTTTCAATGTTGGACCGCTGTAACTTCGCCATCGCCCCCATGGGGTACGAACAGCTATTCCATGTGTACGAAGCCAACGACTATCAACAAATACCCAGTTTCATCACCACGGATGTCTACCTGCAAGCCTACCACATGTATTTCAGTTATGCACTGAAAAGCCTCGAACGAAACCATTTCAACCCGGCCTTACAGAAAATAGTGCAAGCCCTCTACACGGAATGCATGAACCTGGAACAGCAAGAAACCATTAAGGCTGAGGCAGGATACGCCGCCACCTATTTCGCCATAGCCTATTACCTGCTGACAAAGAAAGAACTGCCCGTGCCTGTCGCATTGCAACCTGCTTACAAGGCTGAGTTACGGAGCACTACGGGTTGCCAAGATGCTCCTTCCGCCTTTTTGGGCTATACGGACATACTCTTCCCTTACAGTTTGTTCAAACCTCGCGGCCATTACGCCCACAACGCAAACGACCGTTGCTATTTCCAGTGCATGATGTGGTTGCAGACGGCCTCCTTCTGCCGCGAGACCCCGGAAACCCTGTGGCGCGCGGCTATAATAGCCGCTGCGCTGAACCGTATCCCGGCTGAACTCCGGCAAGCTTGCCTGAAACTAAATCAAGCCCTTACTTTCCTTATGGGAACGCCGGACAATGCCTCCATCTTTGAAATGGCGGACTATATGAGCCGACACGGACTGACCGACCGGATTCTGGCACACGACGAAGATGCCATCCGGCAAATAGACGGCATGCTCAAGGAAGTCTTCAAGACACGCAACCGCATCAAGCCCAAAATCCAATTAAGTTGTGCCGACAAAATCAATTTCATGCCTGCACGCTACATGGCAGACAACGAAGTCTTGAATGAAATGGCAGATGCCACCCCCAACAGCAACCGCGCCTATCCCAAGGCTTTGGACGTGTTTGCTGCCTTCGGCGTAAAAAGTGCGACCGCCCTCCTTGACACATGTTACCACGAGAAAGAGAACTGGAAAGACTACCCCGTCATGGCCGACAAGATGAAAAGACAATTCCAAGGCCGTTCCGAAGACACAGTCACCATGTACGACCGATGGATGGAAGCCCTCATAGAATTGCAACGCCCCAACAAGGATTATCCCTGCCTGATGCAAACCCCGGCTTGGCAAATCAAAAACCTATATACGGCCTTGGCTTCGTGGACGGGACTGAAACATGATGTCATACTCTATGGCGAACAGCCCATGCTGGCCGAATGCGGGGGCGGCGGTGAATTGGCCATCCCGGTCGTTGTCGGATACGTAGAACCCAACCAGACTTTCTGGAAGAAACTGAAAGAGCTCATCGCCCGGCACCGACAACTCCTGAAGGAAACGGATTTCGACGATGAGGATTTGATTTCGAAAGCCCGCATCCTTGAAGAACAGGTGGACTTCTGCCTCCGAGTGACAGAAAAGGAACTACGGGGAGACACGCTCACGACAGAGGAATACATGGACATACAGAAAATGGGAAGCTCCATCGAATGGTTCACGCTCAGCGTCATCGAGCCGGGAGTCTCTTATAACAGCATAGAAGAGGTGAAAGGTTCCTCACGCTCCGTAGCCCTCGTAGCGGACGTATTCACCCGCAACGTACAAGAATGCGGAAAAAACGGCATCCTGCATGAAGCCACAGGCACTGCCAACGCCCTCTACGTACTGGTTGACATCGGAGGACAAATCTACCTCACCCGTGGAGCCACATTCAGCTATTACGAATTCGTCCGTCCCTTGGGCGAACGGTTGACGGACGATGAATGGCAAAAAATGCTAAAGGACGGCAAAGCACCGGACGTACCTTCATGGATACGTCCCTACCTGTTGGACCATGTACCTACAGTGGACGAAACTTATTTCTACAGTTCAGGATGCTAAAGACATTACTTTGGATTTACCCCCTTCTCTGCCTCTTTTCCTCCTGTCGGCAACAAACGAAAGAGGACACGCTAAGTATCCTTTTCACGGGAGACGTTTTGTTGGATCGCGGTACGCGCCCTTGGATAGAGCGCGAAGGCGTGAAAGGACTGTTTCAGGGAGTCAGCGAGGCATTCCAAAAGGCCGATGCTGTGGTTATCAACTTGGAGTGCCCGCTCACCGAACGCCACACTCCGGTGAGCAAGAAATTCGTTTTCCGGGGTGACCCCCCATGGGCCAAAGCCCTCCGGCAAGCCGGTATTACCCATGCCGCCTTAGCCAATAACCACACCATAGACCATGGGCGGGATGGATTGGCCGATACTTATCACGCACTCCGGGACGCTGACATTGTCCCACTCGGTTACGGAAGGACGGTTGAAGAACAGACCACTCCCGTAACCATAAGGAAAGGCAAGCTCGAAGTGGCACTCTTCAACACCATCCCCCTCCCGATAGAGAACTGGCCGCGAGCGGAAGGAAAACCGGATATATGCCGTGCTTCCGTCAAGCGGTTGGCCGCTGCTATCCGGAAATATAAAGCCTCGCACCCCTCTGCCCGTATCGTGGCCGTATTGCATTGGGGTACGGAGTTCCAACCCATTTCCGACATGCAGCAGCGTTACGATGCCCACCTGTTGGTACAGGCCGGTGCAGATGCCATCATAGGACACCATCCACACGTCGTGCAACCCTTGGAATACATCGATTCCCGACCCGTATTCTACAGCCTCGGCAATTTCGTATTCGACCAAAGCCACCCTGACTGCCGGAAAGCCTCGATGGCTCTCCTGTGCTTCAAGGCTTCCGAAGTGCAGGCACGGGCCATTCCTGTAGAAATCCGGCAATGCAGACCTCAAATCAGTCGGAAACAACATGAAAACCGATAAAAAGCACTATCTTTGTCCCTAAAGAAACCCATTAACCCTTTTCATCATGAAAAAGCTATTGACTGCTTTAGTATGCCTGCTTGCCGTATGCAGCGGTATGTGTCAATCCCGTACCAAAACCCATGTGCCCTTGGACTCCATCGTCCTGAGCGACCCTTGCATCTTGCCCGACCGCGCCACCATGACCTATTATATGACCGGAACGGGTGGCAAGTTATGGAAAAGCAAAGACTTGCGGTATTGGGACGGCCCCTACACCGTAGCGGAAACCGACCCTGAATCTTGGATGGGGCCGAAACCCATGATTTGGGCGGCTGAGCTTCACCAGTACAAAGGCAAATACTACTATTTTGCCACTTTCACCAACCAGGCCGTAAGTGTGGGACGTTACAAAGGAAACAACCTGGAACGCCGGGCTTGCCATGTGTTGGTCAGCGACAAGGCCGAAGGCCCCTACCGCCCGATGAAGGACGAGACTTACCTCCCGGCAAACAAATTGACGCTCGACGGTACGTTGTGGGTAGACACGGACGGACGGCCTTACATGGTCTACTGCCACGAATGGCTGCAAAACTGGGACGGCACCATCGAAAAAATAGAATTGAAACCCGACCTAAGCGGCAGCATCGGCGAAGGAAAACTATTGTTCAAGGCCAGTGCATCGCCTTGGAGCCGGGAAGTCATCGAAGGAGACACGCTTCCCAACCGTGTGACGGACGGCCCTTATTTGTTCCGCACCCAGACAGGACGCTTGGGTATGATATGGACCAGTTGGATTTATAATGTCTATACCCAAGGGGTAGCTTATTCGGAAAGCGGCACATTGGACGGCCCGTGGGTGCAGGAAGAACAGCCCATTACCCCACCCAACTTCGGACACGGCATGTTGTTCCGCACTTTCGATGGCGAGCTACTCATGTCTGTCCACAGCCATAAGGATATCCACGGCCACTACCATCGTGTGCCCCACCTCTTCAAAGTAGACGATTCCGGCAACAAGATTGTCGTGAAGGAAGAATACCGGTAGGTAAAGGAAATAAAACCAACGAAGCTATCCCAAGGAAAAAGGGCGAGACAGGGCTATTTTGCCCAAATCTCGCCCACAATCCAAAGTATATATAGAAAAGTTTGTCTTGTGTCCTTACTTCACTATCAGTTTGACCGTTTTATCCCCTGCTTTTACCAAATAAAGCCCGGAACACGGTACGGCCAAATCCATATTCGAACCATCGCACGTTTCTTCATGCAACAAAACACCATCGGACGTATAGACCCGTAAAGGCAGCCCGGCTTTCATGCCTCTTACACGAATATGCCCACGCAAACCGTATACTTCCATCGACGATACCTTTTCCGCCCCTATGCCATCCGCTTTAGATATGGTCAATATCTTCACCACAGGCTCGGCATTCTTATAGTTCCTGTCGCTACTATACTGGCATGCCGTCAAGGTCACGGTGCCCTCCCCCAAACATTCGAGCGTACCGATGCCATCCGACCAATGCAATATGGCCAATTCTTCATCGCCCTCAGCCAATCCGAAGGTAACCAACTGTCCCGAAGTGGAAGAGGCCTCCAATGCCACTTTGTCACCTACATGGAGATTAGACAAATCCTGTTCCCACGTAATAAACTGGCTTGCCGGAGCGATATACAACTTGCCGGGTCCTGTAAAGATAAACGTGTAGTTGTCTGCCTTTCCCCCAGACAGATAGATGGGATACCCATAAATCGTGTCCGCAACGGATGTTTCGGTGGCATCGCATGAAGCCACAGGAAGTTCTGTCAACACGGAAGCATCCTCTCCTTCCACGAAACCGTCGTATTCCAGTTCAAACTCCGGATTCTTCTCTCCGTATACTTTCGTGCAATCTTTAGCTTTCACGGAAAGTTCCTTGGGATAGATGGTACAACGGTAAGGAGATTGGATTTCAAAATTCCTTGTTCCTGTAAAGGTAAATGTGACCGGTATTTCGTATTCTCCCACTCCGATGGGAATATCTCCCTCTACTTTCATTTCCTTGAACTCATACCCATCAGGTATATTGATAGCGCAGGTCATATCAGGATAATATCCATTATATACATGTTCATGCCCATTATAAAGCGCAATGGGACGTATTTTGTCTCCATAATATGACCAACCATAATTCTCATAGAAGTTGATACCATCCGGCAAATAAATGGCCTGTAACTTGTCACAACTGCCAAACAATCCATTGGGATGTTGGAACGGGTCTTTGGCTATAACGACCCACTCCAGTTCCTTGTTCTGCGAGAAAGCATAGGTACCGAACGATTTAACCGTAGAAGGAATGAACAGCGAAGTCAGACCTGTGTTGGCAAAAGCCGTATTCCCTATATACTCCAACGAAGCAGGAAAATCAACCGCCTGCAATGCCGTACAACCGTAAAAGGCAGATTCTTCTATGTTTGCCACATCCGGAGGCAATACCACTTCTTTCAATGCCGTACATTGTTTGAAAGCACTGGCACCTATCGTACGGATATGGCTTCCCATCTTTACTATGGTCAAATTGGCATTGTCCTTACACAACCCGACCGGAACGTATTCCACACTTTCCCCGAACACGATTTTACGGAATGTATGAGGCAACACGCCCTCACTTCCATTCCCACGGAATGCTTCCGCATTCCAATACACGCTATCCAATGCCGTACAATCGTCAAAAGCCCTATAGTCTATCTTGCGAACTTTTTTACCCATGGTCAACGATACCAGCTTTTCACAATCGGAAAAAGCATGGTCATCTATTACTTCCACATTATCAGGAATGACTATCGAGGTCAAAGCCGAGCAATCGGAAAAAGCGAAACCAGCTATAGAATCCACGTTTTCGGGAATAACAATATTTTCCAAAGCCGAACAAGAATTAAACGCACTATATCCTATATAATTTATTTCCTTCCCCATTACGGCTTCCTTCAAAGCCTCACAGCCCTCAAAGACATAAGACTCGATAGATTTTACTCTATCCGGAATATGGACAGACTTTAATCCTGTGTAGCTAAAAGCAGATCCCCCTATCTCTTTCAAAGATTCAGGCAGTACTACTGAAGTCAAATTCTTCAGTTTACTGCATAAATTCTCCGGAATACGCTCTACGTCTTTTCCAAAAGTAATTTGTGTCACGGAAGAAGCAAAAGGAGTACCGGCATCTTCCATGCTTACGGCATTCCATTCCACCGTTTCCAAGTTTTTACAATTAGAAAAACAGTTGGATGGCATTTCTCTCACATTCCGTCCCACTTTCAACTTCACCAAAATTGTCATTTTACTACACATGTATTTGGGAATGCATTCCACTGCATCACCGAACTCCAACTCACGGACAGAAGAGGGAAAGGCAGTTGAATAAGATTCATACACCAACATGCAATTCCTCGCATTGAATACAAGTATCTCCAGTCCAGTGTTATAAAAAGCCGACCTGCCTATGGAATCCACGCTTTCGGGAATGGACAAGGTTTCCAATCCCGTACAACCGGAAAAGGCATTCTCTCCTATTTCACGGAGTGAATTAGGCAATATGAGTTCCGACAATTTGGCACAATCTAGAAAAGCTCGTGCCTCTATCGAAGTCATATTCTCCGAGAATCCGACTGCTTCCAATCCCGAACAATCAGAAAAAGCACTCTCTCCCACTTCCACCACTGAAGCAGGCATCTTGACTTCCGTGATATACCGACATCCACTGCACAATCCATCAGGTATCTTACGTACTTTTTCACCAAACGTTATGGTATACAAAGCAGTTGCACTGAAAGGTGCACCATACGTTTGACCAAATTTACAATCTTCGGCGTTCCATTCCACCTCGCCCAAAGAACGACATCCCTCAAAGACTTCATATCCCATATAAGTCAATGTAGAAGGAACAGTCACTTTGGTCAAATAAGTCTGATTGGCAAACAAGCCCTCTGTTATGCTTTTTGTCCCTTCGGTAATGGAAATGGCCGTCGGGGTACTCATCAGCCCTTTAAAGGCATAAGCGGCTTTATCTATATAGACCAAACCATTGGGTAAATTATCAAACCAAACCGTTTCCTTGAAAGCATCCTTGCCCACATATTCCGTCTTACCGGAAAACTTTATTGCAGACAATTCGCTCTGTCCATACAGAAGTCCGCCGGGAATGGAATCCACTTCGCTGCCGAAAACGACTTCTTTCAAGCGGCAACCGCTGAAAGGACTACTCCCCTGCGTACCATAATCCCTAAAACCATTCTCATTAGCCGTAGAAAAACCATAAGAAGGATAATCTGCCACATCCCAATACACGGACTTCAGGTTACGGCAATTCTTGAATGTCCCAGACCCCACGCCAATAACTCCTCGGGGAATCGTCACGGAAGTCAAACCGGCACACCCTCTAAAAGCCTCTGAACTCATGTAAGCAGTCCCCGTTCCACCCATTCCAAACGTGGAAACCTGCGGCTCCGCGTCCTCATTCGTATTGTGTTGTCCGCTGATGATTTTCATCGACGAAGGAAACAAAAGCTCCTTGATGCCCTCGCAACCATAAAATGCACTGCTGCCTATGGATTTCACCCCTTCGGCAAATGTTACCGCTTGTAAATTGGAATAATCATAAAAAGCATAACTGCCCACATGCTTCACCCCACCTTCAATAACTACTTTCACAATGTTGTCCTTGTAAATGTCCCATGAAGGTAAGTTTGAGCTTCCATACCGAGGATCCGTGAAATCCGTCATGTTCCCTTCACCACTGATGGTAAGCGTACCATCTGCCAACGCCCACGACACGCCCGTCCCGCACGAACCCCGCTGCGCGGAAACTCCTAACGACACACACAACCCAAAGGCTGCCCAACAAAGTCTTAGATTCTTCATACTAAAACGTCTTTTCTTGACACTCCCCTAATCAAGATATTAAATATTAATGAATGGTACATATACGAAAAAAGCGCAGGGAGTCCGTACCTGTTGCCCGTCCCACGCATAGAGGCCTTCGCATTGCCCAATCCTGTCTGAACGAGCAACGCAGAAGCCCCACGCCGATATGTATATATACCTCTCACTACCCTATGCGAAAATGCACAGATACAATGAGGGTCTGTATAAAACATACCCACAGGGCATCTACCGTTGCCATGTCCTTGACAGGATTAGAAGTTTGCGAAGTTTCTATGCGTCGAAGAACAAAGCGTCAAGTAAACGCCTTTCCACAATATATGTGTCCCCATTCCAACCGCCCTTTTTACAAGGGCTTCGGCATGGCGACAAGGCAAAGATAAAGAAAAAACGTAAAAGCGGACTAAAAAGAATGAAAAAAATTCCTTTTCAAAGACAAAAATCAACCTCCGCAGAACGGAAAATCAATCTCAGCCAAACAATTTTTCAATCTCAGCCGAACGATTTTTCATTCTGCGGAAGAATTTTCTACGGATTCAAATCCTTGTAAAACAAATATTTATGTGTTTTCTAAAAAACATACAGCCATTAAGACACGAAAAGATGGATGGACATATCAGGATTCAGATGCAAAAACGCCGCATCCTCCTGTTTTTAAGGCATGCGGCATTAGCCAATACGGTTGCATCCGAAAAACATAAACCGGATACTAACGAACGGTGCTTTTATTGTTTGGCATCATGAGAACGTTGTTTCCGAGACTCATTCAAAGCCCAAATAGCCAAAAGACCGATAAACAACAAAAAATAAATAAATGCCATAATCTCTTATTTCTTGCGGTAAGCTATCGTACCCGTGGCCTGGTTGGTAGGCATGACCAACACTTCGGCTATCTGGATATGCTCGGGCAAGGAAGCAGCGAAATAAACCACCTCGGCCACATCATCGCCCGTGAGCGGACGAAGCCCTTCATACACGTTGTCGGCCGCAGCCTTATTGCCACGGAAACGCACTACGGAGAAGTTCGTCTCCACCAATCCGGGCTTGACGTTCGTCACACGTATGGGAGTATCCACCAAATCTATACGCAAACCGTCCGACAGGGCCTTCACCGCCGCCTTGCAGGCACAGTACACGCTCCCGCCGGGATAAGCATAGTCTCCGGCAATGGACCCCATGTTGATGACGTGTCCCCTGCCCCGCTCCACCATGCCGGGCACCACGAGGCGCGTCATGGCCAAGAGGGCTTTCACGTTCGTGTCTATCACCACGTCCCACTCGTCGAGGTTTCCTTCGTGCTCTTTATCCACCCCGATGACCAGGCCGGCATTGTTCACCAACACGTCTATGGCCTTCCACTCTTCGGGAAGGGAATCCAAGGCAGCACGGGCTGCGGCACGGTCGCGCACGTCGAACGGCAACAGCCATACTTCGACTCCATATTTTTCTTCCAATTCGTCCTTTACGGCATTCAGTTTCTCCACGTTACGGCCATTCAGAATCAGCCGGTGCCCGTTCTTGGCAAACTTGCGGGCGCATCCCTCTCCTATTCCCGAGGAAGCGCCGGTTATCAATACAGTATTCTTTTCCATATCACATCGCTTTTAAATCTTTCTAACTGCAAATATAACAGAAAAAGCCGTCCCATATCACACATGAGACGGCTTTTTCATTCCGGATTCTTATAAGACTACTTTACCAGACGTATCAATGCCACACAGTTCCATACAGGCTCCCCCTTATAGGGCTGCACGTCCGTACCGACAGTTTTCGTGGTTACCTGCGAGGACCTTACCCCATATTTATCCACCAACTGTTTTTTCACATATTCCGCACGCTGGCCGGCCAGCTCACGGTTGTAGGTTTCGGAACCGGACGTGGCGTCGGCATAGCCCTCCACACACACGGCTGCCCCGGGATTGTCATGCAAGAAACGAGCCACTTCGTAGAGCTGGGTCTCCTGCCCCTCGTTCGGCTTGTTCCTATTGACTGAGAAGCGGATGGAAGCCATCACCACGTTCCACTTGGAACGGTCGGCATTCACTCGACCTATCACCCTATCCTTGCCCGGAACCTCAACTTCGCGTACCAATACCGTATCTACACGGTAACGCACAGCCTCGACAGGTACCGTAATCACCGGTTTGCGGAAAGCCCGGCGTCCTAAATAGACACTCACTCCGGCACTCAACGCCACCGAGGCCATATAACGGCCCTTTGTGGGATTGACATAATTGTCTGTCCACTCGCTGACCACATCCACATTGACATCCAGCAGGCGGTGTACGCTGAAACGATTACGGACGCCCACATGGCCTGTAAACAGGTTCTCACGCGTGGTTCCCCGATAAGCAAAAGCATGCTTGTAGCCCATACCTGCAAAAGGGACCAAATCGTAAAGAGCCCCTTCCCGTTCACAGCCTGTAATCAGGTTGAGCAAGCTGAGACGAAAATCCGCCCGCACACCCAAATAACGCAGGTAATAGCGGAAAGAACCGTCGTAGCCCACGTCTACCCTGTTTAAGGGAGAGAAAGGTTCCACTCCCTTGTCCAACGGCGTTCCACGATAGCCGTTCTGGCTATAACCGAACACATCGAGATGCAGCCCCCAAAAAGGGGTTATCCATTTTCCAACCCCTAAGTTTAAAGCAGGGGTAATCTGTTTCCCAAAAGCTATATCTTGCCAGCCGGGCGCAAAAAGAGCCTGCACGCCTACACCGGCATCCATATAAACATTATCTCCGAATCCGTCCCATACAGACACCCGTTCCGGCTGGGCCAAAGCTTTCGTGCCCGAAAACAGAAGCAGGGACGCTATCATTATTTGTCTTATCTTCATGATTTTCTCTATTATTATTCAACGACTTGCAATGTGATCCCCATCGGCTGGTT
>ULUB01019051.1_pt1 | contig 62076 bp, 49 predicted proteins | sample 1958111 | NCBI WGS metagenome assembly ULUB01 (sample SAMEA4835749, study PRJEB28245) | human gut metagenome | biome: gut microbiome; material: fecal sample | place: Denmark | collected 2008
ATGCAAGAACAAGTAATAATGCCATTTTAAATCTGCCGTTTGCTGTGACAGAGTGCAGACCGTTCTTTTCAAAGCGGAAGCATTCTCCGGCGGAAAGTTCATAGTCCTTTCCTTCATAGCCGATCGTAGCCTTGCCTTCGAGTGCAAATACGATCGCATTGCCCGGTGCACGGTGTGGCGTCAGACCGGTTCCTTCATCAAAAGCCATAAGAACATATTTCATGGTAGGATTGCTGACAACATCCATGTTGGCAATGCTGCCTTCTTCATAGTCGATCAGATTCTTTAGTTCAATTACTTCGTTTGTTTTTACGTTTGGGTTCATAATAATCTCCTTTTCTGTGTTGTTTTCCAATATGATCTCTGTGAAAACCATGCCGGCGTCTGTTTCCATTCCGCATAATGTTCTGCCGGGAACGATCAGCACCGTATCAGGTAAAAGCAGTTTCTGCGCTGCATCTTCTCCGATCAGGATAGTGCCCTGTCCCGCCGCACCAATGTACATGGTCATACGGTCATAGCTTTCCTGGCTGATGGACGTATCCTTTCCGAGTGAGAAAAGGGTAACTTTTGTGGTATTGCCCAGTTTTGTATCTCTGGATATGGTAAAGCCATCCCGGATGGGACGTAGTTGCTCGATCGTAAATACAGATTCCATAGAAAACTCCTTTCATTTTATTGGTTTAGTATGTGAAAGAATTGTGTCTCCTATGAATATAAGCTATAATAAGAAAAAGAAAAGAACAAATTTGATCGGATTACCGGATGGATAAGAGGAGAAAGTCGTGGAGAATGTATTATTTATTGTAATTGGTATCGGTGTGTTTTTGTTAGGAGTAAGGGATCTGTGTATCCTGATTCTGTGTACAGAGCAGATAGAGGCAGAGCATACGGGATACAGGACTTATTATGGCGGCGGCAGATATGGCATACGAAAGGTAGATGTACCTGTTTTTACTTATACTTATCAGGGCGTTAGTTTTCAAAGTCAACTGGCACAAAATGTGCCATATAAAAAGCTGACGGAAAATATGGAACATGGCAATATCCATCCGATCTACATCAATTCCAAGCATCCACAAACCTGTATTTTTCTGAGAAAAGTAAGACCGGATACGATTCTGTTCTTGTGTATGGGGCTTTTCATCGTGCTGGGAGCGGTTATGAGAATGCGATAGAAAATTTACAAAGCCGGACAAAAAGGCAGTTTAAGCCGAAAAGGTATCTGTAACAGCCGGAAAACGGTAGTCTCTGATAAAGGAAAAGCATTTGGAAACGACCGGGGAAGTGCTGATTTATCACGGACAGCAACATCGAATTACGGCTTTAATAATTTAAAATAACTGCGCCGTGTTTCGAGGAGACCGAGTGAGGCGAGCCTGCTGATCTCTGCGGACATGGCGCTTCTTTCTACACCGAGATAATCGGCAAGCTGCTGTCTGTTAAACGGAATATAGAAAGCATTTGTTCCTTTTTCTTTTGCCTGGTCATTCAGATAGGCAAGCAGTTTTTCTGCCGTTGTTTTATGGGAAGTATATTTCAGCTTCCGGTTCAGATACATGTTTTTGCGTGCGACGATGCCAAGCAGATTCCGGATCAGGACAGTGTGGTAAGTCCAGCTTTCATCTGTGGCGTGCAGCAGGGCATGACTGCTGATGGTTAAGATATGACAGTCTGTGGCGGCGACGATCGTGGCAGGAAGCTCTGTGATGTCTGCACAGGCAAAAGCCTCTGCAAAAAGAGCACCGGCGGAAACAGAGGCAGTGATACTGCGATTGCCGTAATAATCATCCTGCAGGATGTGGATATCACCCTCAAGCACAATACCGATAAAGTTGACAGCATCACCGCAGTGGCGGATCGTTTCTTCTTTTGTATAATGTCTGGTGTGCGCTTTCAGTTTTTCGAGAACACAGGTCAGTTCTGCATGCGGAATTCCCTGAAATAACGGATTTTTCTGTAAGAGAGTTTCATAAGATGCAAAATTTTTTGACATAGCAGCTCCTTTTGTTGGAAATCCAACATAATTATTGCAATGAGTTTAGTACAATGACGACAGAAAAGTCAAGGAGGAACCACAAATGGTTAGAAAGATCATTCATATTGATGAGGAAAAATGTAATGGCTGCGGGATCTGTGCAACCGCTTGCCATGAAGGCGCGATAGAGATCATAGACGGAAAGGCAAAGCTGACAAGAGAGCACTTCTGCGACGGCTTCGGAGATTGTCTGCCGGGCTGTCCGACCGGTGCGATCACATTCGAGGAAAGAGAAGCTCCGGCTTATGATGAAGCAGCGGTGCTCAAAGCAAAGCAGGAGAAGGACAGACTGATCAACTGGCCGGTACAGATCAGGCTGGCACCAGTGCAGAGTCCGTATTTTGAAGGCGCAAAGCTGCTCATTGCGGCAGATTGTACAGCCTATGCATATGCCGGGTTCCACAGTGAATTTGTGGCAGGAAGAGCAACGCTGATCGGATGTCCGAAGCTGGATGGCGTCAATTACAGCGAAAAGCTGACAGAGATCCTGAAACAGAATGATATCCGCTCTGTAACGGTGCTCCGCATGGAAGTGCCATGCTGCGGCGGTCTGGAAATGGCGGCAAAGAAAGCACTGCAGGACTGCGGTAAAATGATCCCCTGGCAGGTCGTGACGATCTCCATTGACGGAAAGATCCTGGACTGACACCGGGAATGCGTGAATTGCAAGAATAAAAAGGGCACTTGAATAATCAAGTGCCCTAGTGTATAATCTACTTAGAAAGTGAATCGGATATGACTCCGATTTGCCCTCAGTTGAGAAAAACTAATAAGAATAGCATCCTAAACTTTGCGAGGGTTGGGGATGCTATTTCTTTTTGACGTTATGGTTATCTATGTAAGACAGAGCCGCAAAAACAACTAATAAAAGTGTAAGCACTTCTAATGTGTTCATTGGCATCACCCCTCTTTCGTAATACTAGAGGGCATAACTCGGAAAATCACATCCTGCTTTCATTTCAATTACACAAACAGCAGTATAACATAAAAAATCATATACCTGATAAAAAGAGACAGATCTGATATATAATGAAGCCTGCGATTTGCTGGTTGAAAAGAAAAGTAGGTAATGGTATACTTACTTCATATGCAAGAACGATCTAAACGCCCAAGCGGCTTACAATAAGGAGGACACAGCAAAGTGGAACAGTATAAACAGGAATTTATCGAATTTATGGTAGCAAGTGATGTTTTGAAATTTGGCGAGTTTACATTAAAGAGCGGCAGAAAATCCCCATTTTTCATGAATGCGGGTGCTTATGTGACAGGTTCACAGCTGATGAAGCTCGGCGAGTATTACGCAAAGGCAATCCATGATACGTACGGACTGGATTTTGATGTCCTGTTCGGGCCTGCTTATAAGGGCATTCCGCTGACTGTTGCGACCACGATCGCGATCAGCAAGTTATATGGAAAAGATATCCGTTACTGTTCCAACAGAAAGGAAGTCAAGGATCATGGCGATACAGGAATCCTGCTTGGCAGCAAGCTGAAGGACGGAGATAAGGTAGTGATCATCGAGGATGTGACGACAAGCGGCAAATCCATTGAAGAAACCTTCCCGATTTTGAAGGCACAGGCAGATGTAGAGGTCATCGGTCTGATGGTATCCTTAAACCGTATGGAAGTCGGAAAAGGCGGCGAGAAGTCAGCACTTGATGAGATCAAGGAATTATATGGCATCGAAGCAAATGCGATCGTATCCATGGCAGAGGTAACAGAGCATCTGTACAATAAAGAATGTGGTGGCAGAGTGGTGATCGATGATCAGATCAAGGCAGCAATCGATGCATATTATGAGCAGTATGGTGCACGGGCATAGACAGTTATAGTCGGAAAGGAAATCATATGGAAGAAAAAATCTATAAAACAATGGCAGGAAGCGGTGCTTTAAATATTGTATTCGGTGTGATCTCTATCGTGGTGGGAATCGCAGGTGGCGTATTACTCATCATATCCGGTGCAAAGCTGCTTGCCGGTAAATCAAAGATCATGTTCTAAAGGGGACGTTATGCGTAAAGGCCGTAAAAAGAATTTTATGTTTACGAATAAAAGTCAGTCAGAACGTGGTATTATGTCAACCGTACTTGGAATACTGTCAGATGTCTCAATCGGGCTGGCAGTATTTTCTTCGTTCCGGATTGGCGGACGGGCGAGTGCGAGGCTTGGCACGGTTATTTTAGTAGCCATGCTTTTTTCAATCGCAGGACTGGTATTCGGTATTTTATCCAGAATGGAGAAGGATAAGTTTTATTTCTTCCCGGATCTGGGTATTCTATTAAACGGAATCGGCGTCTGTGCCACAGGATTTATTTTGTATGCGGGAGTGTTTGGATTATGATGGAAGAAAGATATGAACTTGCAAAGGAAAGACTGACTGAAATTCATAAGGAAGAAACTGTAAAGGAGCCATACTGTTCTTATTTTAGACGGGTGGCTTTTTTCCTTTTGGAGATGAGCCAGATTTATGAAGATATCAAGGCAGGCAGTTACTTTGAAAAAAGTACGGAAGAACTGCGCAGTGCAAATGAAGTGTTGTTTGCCGATGTACTGCCGGAGCTGTATGAGGAAAGCTATGCGAATCCGGTTTACGCGGTTTCCATGCTGGGAGATGACTATGGACAGATCCTGTCTTTCGTTTATGCGCAGATGCGTTCTGTGATCCCGGAAATCTATGAACAGAATCTGGATGAACTTGTGATCCATATGGAGTTCTTTCTGGAAGTTTACAGCAGCTTTGTATACAGCTATGCGGATCAGGATCGTGAGCCGGCGGTGCAGCAGCTGAAAGAGATCGTGTACTTTTTCGTCTACGATTATATGGAAGAGGAAACAGTAAAGCGTGTCGGCGAAAAGGTGGATCCGGCATCAGATTTTGCATATCGTATTATCATGGAATCGGATCTGTCGGATGAGCGGTATCTGTACAGATATGGTGAATATATCACGGATAACCAGAGGCTGACAGCAGCTTATTTAAACAATATGGAGCCGGAAAAACTGCAGCTGATGGCAGATACTTATACAGAAGGGTATCGGATCGGCTTTATCAAGGGCAATAAGGATCTGTCTAAAAAGAAGGTTGCGCAGATCGTGTATCCGATCGGCTTTGAACAGGTTGTAAAATTAGCTATAGACAACTTTAAAAAAATGGGACTTGATGTGACAATGATGCGGACATCACACAGCATCTTTACCAAGAGAGGAACATCGGTCGGCGGCTATTATTCCGAAAGCCCGAACAAGCAGTATGAATACGATCATCGGGAGGATGAGGCACTTTTCCTGGATAAAAAGTTTGTAAGCCGTCGTCTGGAGGTACAGAAGGAAGCATACGAGCAAAAGAAGGAGCTTTCCGCTGTGCATGCGGGGCCTGCCTGGATCGAGGTATTCGGGGAAACACCGTTTACCCCCGTTTTGCAGAAAGAGGCATGTCAGCTCAGTAAAAAGCAGCAGGAGCTTTCAACCTGGTATTACGGACAGCTCGGTCAGATCATCAACAGTTATATCCCGGGAGAAGAAAGAAGTTTTACGATCATTGCCTATCCGATCCCTGAGATCGGGGAGGAGTATCCGGCGATCATGGATGAAACGATCCGCCTGAATACGCTGGATTATCAGACGTACGAGGATCTGCAGCAGAAGATGATCGATGTGCTGGATACGTGTGAGTATGCCCGGATCATAGGGACAAACGGAAACAAGACAGATTTGAAAGTTATGTTAACTGATCTGGCGGATCCGGCAAAGCAGACAAAGTTTGAAAACTGCGTGGCAGATGTCAATATTCCGGTGGGCGAGGTATTTACTTCTCCGAAGCTGGCAGGAACGGAAGGCACGCTGTATGTCAGCCGTGTTTATCTGAATGAGCTGGAATATACAGAACTTGAGATCCATGTGAAGGATGGCAGGGTAACAGAGTACGACTGTGCTAACTTTGCAGATCCGGCAGAGGGCAAAAAGTTAATTAAAGACAACATTTTATATCATCACGAAACACTTCCGATGGGAGAATTTGCGATCGGTACGAATACGACCGCTTACCGCATGGGACGGATGTATGAGATCGAAGACAGACTGCCGATCCTGATCGCAGAAAAGACAGGGCCGCATTTTGCATTCGGAGATACGTGTTATTCCCATGCAGAGGATGTGGCTGTCTATAATCCTGACGGAAAAGAGATCATTGCCAGAGACAATGAGATTTCTGTTTTGCGTAAAGAAGATATGGACAAGGCATATTTCCAGTGCCATACGGATATCACGATTCCATATGATGAGTTGGGCGCGCTCTACGGTGTCACAGCAGACGGCGAGGAGAAATGGATCATCAAAGACGGCAGATTTGTACTGCCGGGCACGGAAGAGCTGAACAAGCCGCTCGAAGGAATGTGACATTTCGTATTGACGATAGAGAAAGAACCTTTTAAAATATTATATGATTGCAAAAAAGCAATATGAGAGTGTTAAATGATGTAATAGTAAAGATGAATGGAGGATACAGCATGGCACAGGTAGGAATTGTAATGGGCTCTGATTCAGATATGCCTATTATGAGTAAAGCAGCAGATATTCTGGAGGAACTTGGTATTTCATATGAAATGACGATCATTTCCGCCCATAGAGAACCGGACGTATTTTTTGAGTATGCCAAAGGAGCAGAGGCAAAGGGATTCAAGGTGATCATCGCGGGCGCAGGTATGGCAGCACATCTGCCGGGCATGTGTGCGGCAATCTTTCCGATGCCCGTCATCGGTATCCCAATGCATACAACAAGTCTTGGAGGCAGAGATTCCCTGTATTCCATTGTGCAGATGCCATCCGGTATTCCGGTTGCGACTGTTGCGATCAACGGCGGGGCCAATGCGGGACTTCTCGCAGCAAAGATTCTGGCAACAAGTGATGCAGCACTTCTTGACAGACTGAAAGCATATTCCCAGAGCTTAAAGGAATCTGTACAGAAGAAGGATGCCCATTTACAGGAAGTAGGCTATAAAAATTACAATAAATAAAGAGGAGAACAAAAATGGATTACAAGAAAGCAGGAGTAGACATTGAAGCCGGTTACAAATCAGTGGAGCTGATGAAAAAGCATGTACAGGCTACTATGAGACCGGAAGTGCTTGGCGGCATCGGCGGATTTGCAGGTGCTTTTGACTTAAGTGCCATCAAAAACATGGAGGAGCCGATCCTTCTTTCCGGAACAGACGGCTGCGGAACAAAAGTAAAGCTGGCATTCGTGATGGACAAGCATGATACGATCGGTATTGATGCGGTGGCTATGTGTGTAAATGATATTGCATGCTCCGGTGGAGAGCCTTTGTTCTTCCTTGATTATATCGCATGTGGTAAAAATTATCCGGAAAAGATCGCTACGATCGTTAAAGGTGTGGCAGAAGGTTGTATCCAGTCTGAATGTGCACTGGTAGGCGGTGAGACAGCAGAGCATCCGGGACTGATGGAAGAGGATGAATACGATCTGGCAGGATTTGCTGTCGGCGTAGTGGATAAAAAGGATCTGATCAACGGATCTGATATGAAGCCGGGTGATGTTCTGATCGGCATGGCGAGCTCAGGTGTACATAGCAACGGATTCTCTTTAGTCCGTAAAGTATTTGAAATGACAAAGGAAAGCCTTGATACATATTATGATGAACTGGGCAAGACACTTGGCGAAGCCCTTTTGGCACCGACCAGAATTTATGTAAAAGCACTGAAAGCGGTAAAAAGTGCCGGTGTTAAGGTAAAAGGCTGCAGCCACATCACAGGCGGCGGTTTCTATGAAAATATTCCGAGAATGCTTCCGGACGGCGTACGTGCGGTTGTCAAGAAAGACAGCTACGAAGTACCGGCTATTTTCAAACTTATGCAGAAAACAGGCGATATTGAGGAACAGATGATGTACAACACCTACAACATGGGTATCGGTATGGTTGTTGCGGTAGATCCTGCTGATGTGGAGAAAACAATGGCAGCAATGAAAGAAGCCGGCGATACACCATATATCATCGGTCAGATCGAAGCGGGAGAAAAAGGAGTTACCTTATGTTAAACGTAGTAGTCTGTGTATCGGGCGGCGGTACGAACCTGCAGGCAATCTTAGATGCAGTGGAAAGCAGTAAGATCACCAACACACGTATTGCGGGTGTGATCAGTAATAATGCAGGTGCTTATGCGCTGGAGCGTGCAAAAGCAAAAAATGTACCGGCTGTCTGCATTTCTCCAAAGGAGTATGAAACAAGAGAAGCATTTAACCGGGCACTGCTGCAGGGCGTGGATGAGCTGAAGCCGGATCTAATCGTTTTAGCGGGATTCCTTGTAAATATCCCGGCTGAAATGGTGCAGGCTTACCGGGGCAGGATCATCAATATCCATCCGTCTCTGATCCCTTCTTTCTGCGGCAAAGGCTATTATGGGCTGAAGGTGCATGAAGGCGTGCTTGCGCGTGGTGTCAAGGTGACGGGTGCGACCGTGCATTTTGTGGATGAAGGGACGGATACAGGTCCGATCATCTGTCAGAAGGCGGTCTGTGTAAAGCAGGATGATACGCCGAAAGTATTGCAGCAGCGTGTCATGGAAGAAGCGGAATGGCAGCTTCTGCCACAGGCGATCGACTGGATCGCAAACGGCAGAGTACAGATACAGGACGGAAAAGTGTTTATAAAATAACGGGAGGCAGCAATGAAAGTTTTAATTGTTGGAAGCGGCGGCAGAGAGCATGCGATCGCAGCAAGCGTCGCAAAAAGTGATAAAGTGGATAAGATCTATTGTGCACCGGGCAATGCAGGAATCGCACAGCTTGCAGAGTGTGTAGCGATCGGGGCAATGGAGTTTGATAAACTGGTTGCATTTGCAAAAGAAAAAGAGATCGATCTTGTGATCGTCGGTATGGATGATCCGCTGGTAGGCGGCCTTGTGGATGAGATGGAAAAGGCAGGCATCCGCACATTCGGTCCTCGTAAAAATGCAGCGATCCTGGAAGGCAGTAAGGCATTCTCCAAGGATTTGATGAAAAAATACGATATCCCGACAGCAGCGTACGAAACCTTCGATGATCCGAAGGCAGCACTTGCTTATCTGGAGACGGCTGAGTATCCGATCGTCTTAAAGGCAGACGGCCTGGCACTTGGTAAGGGTGTTCTGATCTGTAATACAAAGCAGGAAGCCATAGACGGTGTGAAAGAGATCATGGAGGATAAGAAATTCGGTTCTGCCGGCAATCGCATGGTAGTAGAGGAATTTATGACAGGACGTGAGGTATCTGTTCTTTCCTTCGTAGACGGTAATACGATCAAGATCATGTCAAGCGCGCAGGATCACAAGCGTGCCAAGGATGGTGATCAGGGCTTAAATACAGGCGGTATGGGAACCTTCTCCCCAAGCCCGTTCTATACAAGGGAAGTGGATGAGTTCTGCCACAAATATATCTTCCAGAAGACGGTAGACGCTATGAAGGCAGAAGGCAGAGAATTCAAGGGCGTTATTTTCTTCGGCCTGATGCTGACAGAAAAAGGCCCGAAGGTGCTGGAATACAATGCGAGATTTGGAGATCCGGAAGCACAGGTCGTTCTGCCGCGTATGAAGAACGATATCATTGATGTATGCAATGCCTGCATCGACGGTACACTGGATCAGATCAAGGTAGAATTTGAAGACAATGCAGCGGTCTGTGTGGTACTGGCATCCGACGGGTATCCGGTTTCTTACGAAAAGGGACTTCCGATCGAAGGACTGGAGGCATTTGACGGAAAAGACGATTATTTCTGCTTCCACGCAGGCACAAAGCTTGCAGATGGCAGGATCGTGACAAACGGCGGACGTGTACTTGGCATCACGGCTAAGGGCAATGACTTGAAAGAGGCAAGAAAGAAAGCATACGAAGCTACTGAATGGGTTTCATTTGCTAATAAATATATGCGGCATGACATCGGAAAGGCAATCGATGAAGCATAATAAAAAGAAGCAGGATTTCCTGCTTCTTTTCATAGGGATCATCTGTCTGATCGTGTTTGTAATATGCGCCGTTTCCCTATTGCGCTATTATGGGGATTACAGGCAGGAAAAAAGCATGGATGAAGAACTGCGTGAGCTTGGCAGACAGGTGCAGACGGAAGCGGCAGAGAATAATCAGGGGAATGCAAAAGATGAGGATCAGGATGAGCAGGAATTTCCGCAGATCAATGCATCTGTCTACCGGGAGAAAAACGAAGATTATGTGGCTTATCTGTATATCCCGGATACAGAGATCGAATATCCTGTTGTGCAGCGGAATAACAGCTATTATCTGAATCATAATTTTTATGGGGAGAAGAATGCACACGGAACGATCTTTTTAGATGAAAACTGCAGCACGGAAGATCCGGTACTGCTGTTGCACGGACATCATATGAAGGATGGTACAATGTTTGGCAGCCTGAAACAGTATAGGGATAAGGAGTTCAGACAGGCGCACAGCGAGATCTTGCTGGATATGGGGGAAGGCTTTGACGCATACGAAGTATTTGCCATTCTGCAGATCGATCTGACAAAAGAAGATTACTTTGCTTATGAGAAAATCCCAAAGGATGCGGACAGCCTGACTGCATATCTGAAACAGATCCGCAAACATGCGGTATGGTATGAGCAGCCGGAACAGGAAGACAAGCTGCTTTTGTTATCCACCTGTGCATACGGTTCAGAGGACGAACGGATGGTAGTAGCGGCTTATAAAAAGTAAGAAAATATGGAACCGGAATGGAGCGGTGGACTTATAGAAAATGTCTGCCGCTTTTTTTGTATACAATTCACAAAGCAAAGCTATAAATGCGTAAAATAAAGATAAGAATGCGATAAAGATTTGCCGGACAAAAAGAAAGGATGTTGCAAGAACCTATAAAATATTATATTATGTAAAGTAATAATGGGTGGATTATATCCGCGTGTAAAAACAGGCGGATATCGACCCGGATCAGAAATAAAAAACAGGGATAAAACAGGAGTTAAAGCGGGATATGAAGAGAAATGAATATTTCACAGAGGAAGAGATCAGAGAACAGAAAAAGAGGAGAAAAATAGGCAGACGGGCCATGGCACTTCTGTTGGCAGGCATGATGCTGTTTTCCAATATACCGTCCAATGTAAGTGCGGTATCGGACAATGATATCAGTATGCTGCCCGATGCGATGGTGCAGACGGAAGATGTGGATACAACTGCAGATGCTACAGAGGGGAAGACTGTAACTATGACAGGCGCAGCAGAGCAGCCGGCAACTGCTGCAGAAGACCGGAATGCAGGAGAGGAAAGCGAACCGGTTGCGGTGGATGCGACAGCGGATATTGATGCAGACAAGGCAGGCAGTGCAGATATTTTTGAAAATACAACGATCACACTGGATAAGCTGACACTGAAGGCGACCTATTCAGATGGAAAAGGCGGTAGTGTTGTAGAAGAATTGACAGAAAACGGTACATTTGATCTGCCATACAATGCGGATATCAATATGCGACTGGATTTCAAGCTGGGAAATGGAACAGCGGTCAATAAGGATACTGCTTATATTTATAAGCTCCCTGATACGATCCGCGTTGATGTAGAGGCCGATCATAAGCTGGCTGATCATAACGGCAAGTCTATCGGTACTGTTCATATTGCGAAAGACGGAACATTGTCCTTCCGGTTTGATACGGATGCGATCGGATCCAATACCAATGTTAACTTTTATGTACAGTTTGAAGGCGGCTTTTCGGAATCCCTGCAGGAAGAGGGAAAGACAGAGAATATTGCGTTTCCAACTGCTACAGGTGATTTTAAATTCACGGTAAATACAACAGACAAAACGGATGATGATAAAAAACCGGATCCGAAGGATGTCAGCATCAGCAAATATGGCAGCAAGATCGTTAATATCAATGGACAAAATTATATTGAATGGACGGTAGAGCTCGGTCAGGAAGGCAGAACATCACTGGATGGCGTGATCACGGATAATCTGCCGACAGGACTTACTTATGCGGAGATTTCAGGGTATCCCCAGCTGACAGACAGTACAGGTGGAACGATTACAACGACAGCGAAAAACGGAGACAGCAGTATTGATATTAAGGTAGCGGGCGTTACCTCCCATTATCATGCAAAGGTAAAATTCTGTACCTATTATGATAAGAGTATTTTTGGTGGTACGATCAATGACAGTACAACAGCGCTGGTGGACAATACGGCGGCATTTAACCCGGATGATGATACGGATAAGGGTGTCAGCAACAAAGGAACCGTATCCATTAAACCGGATATGCTGAAAAAGACGGGAAGCAGCATTGCAGCAGATGGGACGATCGAGTGGACTGTAACTATAAATGCAGAGAATCTGGATATTCAGGGAACTTCTTATCTGGATATTGTGGAAACCGGACAGGAGCTTGTTGAGGATTCCATCCAGATCACACCGGCGGGACTCAGTGCGACTGGAAAGAGCGAAAGTGGCTTTGAAGTGGCAATTCCTGCAGGAACTGCTTATACAGACACCGTTACGATCAAGTATAAAACGAAGGTAACTGATTTTTCAAAGGACAGCTACAAAAATACCGGTAAACTGCAGGGTGGCGTATACGATGTAACAACAAACGCCACCGTACCGGGCTACAATCTGTTGAAAAAGAGCTTTAAGGATTTTAATAAGATCACCAATACCTTTACATGGGAGATCGTGGTAAACGAGGAAGGCAAGACACTGGAAAATGTTACCGTGACAGATACATTCCGGGCAGGAAACGGCACGAACAAGGTTTCAGGTTCGGATCATGAAATGGTATTTGTCAGCGCATCCGAGGCACTGGATGCTTCTTCTGATGCGGAAAACGGTAAGCTTGTCTTTAAATTTGACAAACTGGATGCAAAAAAGGTCATCACGATCGTGACGAAGGTGAAGGATCCGACCGCATTTGATGCAAGCAGCTGGCCGTTATTTGAAAATAAAGCATCCATGACCAGTGATATGAATACAACTCCAATTGATTCGACTGCACAGACATGGCAGCAGATCAAAAAGCCGGATATCCTGGCGAAAGACGGTAAGATGAACGGAGACGGTACGATCACATGGACGCTTCAGGTAACAAATCCGAAGCTGACGGTGAAAGGTGCGGAAATCACGGATGTATTGCCGGCCGGACAGGAATATGTGGATGGCAGTATGCGTCTGCAGAACCCATACTATGATGCAAATCCGGTATCTGTGACACCGGCGGTCACAGTGGATCCGACAACGGGAATCCAGAGCCTGAAATACGTCTTTGATCTGACGGATCCGGTGCAGGCAGGATTTTTCCAGAAAGATTTCTGGATCTGCTATGAAACGAAGACGACAAGCTCTGATGATGCGACAGCTTCCAGGTCCTATGAAAATGACGCAAAGATCAGGCTGGATTTTGAAGGAGATATTTCGGTTACAGATGATGCCAGGAAAAAACTGACCGGTGAGACCGGTGGTGTGCTGGAAAAAGTATATGACTATAAAGCGGGTAACCAGTATGTAGACTGGAGCGTTAAGATCAATGAAGGACATTATGATATGTCGGCAGTGGCTGATCCGGTCATTACCGATCAGCTCCCTTCTTATTTTGATTATGTCAGTGGTAAATTATATAAAGTTACAAAAGTAAAGAGTGGAAATGACACACAGGTAACGGAGACGGAAGTTTCCGCGGTTATTGCTGTTATGAACGGAAAGATCACGGTTCAGCTGCCGAATATCGGTTCCGATGAGTATGTCTTTAAATTCCGTACCCAGTTTAACTGTCTGGCAGCGGAACTGAGCGGAAAGACGATCGCCAATACCGTAAACTTTACCGGAACCGGAAAGAATGTATCAGATACGAGTGATACGATCAAAAACGTATCTTTCAGTTCCTCTTCCGCAGGTGCGGTTACAAAGCATGAGATCCGTGTCAGAAAGATCGATGCTGTCACAAAACAGCCATTGGCAGGTGCGATCTTCAAGCTGTATCTGGATGGCAGTGATATCTGTATCGGTGAGGCAACCTCCGGTGCAGACGGTTATGCGGTATTTGAAGATCTGAATACGCTGACTGGTTATGATCTGAAGCTGGTAGAGTTCCAGACACCGGACGGTTATACGTATATCAGACCGGGAAGCGGAATCGGATCGGCAGAAACTGTCATTAAAGATTATGATGATGCCAATCTGAAGACAGATGCGTCAAACGGTACAAAATATTATGAGATTACAATTCCAAACTACACACCGGAAGTATTAAGGGGAAGCGCGCTGATCCAGAAAAAGGATGCAGCGTCTGCTGCAGTACTTGCAGGTGTGGAATTTGGGCTGTATACAAGTTCGCTTTGCACGGAAGATACACTGGTAGCAAGACGTACAACATCAGATACCGGAATTGTGACCTTCTCAGGTCTGGAGATAGGAGAGACCTATTTCTTACGGGAAATCACACCGCTTCCGGGTTATAAGGCAAACAATACGATCTACAAGATCGATGTAAAGACTGCAACAGAAACAGAGTACTGTGTATTGGGCGGTACGCCGGGCACGCCACAGAGCAGTGCTTATGAGATCACCAATGAGAAGGCAAAAGCAAGCCTGACACTGACAAAGACAGAGAAGGATTCAAATCCGGTTGTATCTTTGGAAAATGCAGAGTTCAGTATTTATCGTGATGCAGACTGCTCTGACCGTATCGATACAAAGACGACAGATGTAAATGGTAAACTGACTTTTACAGATCTGGAGCCTGGAACGGCTTATTATTACAGGGAAACAAAAGCACCGGATGGATATGTACTCGATACAACCGTGCGCAAGATCACGATCGGAACCGGAACAGAAAATGCAGACGTGGCAGAGACGGTAACGGTTACCAATGAAAAGGCAATCGGAGATATTGTGATCAAAAAAGTGGATGATTCTACGGTAGCGGTTCCGTTGGATGGTGTTGTATTCCGTCTGTTAAATGCGGATGATACGGATTATCTGAAGGATGGCGCCGCTTATGAAGTGACCAGCGATGAAAACGGTTATGCCAGATTCAAGGATATTCCATTTGGAAATTATAAAGTAACAGAAATAACAGGAAAGACTGGCTATAAGGCAACTTCAACAAGTGAAGAGATCAAAGTTGATATCGTCGGTGACAACAATCTGACGATCATAAACAAACGATATAAATGTGATATCTGTCTGACCAAAACCGGAGAAGGAGGAGAACTGCTTGCCGGTGCTGAGATCGGTCTCTTTACAAAAGACGGAGCCAGAATAAAAACTGCAACGACAGGCAGTAACGGAAAGGTAACCTTTACAGATATTGTATATGGTGATTATTATCTGCAGGAGCTGAAAGCACCGGCAGGTTATAAGCTGTCATCTGCAAAAGTAACGATCACTGCGGCTGAGATCCTGAGCAGCTATACAGCGGGAACGGTGCTGGATAAGATGTTATCCAATGAGAAGCAGAAAGGGCAGATCTGTCTGATGAAGACAGATGATGCAGGCGCAGCACTTTCCGGTGCTGAGTTTACCTTATATGATGAAAACATGGTCGCCCTGAAGACCGGCAAGACAATGACGGCGGCAGAAGCTTCCACCATGGGTTCAGGTGCTGCAGAGGGCCAGCTGTATTTCAAAGATCTTACTTACGGAACTTATTATGTACAGGAAACAAAAGCACCGGATACGCCGGATGCTTCCATTGTCTACCAGAGAGATAATCAGGTTTACAAGGTAGTCGTGGATTCGGATACACCTGTAACAAAATACACAGATGCAGACGGTAATCAGCAGAATCTGACCATTCAGAATAAAAGATTAAGTACAACACCGCCACTGATCAGTTTTAAGGTAAAGAAAACAGATGCAGAATCAGATGCAGCACTTGCGGATGCAGTGTTTGAACTTTATAAAAACGGAGTGGCAACCGGTATCACAGCGGTAACAAATAGCAGTGGTATTGCATATTTTAAGCGGATCAGTGTTGAGACGGATGCAGCAGATACAAGCTATGAAGTTATAGAAAAAACAGCGCCTGCGGGATACAGAGCACCGACGGCAGTTGACAGAATCTTATTTGCGTCAAATAAGAGTGAACTGAATATCTATGCGGATGCTGATACAACACCAAAAATGGAGGACAAAATTGCCTGGGCGGGAGATTATAAACTGACTGCAACAAGTGAGGCAAGTGCTACGATCAAAAATACCCCGATAAAGGGTAAGATCTGGGTAACCAAGACAGGTGCGAGTGCTGCAACGCTTCTGAGAGATGCTGAATTTACATTATATAAAGCGGATCAGACAACAAAGGTAGTGATCACAGGACTGACCAATCCGGCAAAGACGAACGAGAAGGGAATTGCCGTGTTTGAGAATCTGCCGTGCGGTACATATTATCTGAAAGAAACGGGAGCGCCGGATGGCTACAGTATGGATACAGCTATGCAGAAGATCGTCATCAGTGACGAGACGATGCACAGTATAACAGTGAAGGATACAAAACTCAGTCTGACAGTCAGCAAAAAGGCTGTTGGCGGAGCGACGGAAGTATCGGGCGCTTCCTTTACGATCACAGAAAAGGATGATCCGGCAGTTGTACTGGACAGCTGGGTAAGTACAGACCGTGCCCATATTGTGACGACAGAGAAGATGACGACAGGAAAGCATTATATACTGTCCGAAACAAAAGCACCGGCGGGATATACTTATACAAATGATATTGAATTTGTATTTGAGACGGATGGCAGTCTCCGGTTGATCACGACGGCCGAGAAAAACGGACAGACGATCACAGTCAGAGATGCACCATTGCTGCTTCGGATCAGTAAGCAGGATAGTGTGACAAATAAAAATCTGGCAGGGGCGCTTCTGGGTATTTATGATGAAAATGATGCACTTGTGACCAGCTTTACAACAAACACAAGTGTTTACCAATTACCTGCAGGTATTCTGGAGGCTCCGAAAACAGGCTACAAGGAATATACATTAAAAGAAATCTCAGCACCGGACGGCTACGAAATCGCAGCGGATATCCGTTTTGCGGTAGCTGCGGACGGAAAGATCTATACGGTTACAAAGGATGCGGCAAATCAGAATGTATATACCTTACACGCTGACAGCACATTGACAATGCTGGACGTGGAAAAGAAAGACATTTACATCAGAAAACTGGATGCAGAGACAGGAAAGGATATTGCGGGAGCAGCTTTTGCGCTCTACAAGGATACAGTAGCCGATCCGAACAGGATTGCGGAATGGACATCAGACGGAACCCCGCACAAGCTTGCTGCAGGCTTATTCTCAGCAGGTACGGATTATTATCTGAAAGAAGTAGGGGCACCGACCGGATATCGAAGCGCAGTGATGATCAAGTTCCGTGTGGACAGTACAAAGAAGATCGTGATTCTGGAAGGAAATTCCAATAATATCAATGGTGACAGGGATACATTACTGGTGCGTGATGAACCGATCAAATTATATCTGCGCAAGCAGGATGCGTTTGGTACACTTCTGCCCGGTGCAGTGCTGAAGCTGGCAGAATATGACGCATCACAGCCGGATCAGATGGGGACTGTCATTCTGGATGCTTATAAAACAGATGGCAGCGTGTACAGTGTGCCTTCTGCACAGCTGAAACTGGGAACAACCTATATTTTAAGGGAGCTTTCCGCACCGGATGGCTTCAAGAAGGCAGATGACATCATTTTTACGGTCAACGATAATGGTAGTATTACAAGAGCAGATAATGTCAAAGTAGTCAACAATATGATCGTTATGGAAGACGATGAAGCAGGTCTTGGTATCGGTAAAAAGGATCTGGGATCCGATATTGGACTGGCGGGCTCCAGACTGCAGCTTACAAGCAGTGACGATCCACATTTTACGCCGATCACCTGGGTCAGTGACGGAACGGTAAAAACATGGGATATTCTTTCCTTTACACCGGGCTGTACCTATACCCTGACAGAGCTTTCCGCACCGCAGGGCTATGCGTATGCAGATCCGATCACCTTTACGATCGGGGCAGCGGATCATAAGATCTATATTGACGGACAGGAGGCAGCCAACCGGACTGTTTATATCAAAGATGGAAAGCTGGCACTGACAGTCAGTAAGCAGGCAACAGGCGGCAGCAGTGAGCTGGCAGGTGCGAAATTTGAAATTTTAGACGAAAGCGGTACTGTTGTTACTACATTTACTACAGAGGAAGCAGCAACAAGCGTGGATACTTCCGCGCTGACAGCACCGGCTGCGGGATATCTGGAGTATATACTGCATGAAGTGACAGCACCGGATGGTTATGAACTGGCGGATGATATCCGATTCGCATATGACAGGGACGGTAAGCTTTATCTGGTGACAGAAGAAAACGGTACAAAGATCTATACAGAGAAAAAGGATCTGAAACTGACAGTTTATGATATGCCAAAGTTCTGCGTGCAGAAGGTAGATGCAGAGGGTAATGCACTGGAAGGAGCTGTATTAGAGATCACAACGCAGGAGGATGACGGCTTTACACCGATCCGCTTTACAACAACGAAAGAGAAGTACTATCCACAGGGATTGAAAGCAGATGTGACTTATGTATTGTCAGAGATCACACCGCCACAGGGCTACAGCGTGGCAGAGCCGGTCAGCTTTGTACTCAAAGCGGATGGCAGTGTCTGCATAGACGGTGTTACGGCAACGGATGGCAGGCAGGTGACTATGGTAGATAAGGCAGTTACGGTTTATGTGGCAAAGAAAGACCTGAGTACAAAAGAAGCACTCAAAGGTGCAAAACTGGCGATTAAAAATGAAGCAGGAGAAACGCTGTACAGCTTTGTATCAGAAAAAGAGAAAACAACAATACCGGGCAGTATCTTTACGGTTCCAATGGATCAGAACTATGCATATTACAGCTTATGTGAGCTGGATGCACCGGAAGGCTATGGACTGGCAGAATCGGTTGATTTTGCGATCAACCGAAGCGGACAGTTATATCTGGTAGAGACAGACGGTGCAGACAAAAAATATACGGAATTGACCGATCATGTACTGACAATGTACGATATGGCGCAGCTTTCTGTCAGCAAAAAGACAGAAAACGGCAAGTATCTGAAAGGCGCAACACTGAAGATCACAGCGGAGAAGGATACATCCTTTGAAGCGATCACGATCAAGACAGACGGGAAACCGGCATATTTTGACAGCAGTAGATTTACAGCAGGAACGACCTATGTGGTTTCCGAAACAAAAGCACCAAAGGGATATAGTTATGCCACAGATGTGAAGTTCAAACTGGATCAGGATGGCAATGTATATGTAAACGGTAAGAAGAACAAAGATAAGTCAATTATTATGACCGATGAAAAGATTCAGGTCAAGGTGGCAAAGAAGGACGAAAATTCTCATAAGCATCTGGAAAATGCAGAGCTTGCAGTGAAGGATGCGGATGGAAAGGTTCTGTACACCTTTACTTCCAAGAGTAAAGATGTGACACTGCCTGCCAAGATCTTTACTGCGCCGCAGGATGAAAAATATACCTATTATACATTGACAGAGGTAAAAGCGCCGGAAGGTTATGAACTGGCAAAGGATATCCGGTTTGCAATTGACAAAAACGGTACGTTGTATATCAGAAATGCAAAGGGTAACTATAAGAAGGCAAAGAATGGACTGCTGACCATGTATGACAGCCCGACCTTTACTTCATCAACGAGCATAACAACGACCGGAAGTGGCAATAAAGTGCCGAAAACCGGAGATCAGACCCCGCTTGGACTGCTCCTTGCACTTTGCGGTCTGTCATTAGCGGGCATGATCGGTGCGTTCTCAGCATTGCTTTGCAGAAGACGCCGGGTGAACCGGATTGAAAAGAGATAGCGGGATATAGAGGAAGAATAAAAGCATAATGACCGGGAAAACCGGATAAAGGAAGCGCAGGATCAGACAGATCCCGCGCTTCCTGTTTTTTGCCTGTTTATTGTCTGTCAATCACAAGATGTGGCATAATTAAGCAAAAATTCAGAATTTGTCTACTATATTTTGGTTGACGATTATAGAGGCGGATAGTATGATAAAAAAGAGATATTTTGCAAATTTTACATGCTTTTTGACGGATAAAGGAATGAGACGATGATACGATACAGTGTAAAGGGTAAAAAGGGCAGAAAAGTGGCTGCTTTTCTGGGTGTGACGGCACTTTCCGTGGCATTTCTGGCAATGCCTGTCATGGCAAAAGGAACAGGAACCGTAACAGGAACGGGTGTGAATGTGAGAAAAAGTGCAGGCACAGCTGCCGAAAAAGTTACGACTGTTACAACGGGAGATCAGCTCCGTGTGACCGGATCAAAAAAGGACAGCACAGGAAAAAAGTGGTATAAGGTTACATTTACACAAAACGGAACGAATTATACCGGATACATAATGTCGAATTATGTAAACTATAAAAAGGATGCGGCAACACCGGATCAGGCAACGGCAAATCAGGCTGCAGCAGCGCAGACGGACGGTTCCACGACTGTATTGGATGTGTCCGGTATTGCAAAGGATATAAAGCAGAATACAACGAATCAGACAAATACGGGAAATACACAGAATAACAACGCAGGCACAACAAATCAGACGACAGCAGCAAAGAAAACCGGTGCGATCCAGGGGGATTATGTCAGAATCCGTAAAAAACCGGTAGCCGGAACTGTAGTCTGCCAGCTGATGAAAAATACGGATGTTACGGTAAAAAGCAGTAAAAAGGGATCAGATGGCTATATATGGTATAAGATTTCTTTTAAATACGGCGGAAAGAAAAAGACAGGTTATGTCAGAAGTGATCTGTTGAAGGTCAATGAGACAAAGCAGGAGAAGGCGGCGGATCCTGCGCAGTCTGGGGCAGAGCCGGCGAATACAAACGGTACGGATCAGTCAACGGTTACATCACTGACGGATGCGGAATTTGAAAGCGATCTGACCGCGCAGGGATTTCCGGAAAGCTACAAGCAGCCGCTCAGACAATTACACACAGTACATCCGGAGTGGACATTTAAAGCTGTTCAGACAAATCTGGCGTGGAATGATGTAGTGGCAGCGGAAAGTGCGGTCGGCAAAAATCTGGTCGGTAAAAATGCGATCGTTTCCTGGAAATCTTTGGAAAGTACCGCATATAATCGAAAGAAGAATACATGGTACGGCTTTGATGGCGGCAGCTGGGTGGCAGCATCCACTGCACTTGTACAGTATTATCTGGATCCGAGAAATTTTTTGGGCGAAACATCTGTATTCCAGTTTGAATCACTGGAATATGAGGACTATCAGAATGTAGAGGGGCTTAAAGCTTTGCTGGCAGGTTCTTTTATGAACGGTGACTATACAGAACCGGATGGTTCTGTACGGAACTATGCAGATGCGTTTATTGAGATTGGCCGGCAGGTGGGGGTCAGCCCGTATCATTTGGCAGCCAGATGCTATCAGGAGCAGGGAAAAGGAAAGAGTGACAGTATTAAAGGAACCGTTGAGGGATTTGAAAGTATATTTAACTATTATAATATCGGTGCCTATGCATCCGGCGGAAATTCGCCGACCAGACAGGGACTGATCTATGCATCCGGTCAGACAAGCGGTGCTAATAATTATGAGCGCCCATGGAACACGAGGTATAAATCACTTTTGGGTGGGGCTGAGTATGTTGCACAGAAATATGTAAAGGTAAAACAGAATACACTATACTTCCAGAAGTTTAATGTGGTAAACACAAAAAATGGTCTGTATAAGCATCAGTATATGACAAATGTGCAGGCTGCAGCCAGTGAAGCGCAAAAGATGAGTAAGGCATGTCAGGCAGGAGACCGGCTTGTATTTTATATTCCGGTATATACGGGAATGCCTGAAACTGCCTGTGTAAAACCAACCGATAACAAGAATCCGAATAACTATCTGGCAACACTTGCCGTAACGGATCAGGAGCTGACCCCTGTATTTGATCCGGAAATAGAATATTATGATCTGACGGTCAAGAAAAAGGTAAAGACGGCAGAAATCACGGCAACGGCTGTTGCAGCGTCTTCCGAAATCAGCGGAACAGGTACTTATGATCTGGAACGTGGCGAGAACGTATTTACGATTACGTGCACGGCACAGACGGGTGAGGTAAAAACATATACGATTCATATTATAAGAAAATAAACCGGAAAAAGTAAAATGAGAAGGGAAGCGTACTATATGAGACAAAAACTGGGGAGAATCTTATTGGGACTATCTGTTTTGACAGCAGCAATTCTGTATTTGCCGGCAGATATTTATGCAGCAGGTTCTGTCAGCGTAACGGCTGATAAAACGGATGTCGGTGTTTCGGACACGATCACGGTTTATATAAAAACTTCGGAGCCGGAGGATCCGTCTGTGGCACCGGAGATCTCCGTCACATACGATTCGGATAAGCTGGAGGTAACAGATTGTAATGTGGATTACGGCGGTGGCGGCGGACTTTTGACGATCACCGGAACCGATGCACAGATCACAATGAAGGCATTGGCTGCAGGCAGCGCATCAATCAGTGCGGAAGCGGTCATAGATGATGATGGAAATAATCCGGCAACAGGCAGTACCAGCGTTGTGGTTGGCGGTAATACAGCTGCGGATCTTTCCTCTGATGCGACACTCAGAGCTCTTACGGTCAGCCCGGGAAGTCTTTCACCGGCTTTTACACCGCAGGGAACGGAATACACAATAGAGGTGGATGACTCTGTAACGGATATTACAGTCAGCGGTGGCGTGACGGATGAAAAGGCACAGATCACGGCAGCAAGCGGTTTTAAAAATTTGAAATCAGGTACAAATGAGGCAGTCATTACCGTAACGGCGGAAGACGGCTCCACCATGACCTATCATTTTACGATCACACGAGGCGGTACAGCTGATGAAACAGATGCCGAAGAAGCGGAGCCGGAACAGATGCAGCAGGCAGCTTCGGCTGATGGGCTTACATTTACGGCAGATGGCACGGATTATACGATCAGTGAGACTGTTTCGGATGAACAGCTTCCGGCAGACTGCAGCAAAACAGAGGTTTCTTACGGCGGACAGACCGTGGAAGGTGCGATCTGGCAGCCCGGCGGGCTCACCCTTTTATATGCTGAGAAAGCGGATGGAGAAGGAAGCTTCTTTATTTATGACAGCACGAAAAACAGTTTTCAGATCTTTGTGCAGATCATGGGGATCGAAAACCATTATATAGTACCGGTAGCACCGCAGGAAGCGGTTCCGGACGGGTTTACGGAAGAAAATCTGCAGTGGAACAACTCTTACCTGCCGGCATATCAGACGACAAAGGGAGATTCCACTCTGTCAGATGTATTTTATCTGTTTTATGCTTATAACAATGAAGGAAATGCGGCATTTTATCTGTATGATGTGGCAGAAGGCAGCTTCCAGCGATATTTTGCGATACAGGAAACTGCTGCTGTGACAGAACGGATGGAACAGAAACCGGTACTGATCATCGGAACACTTGCTTTTTTACTTGTCTGTGCCATTGTCGTGATCGTCAACCTGATCCTGCGTAACCGGGATCTGAAGCTGGATATGGAAGAGGAAGCTTTATACGGAGACGAGACGGAAGAAGAGAAGAAGAAAGACGAAAAGAAGCCAAAGAAGCAGATCGCAAAGAAACCAGCGGAGAAACCGGCAACAGAAAAACCGGTGAAGCAGGCTGTAAAGAAAGCAGAAGAAAAAACGGCAAAAACGGTGGCAGAGAAACCAGAAAAACGGGTTGTAAAGAAGACAGAGGAAAAGGCGGCAAAGCCGACAAAACAGGCGGCGAAGAAACCGGAAGAGAAACCGGCAAAGCAGGCATCTGCAAGAAAAACGGAGGCAGAAAAACCGGCATCGGCAGTTCCCGGACAGGAAAAACCGGAAGCAACAAAAGAACCGGTTGTGAAAAAAGAAGTTACACCAAATGGTGTGACTTATACAACGGGGCAGATTCCGATCACGGTGGTGCAGCCGCCGAAGTCAGCAAAGCGCAGCCAGGTACCGATCTACACACTGGAGAGAGAACCTGTACCGCTGACGAGAGAAGCTCCGGCAGATCAGCTGGACGATGATTTTGAATTTGAATTTATTGACATTGATTCTTAGACGGTCTGTCAGAAACATAGACCGGAGCTGTCAGTATGGTTGACAAACTGTGAATACTGTTATAGACTGAATATAACAGAAGGTGATACACATGATAATAGAAATTGATTTTAACAGTGACGAAGCACTGTATATGCAGCTTCGGAATCAGATCATATTAGGCATTGCCACGTCCCAGTATCAGGAGGGAGAGGCACTTCCGAGTGTCCGGTCTTTGGCGGATACGATCGGCATCAATATGCACACGGTAAATAAGGCATATTCTGTATTGAAACAGGAGGGCTTTGTCAAGGTTGACAGAAGACGCGGTGTTATAATAGCAGTTGATATTGACAAGCTGCAGGCAATGGAGATGATCCAGAAGGAATTGCGTGTCCTTCTGGCACAGGCAAGCTGTAAGAATATCTCGCGTGAAGAAATTCACGATATGATCGATACCATATATAATGAATATGGAGGAAAATAAAAATGGATTATACCGCTAAGGCAAAAACTGCTCTTGGACTTGCCGCATCTGCAGCAAGATCCATGGGTCAGAACTATATCGGGACAGAGCATATTTTACTGGGACTGATCAGACAGCAGACAGGAATGGCGGCTCAGGCATTATTGGTAAATGGAGTGGATGAGACAAAGCTTGTAGATCTGATCATGGAGCTGATCGCACCGACAGGGCATCTGGAGCTGAAAGAACGGGAAGGCTATTCACCACGTGCCCAGCAGGTGATCGGACTGGCATTTCAGATTGCGGAGCAGTATCATGCTTCCGCTGTCGGAACAGAGCATATTCTGATGGCATTGATCCGGGAAGGAAGCAATGTGGCAGTCCGTATTTTAAGTACTATGGGAGTTTCCCTGCAGAAGCTATATATCGATCTGCTTGTTTCCATGGGGAAAGATGGCAATCTGTATAAAGAAGATCTGCGTCAGCAGAAGCAGAAAACAAAAGTGCTGGAGCAGTACAGCCGTGATATGACAAAGCTGGCAGCGGAAGGAAAGCTGGATCCTGTGATCGGCAGAGATCAGGAGATCCTCAGACTGGTACAGATCCTTTCCAGACGGACAAAGAACAATCCGTGTCTGATCGGTGAGCCGGGTGTTGGCAAAACAGCGATCGTAGAAGGTCTGGCACAGCGTATCGTACAGGGAGAAGTACCGGATACCGTCAAAAACAAGCGTGTCATGACACTGGATCTTTCCGGAATGGTGGCAGGCAGCAAATACAGAGGCGAATTTGAGGAACGTATTAAAAAGGTTATCAAAGAAGTGATCGATGATGGTAATATCATCCTCTTTCTGGATGAGATCCACACGATCATCGGTGCAGGCGGTGCGGAAGGTGCGATCGATGCGTCCAATATCTTAAAGCCGTCTCTGGCAAGAGGTGAGCTGCAGCTGATCGGTGCTACGACGATCGAGGAATACCGCAAATATATTGAAAAAGATGCTGCACTGGAGCGTCGTTTCCAGACGATCATGGTAGAAGAGCCTTCCTTAACGGAAGCTGTCCGTATTGTGATGGGTATCAAGCATAAATATGAAGAACATCATCATGTGACGATCACGCCGGAGGCTGTAGAGGCTGCGGTGAAATTGTCAGACCGTTATATCAATGACCGTAATCTGCCGGATAAGGCGATCGACCTGATCGATGAGGCAGCAGCGGCGCTGCGTCTGCAGGGACTGAAAATACCGGAAAACTGTATCAGGCTGCAGGAGCAGATCGATGAACTGAATGTACAGATCGAACGTTCCCTGAAGTTTGATGATCTGGTAGAAGCGCATAAGGAACGTATGGAGCAGGAGAAACTTATCAAAAAGCATACGCAGGCAATGCAGCGGTATGAGAAGAAGATGGCAGCAAAGAACACTCTCGTCACGGAAGATGAGATCGCAGCCGTGGTAGCCCAGTGGACAAAGATCCCGCTGAAAAAGCTGGAAGAGAAGGAAAGTGAGCGCCTCCTGAAGCTGGAAAAGATCCTGCATAAGCGTGTGATCGGACAGACGGAAGCGGTAGAGGCGGTTGCGCGTGCAATGCGCCGTGGCAGAGTCGGTTTACAGGATCCGAAGAGACCGATCGGTTCCTTCTTGTTTTTGGGACCTACCGGTGTCGGTAAGACAGAGCTTTCCAAAGCACTTGCAGAGGCAATGTTCGGTTCGGAAAATGATCTGATCCGTGTAGATATGTCGGAATATATGGAGCCGCATTCCGTTGCAAAGATGATCGGTTCACCGCCCGGATATGTCGGACATGACGATGGCGGACAGCTGAGTGAGAAAATCAGACGGAATCCTTACAGTGTTGTTTTATTTGATGAAATTGAAAAAGCACATCCTGATGTATTTAATATTTTGCTGCAGGTGCTGGATGACGGACATATCACCGATTCCAAGGGACGCAAGGTCAGCTTTAAAAATGCCATTATCATCATGACAAGTAATGCGGGCGCTTCCCGTATCGTGGATCCGAAGAACCTCGGTTTTGCCACAAAGACGACAGAGCAGCAGGATTACCAGCGTATGAAAAACGGCGTCATGGAAGAAGTCAAGAGACTTTTCAAGCCGGAGTTCATCAACCGGATTGATGAGATCATGGTATTCCATCCGCTGAATAAGACAGAACTCAGAGAAATCGTGACACTGCTTTCCGCAAATCTGATCAAGAGATGCGACCGGCAGATGGGTATCACGCTTTCTATCAGCCAGACGCTCAAGAATCATCTGGTTGAAAAATATTGTGATGTAAAGATGGGAGCAAGGCCTTTGAAGCGTGCGATCCAGACTGTCATAGAGGATCCGCTGGCAGAAGAAATCCTGCAGGGCAGGATCAGGCAGGGCGATCATATCCTTGCGACAATACACAAAGAAAAAGTGGTATTTAAGCAAAGGCAAAACGCAAAAGAACTGGATTTATAAAGGCAAATGGTTTATACTGTTTACACAAAGTACTGCAAGACAATATTCGGGAGGACAAAAGAAAATGGCAGTGGTAAAAGAATTAATTCGTGAAGAATCAGACGGCAGCATCAGTTTCGGAAATTATACATTAGCACAGAAGGCAAAGCTGGAAGATTTTGAACATGCAGGAGATCTGTATAAGGTCAAAACATTCTCAACAATGACAAAACTGGAGAAAAACGGTCTGTTTTTATACGAATCCGTTCCGGGCACAAGCGTCAGTCACTTTCAGGAGACTGCAGACGGTGTATCCTTCGAGGTAGAAGGGGCGGACGATGCACAGCTGATCATCGGGCTTTGCGACGATACACAGTATGAGGTATTTGTAGCAGGTAAGAGCGCCGGAAAGATGAATACAGGTCTTGGAGGCAAGCTGAATGTCAGTGTAGAGCTTGCCGGAATGGGCGAAGTAAATGTAAAGGTGGTAGAAGCATAAGCATGGCAAAAATGAAATCGGCTACGGTTTATTTCTGTCAGAATTGCGGCTATGAATCTTCCAAATGGATGGGGCAATGTCCGGGCTGTCGGGAGTGGAATACGCTTGTCGAAGAGGTCGTGACAAAGGCTTCTGGCGTCAGGGCAGTGCATATGGTGCAACCGACAAGCCTGAATGATATCTCTATGGAAGAGGAAGATAAGCTCTTAATGCATATGAGTGAGCTTGACCGGGTGCTCGGTGGTGGCATCGTGCCGGGGCAGCTTACATTGGTTGGTGGAGATCCCGGCATCGGGAAATCCACCATTCTTTTACAAATGTGCCAGAATCTTGCGGCAGACGGCAGAAAAATTTTATACATATCAGGGGAGGAATCTCTTAAACAGATCAAGATACGCGCAATGCGGATCGGCGAATTTACGGATCAGTTAAAGCTTCTGTGTGAAACAGATCTGGATACGGTAGAAGCAGTGATAAAGCAGGAAAAACCGGATATTGTCGTAATCGATTCTATCCAGACAATGTATGCGGAACGTGTGACCTCTGCACCGGGCAGCGTATCGCAGGTCAGAGAAGCAACAGCTGTTTTTCTGCGTCTTGCCAAAAGTATGCCTGTTGCAACATTTATTGTCGGGCATGTAACAAAGGAAGGTACGGTTGCGGGGCCGCGCGTACTGGAGCATATGGTAGATACGGTCTTATATTTTGAAGGAGACAGGCATGCGTCCTATCGGATTTTACGGGCCGTGAAAAATCGTTTCGGCTCCACGGATGAGATCGGTGTGTTTGAAATGCGCAAGGAAGGTCTTTGTGAGGTGAAAAACCCGTCTGCTTATCTGCTAAGCGGCAGACCGAAAAATGCAAGCGGTTCCGTGGTTGCCTGTGCAATGGAAGGCACCAGACCGATGCTGATCGAGATCCAGGCGCTTGTCTGTGATTCCAATTTCAATATTCCGCGCCGCCAGACAACAGGTGCGGATTTTAACAGAGTGAATCTCCTGATGGCGGTACTGGAAAAAAGACTGGGGCTTCGCATGGGACAGACCGATGCATATGTCAATCTTGCCGGTGGCATGCGGCTTTTAGAGCCTGCACTGGATCTGGGCATTGTGATGGCACTGGTATCCAGCTTTAAAAATAAGGTTATTTCCGATCAAACGGTGATTTTCGGTGAGGTAGGTCTTTCAGGAGAGGTTCGTGCTGTCAATATGGCACAGCAGCGTGTGCTGGAGGCGCAGAAACTTGGATTTACGAAATGTATCCTGCCATTAGCAAATCTGGATGGCCTGTCAGATATTCCGGAGAAAATGCGGATTGTTGGCGTTTCCAATGTAGCTGATGCAATAAATGAACTGATTTGACTTATTTCGTCAATATATTTTAATTGCTTGCGCAATATAATTGTAGAAATAACTCTGAATACATCATATAATACAATCAGTCTAAGACATTAGACATGCTAATTAGCAATTTCCGGAAGAATTCCCCTTTTACACAAACAGGAGGCCTGGCGACTTTGTCGCTGGGTCTTTTGTTTTGCGGGAAAACCATACAGATTATGCAAAAGAATTTTACGATTAGACAGGGTATACAAAAGCAGGGAGGATATAAAAATGGATCTGTCTCAAAAACAAATAGCATATTATCATTTGCCGGGATTGTTTGAATTTTACGAATTATACCGTGTTTTTCTGCCGCTGTTTCGGGCACACAGAGAATACTTTTATGATTGGTGCAGGATCGGTTCGGTCTATGGAGCCCCGGCGGACTGCCTCTGGGGCGGTGGACGTACATCTTACGGCGAGCAGGATCCGCGGGCAGTGCTGGCATTGATGCAGGAATATGGTATTTCTGCCCGCCTGACCTTCAGCAATTCCTTGCTGAAAGAAGAACATCTGAAAGATTACAGATGTAATGCGCTCTGCCGGTTATTTGTAGAAGATAACGTGATGGAAAAATATAATGTTCAGAAGAATGACAGTATAGAAAACAGAAACGTACGTAATGGTATTATCATTTACTCCGATCTGTTGCTGCATTATTTACAGAAGCAATATCCGGGTTTCTATTTCGTATCTTCCACGACAAAGGTTCTGACAGATTTCAAGGAACTTCTGCAGGAAGTCAACAGAGAGGAATTTCGATATGTTGTACCGGATTTCCGCCTGAATAAGTCATTTAATAAGTGGAGTACGCTGACAGAAGGGCAAAAAGATAAGATAGAATTTTTGTGCAATGAGTGTTGCTGGTTTGGCTGCAAAGACCGCAAAAGCTGTTATGAGACTGTCAGTCGGAAGAATCTGGGGGAAGCCATTCCTGATTATCCGTGCACTTCACCGGATGCGGCGGAAGGCTATCGATTTTCAAAAGCAATGGAAAATCCCGGCTTTATCGGTATTGACGATATCAAAAATATTTACCTGCCGATGGGATTCTCTAATTTCAAGATCGAGGGACGCGGACTTGGCAGTGCCATGCTGCTGGAATTTCTGCTTTATTACATGACAAAGCCGGAATACCAGCTGAAAGTGCGGGAAGCCATTTATCTGGATGCAATGCTGGATTTGTTTTGAAAGGGTTGATTTTCACGGAAATAGCATTTATACAAAATTTGGAAATACTGTGAAATAGTATGAAAGCAAATGCACGAATTGCAGATAAAAGACAGATACCTCAAAAACAAGTGAAATCACATCGGAAAAGAGCGAAAATCCACCCGGTGATGGCTGGATAAAAATTAAGATGAAAAAAATAAAAAAAGTCGTTGACAAGTTACCTGATTTAATAGTATACTAGCAAAGCGGGTTGAGAAATACCTGCAAAGTTATGGGATCTTAGCTCAGCTGGGAGAGCATCTGCCTTACAAGCAGAGGGTCATAGGTTCGAGCCCTATAGGTCCCATATATCCTGGCGAGATAGCTCAGTTGGCTAGAGCATACGGTTCATACCCGTAGTGTCGAGGGTTCGAATCCCCCTCTCGCTACTAAAAAGAATCCGAAAGGGTTCTTTTTTGTTATCCAGATATATAAGCCCCCTATCACTGCTAAAAAGAATCTAAAAGGGTACTTTTCATAAATGGAACAGGGCTTGGTTAGAATACCTATAATGTGGGAAATGGGGATAATGGCGGCAATAACAGTGAAGGTAACGAAAGCCAAATTTAGGAAGTAAAAATAAGGGCAGGTGCCAAGAGCACCTGCCAAATAAAGAGGGGAGTATGAGATAAAACGTGCAATGCACGTGTTGTTGTTTGGCGAAGCTAATCACAAGCTGAAATTCTTCATATCGTCATTAACTTCTTTTGATGGTTCTAATCATAAAGGATAAATGTGAACAGAGTATGGGTAATTTCTAATGAATTTATAAAATAAAGAAAGAAATCCTAAACAAAAAGGGAAGAAAATGAAAACAGACAGGAGTATAGTTGTTTATGATATTAGATGTATCCAATTTGAGTCATGGCTTTGGAGACAGGGCAATTTTTAACAATGTATCTTTCCGCCTGTTAAAGGGCGAGCATATCGGACTTGTCGGCGCAAACGGGGAAGGCAAGTCTACTTTTATGAATATTGTGACAGGAAAGCTGCAGCCGGATGAGGGCAGCGTGGAATGGGCAAAAAATGTCAGAGTCGGGTATCTGGATCAGCATACCGTGCTGGAAAAGGGCATGACGATGCGGGATGTGTTAAAGTCGGCTTATTCTTTTTTGTTTGAAATGGAAGCAAGGATCACAGAGATCTGTGATCTGCTTGCAGAGGCAGATGAGACGCAGATGGCAGAGCTTTTGGAAGAAATGGGAACGCTGCAGGATCTTTTGGACAGTCATGATTTTTACGTGATCGACAGTAAGATCGAAGAGGTGGCAAGGGCATTTGATCTGTTGCAGCTTGATCTGGACCGAGATGTAACGGACCTTTCCGGCGGACAGCGTACCAAGCTCCTTCTGGCAAAGCTTCTTCTGGAAAAACCTGATATCCTGCTTTTGGATGAGCCGACCAACTATCTGGATGCCAATCATATTGTGTGGCTGAAACGCTATCTGCAGGAATATGAAAATGCTTTTATTCTGATTTCGCATGATATTCCATTCTTAAATGATGTCGTCAATCTGATCTATCATATGGAAAATCAGGAGCTGAACCGTTATGTCGGCAACTATGACAAGTTCCTTGAAGTATACGAAATGAAGAAGATGCAGTTAGAGGCTGCTTATAAAAAGCAGCAGAAGGAAATTGCGGATCTGAAGGACTTTGTGGCAAGAAACAAGGCGAATGTCGCAACAAGAAATATGGCGATGTCCCGTCAGAAGAAGCTCGACAAAATGGATGTGATCGAGCTGGCAAGAGAGAAGCCGAAGCCGGAATTTCATTTTAAGGAAGCAAGAACGCCGGGCAGAGTTTTATTTGAAACAACAGATCTGGTGATCGGATATGATAAGGAAAAACCGCTGTCTAAACCGATCAATCTGCGTATGGAGCGCGGTGAAAAGATCGCGGTTGTCGGAACTAACGGAATCGGAAAGACAACTTTCTTAAAGAGCGTGCTGGGTCTGATTCCATCTCTGGAGGGAACAGTCGTGCAGGGGGACTATCTGGAGATCGGATATTTCGAGCAGGAGGTCACACCGGGCAGCCAGTCCTGTATCGAGGAAATCTGGGAAACCTTTCCGGGCTATACCCAGTATGAAGTCCGCAGTGCGCTGGCAAAATGCGGGTTGACGACAAAGCACATTGAAAGTAAAGTGAAAGTGTTGAGCGGTGGTGAGCAGGCAAAAGTAAGATTATGTAAACTAATAAACCGGGAAACCAATCTGCTTCTTTTGGACGAGCCGACCAATCATCTGGATGTGGATGCCAAGGAAGAACTGAAGCGTGCGCTTTCGGAATATAAGGGCTCTGTACTGCTTGTCTGTCATGAGCCAGAATTTTATGAAGGACTGGTAGATAAAATTTGGAATCTGGAAGAATATTCCAAGTTAATTCATTAATGGAGAGATCTGTCACAATGGCAGATAAAAGTCAATAGGAGGTAATATATGCGAATCGGAATGGGCTATGACGTACATCGTCTGGCGGAAAATAGAAAAATGATCATTGGCGGTGTGGAGATCCCGTATGAGAAAGGGCTTTTGGGACATTCGGATGCAGATGTCCTGCTGCACGCCATTATGGATGCCCTGCTCGGTGCAGCAGCACTGGGCGATATCGGAAAGCATTTCCCGGATACAGATCCGGCGTATGAAGGCATTTCCAGTATGAAGCTGTTGGAAAAGGTCGGACAGCTTTTGGAGGACAATCGGTATGTGATCGAAAATATTGACGCAACGATCATTGCACAGAAGCCGAAAATGCGTCCGTATATCGATACCATGCGGGAAAATATCGCAGGAGCACTTGGAATCGAGCTTTTTCAGGTCAATGTAAAGGCGACCACAGAGGAAGGACTTGGTTTTACGGGAGCAATGGAAGGAATCAGCTCACAGGCGATCTGTATGCTGCAGCGTCCGGCGGAACGGTATGAACAGCAGGCAGCTTATGGTGACTGCGGTGGCTGTGGCGGCTGCCCACGCCGGTAAAACAGAAGCGGTTCGGCGTACAAAAGAATATTTTCAGGCAGATGGGTTGTTTTTTATTCATGTCCGCGTATGATAATAATATCGTTTTGTTTCAGGATCAGATCCTTCTGCGGCAGAACGGAAAGTCCGTCCCTAAGGAGCAGGTAGACGGTAAACTGTTCGGTCGCTTCAAGTTCCTCGACGGTCTTTCCCGCATAACGTTTGTCTACGAACAGTTCTGCGATTTCCCGGATATCTGCATGGCGGTAATCCAAAATGCCGCTCTTTCGCTGATACTGCTCCACGAAACCGGCGCTGATGATACCGGTCGGGATCGCAACCGCACCGACACCGAGGTAGGCAATGCAGATTGCCATGATACGTCCCAGAGTCGTGACCGGATAAATATCACCGTAGCCAACGGTCAGAAGTGTTGACATGCTCCACCAGATACCGCTGAAAGCATTCCGGAAGACTGTGGGCTGTGCTTCATGTTCGACACTGTACATGCAGAGACTGCTGGCAAGCATCAGGATAAACACGATAAAGACGGAGGAGATGATCTGATTCCGCTTTTCATACAGAACGGTTGTGATAATGTTGAAAGAATCATATTTGGCGTTGAGCCGGAACAGATGAAAGATCCGCGCAACACGCAGCATACGGAAAATGACGAAGCCGGACAGGAAAAAGACCGGAACGATCGTCAGAAAGTCGATAATACCGTCAAAGGAACATAAAAAGCGCAGAACGGACTGCCATTTATGTGGCATGGGATAAAGCAGTTCGCTTGTCCAGATCCGCAGCCCGTACTCAATGCAGAAAATAAAAAGTGTGCTGTATTCCACAACCTTGAAAACGCCCGAAAATGCAGCAAACTGATCAAAGGTCTGCAAAAACATAACCGCAATGTTGCAAAAAATGGTGACCGTGATAAAGATATCAAAAAAACGGCTGATCCGGTTACTTTTATCGCCGATCTGTATGATGTTAAAGATTTTCTGTTTCATGACATGTCCTTTCTGAAACTCCGATATACTCTATTGTAGCATGAAAACAGAGACTTGACAAAATGCATGTCATTTCATATCCTAATAGAAGAGTGAAAGAACGAAAACAGGCGTAGAACGGAAAGAGTATTTACCTCGGATTTGCCAGAGAGTGAATGCATTGGCTGAAAGCATTCATCAAATGAGCGGTAAAGAAGTGCGTCCGGGAGCCTGCCCGCTGAATCCAGTAAGCAGGCACGTATTCATCTGCGTTAAAGATGCATAAGGGCTGGAATGAATTGTATCATTCCTTCAGTAGAGTGGAACCGCGGTGAAACGTCTCTATATATTAAATATATAGAGGCGTTTTATAGTGAGGAAGGTGTTACCATGGGTTTTATCAAAAATATAAAGGAAGAGATCAGGATCATCCGGGAGAGAGATCCGGCGATTCACTCTAATATGGAAGTCTTTCTGTATCCGAGTTTTAAGGTTATGCTGCATTATCGTATTGCACATAAGCTGTATTTAAACGGGCACTATTTCTGGGCAAGATGGGTGTCCCAGAGAGGCGTCCGAAAGACCGGTATCGAGATCCACCCGGGCGCACAGATCGGCAAAGGATTGTTTATCGACCATGGAAACGGTGTGATCATCGGAGAAACGGCGATCATCGGCGATAATGTAACGCTGTATCAGGGTGTGACGCTTGGCGGAACCGGTAAAGAACAGGGAAAAAGACATCCGACGATCGGTAATAATGTCATGATCAGTGCGGGCGCAAAAGTGCTCGGTTCCTTTACGATCGGAGATAACTCCAAGATCGGCGCAGGAAGCGTTGTTTTAGAGCCTGTACCGCCGAATTCGACGGTAGTCGGTGTTCCGGGCAGAGTAGTCAAGCGGAATAATGTTTCCCTGCCACAGGAAGAAATGGATCAGGTGCATCTGCCGGATCCGGTCAAGGAAGATCTGTCCATGCTCAGACAGAGTAATATCGCACTGACCAATAAACTGATAGAACTGGAAAATGAAGTAAAAGCACTCAGGAAAGGAGCTTTACATGAGGATTTATAATACGCTTACAAAAACAAAACAGGAATTTGTACCGATCGAAGAAGGAAAGGTTCGTATGTATGTATGCGGTCCTACCGTATACAACCTGATCCATATCGGAAATGCACGTCCGATGATCGTATTTGATACGGTACGCCGCTATATGGAGCATAAAGGCTATGAGGTCAATTATGTATCCAACTTTACCGATGTGGACGATAAGATCATCAAAGCTGCGATCGAGGAAGGCGTAGATGCTTCCGTGATCAGCCAGCGTTATATCGCAGAATGTAAAAAGGATATGGCAGCCATGAATGTAAAGCCTGCCACCACACATCCGCTTGCCACGCAGGAAATTGGCGGTATGATCGATATGATAAAGACATTGATCGACAAAGGGCATGCTTATGTGGCAGCAGACGGAACTGTTTACTACAGAACAAGAAGCTTTAAGGATTATGGAAAGCTTTCTCATAAAAATATCGACGATTTAAGAGGCGGTAACAGAAGCCTTCTCGTATCCGGCGAGGATCAGAAGGAAGACCCGCTTGACTTTGTATTATGGAAGCCGAAAAAAGACGGCGAGCCATACTGGGAATCTCCATGGTGCGACGGTCGTCCAGGCTGGCATATCGAATGCTCCGTTATGAGCAAAAAATACCTCGGTGATGAGATCGATATTCATGCAGGCGGCGAAGATCTGATCTTCCCACATCATGAAAACGAGATCGCACAGTCGGAGGCATGCAACGGCAAGATCTTTGCAAGATACTGGATGCATAATGCGTTCCTGAATATCGATAATAAGAAGATGAGTAAATCACTCGGTAACTTCTTTACCGTACGTGATATCAGTGAAAAATATGATCTGCAGGTGCTTCGTTTCTTTATGCTTTCCGCACACTACAGAAGCCCGCTGAACTTCAGTGCGGAGCTGATGGAAGCTGCCAAGAACGGACTGGAGAGAATCCTGACCTGTGCCCAGAACCTGCAGTACAGATTAGAGCATGTGGCAAACAGCCACATGACAGAAGAAGAGAGCAGGCTTTATGAGCAGGCAGTAACTTATGTAAACCGTTTTGATGAAGCGATGGATGATGATTTCAATACGGCAGATGCCATTTCCGTTATCTTTGAACTGGTAAAATTCATCAACTCCAATACAGGGGAAGAAAGCTCCAAGGCATATTTACAGAATCTGTACGAAGAGCTGAAAATGCTGACAGATATCTGCGGTCTGCTCATTGAGCCGAAGCAGGAGCTTCTCGATGCAGATATTGAAAAGCTGATCCAGGAAAGACAGGATGCCAGAAAGCAGAAGAACTTTGCCCGTGCAGATGAGATCCGTAACGAGCTGCTGGAGAAGGGTATCGTGTTAGAGGATACCAGAGAAGGAGTAAAATGGAAGAGAGCATAAGTCTGCTTTCGCAGATCAAGGAAACATTTGCCTGTAAGGAAACGGATATCAGAACCTATTCGCCGATCACGCTTGCTTTTTTAGGCGACTGTATTTATGATCTTGTGATCCGGACTGTTCTGGTGGAGCGATGCAATCGTGATGCCAACAGTTTACATAAGATAAAAAGTGCGGTGGTAAAGGCGGATGCGCAGGCAGAGATGATCGAAGCACTTTTGCCGGAGCTGACGGAAGAAGAAGCCGGTGTATACAGAAGAGGCAGGAATGCCAAAACCTCGCATACCGCAAAAAATGCATCAGTGGTTGCTTACCGGAAAGCGACCGGGTTTGAGGCTTTGATGGGCTATTTATATTTGACGGAACAGACAGACAGACTGCTTTTTCTTGTAAAGAAGGGGCTTACGCTGATCGGAAAAGAAATCTGACGGCAGGATCAAGTGACCGGGAAAACGGGCAGAAATGAGGAAAAGATGCGATACGAAGAATTTACGATAGAAGGCAGAAATGCGGTCATAGAAGCATTTCGCAGTGGCAAGCCGATTGATAAGGTATTTATTTTGGACGGCTGTCAGGATGGACCTATGGTGACCATCCGCAGGGAAGCAAAGAAAAAGGATGTCATGATCAAGTATGTGACAAAGGAACGTCTTGACCAGATGTCCGAGACCGGCAAGCATCAGGGTGTCATCGCCTATGCGGCGGCTTATGAATATGTGGAGGTTTCCGATATTCTGGAAAAAGCAAAAGAAAAGGGAGAAGATCCGTTTATTTTTATTCTGGATAATATTGAAGATCCACACAATCTTGGCGCGATCATCAGAACAGCCAATTTAGCAGGTGCACATGGAGTGATCATTCCGAAGAACCGGGCAGTCGGACTGACTGCGACCGTTGCGAAGGCATCCGCAGGTGCACTGAATTACACGCCGGTTGCAAAGGTGACTAACCTTTCCCAGACGATAGAAGAGCTGAAAAAAGAAGGGCTTTGGTTTGTCTGTGCGGATATGGATGGTGAGATCATGTACAGGCAGAATCTGACAGGACCGATCGGACTGGTGATCGGGAATGAAGGGGAAGGTGTAGGACGTCTTGTGAAGTCCAAATGTGATCTTGTGGCAAGGATCCCTATGCAGGGAGACATAGATTCCCTGAATGCATCTGTGGCAGCGGGTGTACTTGCCTATGAGGTTGTCAGACAGAGAATGCAGGTAAAGAAATAGACGAAAATGAGGTAACAAATGCGGGACAGATGGAAGGATTGTTCGGATGAAGAACTGATCATACGACTGCGTGAAGGAGAGCAGGAGGTCATGGATTATCTGATGGATAAATATAAAAATCTTGTCAGGGATAAAGCAAAATCCATGTATATTCTGGGTGGTGATACAGAGGATCTGATCCAGGAAGGAATGATCGGTCTGTTTAAAGCTGTCAGAGATTATGATTTTGGCAGGGATGCCGGCTTTTCAACATTTGCCACGCTCTGTATTTCCAGACAGATGTATACGGCTGTGCAGGCATCCGGGCGAAAAAAACATATGCCCCTTAATACATATATTTCATTGTCAGGCGAGACAACACATGCGGATGAGCAGAAGGAAAATGTGTCTTTGGAAAACGTATTGCAGTCAGGACAGCTCAGCGATCCGGAAAAAATGCTCATAGACCGGGAAAATGTAGAATATATTGAACAGATGATACAGTCCCGGCTCAGCAGCTTTGAAAAGCAGGTGCTGGATCTGTACCTGACCGGAATGGGATATGTGGAGATTGCAAAGGTACTTGGAAGGGATGAAAAATCAACAGATAATGCATTAAGCAGACTGAAATCAAAATTACGGAAGGTGATCGAATAACAGATGACCGAATATGTCGAAAAAACGACCGTATCTGCATGAAAAATGGAGAAAACGGGAAATAGATTTGACTGCATTTGTCATGTTGATATATGATAAAAAGGAAATGTAAACTGTAGCAAAGCTATTACATAGCAAAAAAGAATGAGAGGGAATTTCAGATGGAGAGAAATGATCCAAATACCAAGATGAGAGAAAAAATCTACAAAGAATTAAAGGTTAATTTCCAAAATCTTGAGCAGCAGATTAAAGAGCTGGAAAATTTAAACGCCGAATATGCGATTAAGTGTGATCTGTACGGACAGTGTCTGGCTGAGCATCTGCTGAGCAGCGGCAGTGATGTGATCAAGAAGCATTTAGAGGAAACACATGCCAAGATTCAGGAAAATGAAGAAGCGATCAAACAGCTGAAGCTGGAAAGAGATGCTTATCGCATTGAGATTGAGATCTACGAAAATAACATCAAGGATAAATAAAGCAGATAAAAAGAACAGCGCTGTGTCTTAGATGGATACAGCGCTGTTTTGTTCTGTTTTCAGCTTCAGCGTTCTGTCTCTGATGCCAGGTGAAAGGGTGTACCTCACCTGAAGGGAAAAAGAAAACCTCGAAAATGCCGTATTTTCAAGGTTTCCAGGGGAAAATTGTAAGAGCTGATGACGGGAATTGAACCCGTGACCCCTTCCTTACCAAGGAAGTGCTCTACCTCTGAGCCACATCAGCTTTTTTGTTACCGAACGATATTGTATCAAAGAAACGATTCTTTGTCAAACAAAAACTGGATTCTCAGCGTAAAATATGGTAAAATTCTGAATAAGTCAAGTATTGGTGAGAGGGTTATAAGGAGAAGGATACTACATGAATCAAAATCTTTATATGAGGGATTTTATAAAAGATAATAACCGCAGGATCAATGGGATTCTCGGGAAGCTGATCGCAGCATTTCTGATACTGATCCCTGCGGCGGTTATCGCATGGCAGGTGGATGTGCTTGTGCTGGAAAAGAGCACACTTATCAAAGTATGTCTCTTGATTTTTGCGGCATCGGTTATTCCAGTGATCGTCTGCCGGTATTCTTATAATGAAACAGTCAACCGATGTGTCTGTCTGACACTTATGGAAGGGCTTGTCTGTCTGGTTGCCTGTAATGATGTGATCAGTCTGAAGCTGTTTTATGTGATCGTACCGCTTGTCAGTCTTCTGTATGCGGATAAAGCGATATTTATACACACGGCAAGAAATTGTTTTTTTGCCATGCTCTGTGTATTTTTGTATAAATTTTACCAGACGGACAACAGACTTCATACGCTGCGCTACACATATCAGACAAGCTATGAAGAAGTACTTGCGACTGTACTGGAGTATCTGATCTTAATGCTTCTGATGTATCTGCTCTGCATGAGGGAACGGGATATGATCCTGTCCGGTTTTTTGCTGGAACAAAGAGAGGATGGCAGTTATGTGACAGCAGCAGTGGCTGCAACACCGGCAGCAGAGACGGAGCAGGCAGCGCCTTATAATACAAAGGGCTTATTTCTGGAGATCAATCAGAAAATACAGAGTATGATCCGGGGAAAGGATAAGGTTTTTCTGCTGCATGTGGATTATGATCTGCCCAGCGTACTCGTTGGAGATACCGAAAAGATCCGTCTTGCCATGATCAACATCTTAAGTGATCTGCTGCAGTTTACGGAGCAGGGAACAGTTACAATGACCGTTACTTATGAAAAGGGTATTCTGCCAAGAAGAGGGCAGAATATTACACTGGTGTGCAGGATCGACTGCAGTGAGGATCTGACGGAAGATCTGCGTTATGGAAATGCACCGGGATTTGCGCTTGCCAAAAATATGATCCAGAAGCTGAACGGTATCTTTTTAGATAAGACCGCTGGAGCAGAGGTCAGACAGACCAAATTTGTGATTTCATTTTTGCAGACGGTTGAGGATGAGGAAACGATCGGACAGATCAAGGAGAAACACAGAGAAGAGCAGAAGGAACTGATCACAGATTCCCGCAAAAAGGCACAGAATCTGTATTACGCCAAGCAGGTGAAGGCACTTGTGGTAGATGACAGTCCGGTAAACTGTAAGCTGGTCGCATCTTTGCTGAAATCATACGGTATGCAGGCAAAGACCGTGGAAAGTGGTGAAGAGGCGATTGAAGAGCTTCATACAAGGAAATATGATTTTGTTATTCTTGATCATATGATGCCTGTTAAGGGCGGTATCCAGACAGCAAAGGAGATCAGACAGCTTGCGGATCCTTATTTTGAACTTCTGCCGCTTTTAGTCATGACATCCAATATTACGGAGGAGTCCAAACAAATCTTTTATGACTGCGGCTTTTCCGAAGTTATCTCAAAACCGATTAAGGAGGAGGAACTGCGACAGGCACTGGCACATTGCATGTTCTTATGATCAAAATGAAAAAGTTTTTTGCGCAGTTTAAAAGTTTAGATTTATGGACAGGGATTGAAGCAGCTTTTGGAGCTGTTTTAACCCTGTTTTCCATTTTCAGTCTGTTTATAAAGGGCTGGTACGATCAGCTGCCTGTTTACAAGGATCTGATCTGCGGGCTGACAACATGGTCGGGTTATAACAAACAGGCGGATTTGTGGCTGATCCGGGGAGCGATCATTGGTCTGCCGCTGTTATTTATCCTGTTTGCATGGATCCTGCTAAAAGTGAAGCCGGTAAGGCAGAATACGGGCAGAGAAGAGAAAACAGACAGGGAAAAGGCAGTTTATGGTTTTATGATCGGATATGCAGCTGTATTACTTATGATACTGACACAGCAGAGGTATATGTGGCAGTATGCAGGGCTTTATGCGGTATTGCTTTTGGGTTATCTGCTTTGTCAGCACACTAAAACAAGTTATGTAAACTGCATAGAACAGGCGTCATTTGTCTATGGGGCTTTGACCGTGCTGTTTCTGGCAGCAGGCTGGAAGGTAAGGATTGCACAGCTCTGGCAGGCTGGCAGCTTTGTATTATTAGGGATTACAGCCGTTTTCTTTCTTATGCTTTGCGGACTGCCACAGCTTGGCAGGCTGTTTGTCAAGATAAAACTTGAGAAATATCTGCAGATCTTACTGCCGGTTGGCTGTCTTTCCTTTGTGCATTTTCGTTATCAATATGAAGTGACCGGACAGATCATGGAGCTGTTTTATTCCGCCAGATGGAAATACTTCTGTATCCTGCTGACACTGTTACTTCTGATCTGGGCGTATTTTAGCAGCAGAAAGGAAAGCCGGATCTATCCGACGACCTTTGTTATGGCAGCCATGCTGCGTGTTTTTACACAGCCGGAGGGGCTGCTCAGCATGGATTATTTCCACAACGGGGAGATCACACTTCCGATGCAGCAGCTGATGTCGTATCATAAGCTGCCTTATCTGGATCTGATCCCGATCCACGGACTTTGTGATTATTATTACGGAGCGATCGATTATCTGTTTTTCGACGGATCATATCTTTCCCTGAATGCGGCAAAAATAGTTGGGGATCTTGCCATGGCGGCTCTGCTGGCACTTGTGATCTGTTATTTTATGGAGCACAGGGCAGATATATGGCTTGTCTGGCTGTTTATGCCGTTTCTGGTCAAAACAGCGGGAATGCGGTATCTGTTTTTGTTTATCCTGTTTTTTGTCCTGTTTAGTAAGAAGCTGCCAAAGCTTGATTATCTGTATGCATGGGTGCTCCTTTCTATCTTTGCGATTGCATGGAACGCATCGATCGGTGGAACTGCTGCTCTGGCATTTCTGCCGCTCGTTTTGTGCAGAAGCTTGCCAAAGCTTGGAGAAAACTGCAAAGAGATCCTGCATAGACCTGGGACGCTTGTGCGCTGGCTTGCACTGATTGTATTTGGCATTTCTTTTATCCCTCTGTTTTTACAGATTGTGGTTTATTTAAAGGATAATACCGGAACAACGCTGTATGTCAATGGTATGGCAATGTTTGAGGATGTGGCAGATGCAGCCGGTTATTTTCTGCCGGGGCTGATGGGAGAGCAGGGAACGTTCTTTATCGGGACTTTTGGCTTTTTACTGCCACTTCTCGTTTGTCTGTATTTTGCACTGAAGAAAGAGAAAAGAGCAGCAGGGCAGTTTATGACATTGCTGATCTGTTATCTTATTTTGGTAAATTACGCTTTTGTCCGGTTTGATGAAGGGGGCAGAGCCCTGGTATTGACGATCTTTTTCAGCATTCTGACAGTGTCAGTCCTTTTATACGAACATAAAAAATGGCTTATGGCACTGGCTCTCGGTTCCCTGATGCTGTGGCTGAGTCAGGATGCACCGCTCATAACAGCGGACAGTCTTTGTATGATCAAAGAGGTTCCTGCATCTGTAGATACAACGATCGGAGGAAAAGAGATCGCAGATCCGGTCGTATATGTGACGGATGCGGGAATATCCAATATGGGAACAGGTTTTGTACAGGGAAATACGCTGCAGAGCCTGCAAAATATCGGAACGGTATTACAGGCTGAGGTGACAGAAGGAAAGACATGGCTGGATGCAACCAATGCGGTTGCCAATGCGGTTTTATTTGACCGGGAATGCTTTTTCCCGTTTACATCCGTGTATAACATCAGCAACCGCACGATGCAGGAAAAGGCGATCGCGCAGCTTTCCGAAAATCTGCCGGATCTGATCCTTCTTGCACCATACATCCAGTTCGATGAAGCGACCTTCAGTGACAGAAGCATTCTGCTCTATGATTATCTGCTGGAGCAGGATTATGTACCGTATAAATATGAAAATGTAATTTATTTGCTGCGTGGAGAGTGCCATACAGAAGCTGCAAAGGTCGATTGTGAGTCATATGCACAGCTGCTGCATAAAACGAGCCTGCAAATGCTGCCCGCAGTCTGGGCCGGCATAGAAGAGAAAGGGCAGGAACTGCAGATACCTTACCGGATTGAACGGACAGAAGAGGGCTTTGATCTTGTCTTTGAAAGGGAGATCACAGGAATGGACATTGACCTTTTACAGATCGATTGTGATGTTGCTATCGATCTGCAGGATCCGGGCAGGGATACGGCAAATGAGGAAACGAAAGGACAGACCGCCGCAGGACAGGCGGAGCTGTCTTTTGGGACAGAGATCGCTGCAGAGGGCAGTGCACACTTTACTTACACGATGGCAGACAGCGTGCTGTTACCGCTTTGTACAAGCCCGTATTTTACCTGTGGGAAGGCTGTAGAGAGATTGCATATCACACTGCCAAAGGAATTGTCAGATGTGGATGAGACGCAGCTGCACTGCAGCTTTTATAAGCTGGACAGGGAATAGGTGGATGTCATCATAGGAACGGGCTGGAAATGGCTTGGAAATACAATAAATGGTACATTTAAAAAACCATGGACTGAAGAATTTTAGTCCATGGTTTTTCTTTCTGTTTCTATATTGTGATAGCTTGCTGATCCGCATTGACATAATCTAATGCATTCTACTCATCATCTGCAGGAGCTTCACCGCCGCCGGCTTCTTCTGCATCTGCCTGTGCATCGATCTGCTGCTGTGCCTGCTGTGCTGCCTGTTGCTGTGCAGCCTGTGCTGCTGCAGCCTGCTGCTGTGCAATCGCCTGCTGAGCAGCCTGGATGGAAGCAGCATTGGCAGGATTTGTAAAGTAATCCGTTGTATGCGGACAATACTTTGTTGCACCCGGTGAACCATCGTCGGATGGTGCAATTTCAATAACGCCCGGTACCTGATAAGGACAGGTCGTTGTAGCGGCAAGACCGGTTGCTGCACATACCATTCCGGAAAAGTGTACATCACATGTTTCTGTCGGTACGGTACCTTCTGCAAAGTATTCTGTATTTAAGTAAGCATCACATACGCCTGCAATCGGCAGTTTACCGGACTTGGAGCAGACTGTTGCGGTCACAATACCGCTTGGCTTCGTAAAGGAAGCGGCAGGTAATCCTTCATGGATCCGGGACATAACAGCTTTCCACATTGTTTTGGATAAGTTCTTTTCCGCACTTGTCTCCATAGATACGTTATTGTCATAGCCTGTCCAGGTCGTAGCTGTATAGTACGGAGAGTAGCCTGCAAACCAGACATCCTTATAATCGGAGGTTGTACCGGTTTTTCCGGCGATTGCGACATCGCCGCCGAAGTTGACGGAACCACCGGTACCTTTTGTGACAACATCGACCATGGCATCTGTCAGCAGGAAAGCAGTTGTTTCCTTGATAACCTGATGAGATTCCGGTGTTGTGTTATCTACCATAACATTGCCATCGTGATCCAGAATTTTGGTAAATAAAGTCGGTTTGATATAAGTACCGTTATTGGCAACCGTTGCATAGCCTGCATTCAGTTCCAGATTGGTAACACCATCTGTGATACCGCCCAGTGCAAGAGACTGTGTGATATCGGAGAAAATCTGGGTACCGCTGCTTGTCTCGACTTCACGACGTTCCACAAGGGTAGTAAAGCCGAAGTTCTGCAGATAATCAAAACCAAGCTGTGGTGTGATCTGTGTCAGTGTTTTTACTGCAACAATATTCAGGGACTGTTCAATACCGTAACGGAGTGTACAGATTCCCTTGTAGCCGCTGGAATACCAGTTGCTGACAGGCCTTCCGTTTGCATAATTATATGGGGCATCGTTCTGGACAGTGGCAAGTGTCATGCCGGCGCTGTCAAGGGCAGGTGCATAAGTAGACAGAATTTTAAAGGTAGATCCGGGCTGTCTGGTCGTGTCCGTTGCTCTGTTTAAAGTACGGCTGGCTGATTTTGTACCACGTCCGCCGACCATTGCCACGATGTAACCTGTGGATTGATCCTCTACGGTAATGGAAACCTGTGGCTGCGGTGTCAGCGATACATTTTCCGAATAGACTTCATCACCCGGGCTTAAAACGCTCTGCTGATATTCCGCGATATCCGTATAAGCAGCATCCTGGGAAGAATACAGCAGATTATAGGAAGAACGCTGGTTCCTGAAATACTGCTTGAACATTTCCGTTGAATAATTGACATACTCACCACCTGCTGTCAGGACAGTGAGCTGATAGTCAAGCAGCCATTTTGTATTTTCAGGATAGTTTTCTTCATTATTATAAATTTCATCACAGATCTTCTGGATGGAAGGATCCTGCGTTGTCTGGATCTGCAGACCGCCGGAATAAACCAGATTATATGCCTGTGTTTCATTATAGCCCTTTTCTTCCATCAGAACGGAAGTAACCTGATCGATCAGCGCATCAACAAAGTAGGAGTTGATCGAATCGCTTTCTGTTGTTTCATTTACCTGCTTGATGCGGGAGTAGACATCGTCTGCCATAGCCTCATCGTATTCATCCTGATCGATCCAGCCCTGATCCAGCATATCATTCAGAACTTTTGTACGCCTGTCTGCATTGTCTTCCGGATGTGTGATCGGATTGTATTTGGACGGGTTCTGTGTGATGCCGGCAATAACCGCACATTCGGATAAATTCAGCTCAGATACGGGCTTATTGAAGTAACGCATGGAAGCTGCCTGTACACCAAGTGTATTCTGTCCTAAGTTGATCGAGTTCATATAAAGCTCCAGAATATCCCGCTTGCTCATTCTTTTTTCGAGCTCCAGTGCCAGATACTGCTCCTGAATCTTACGCTTGATACGGACAAGATCGGAGTTTTCCGTTACCCAGCCCTCAAAGACGTTGTTTTTCAGAAGCTGCTGGGTGATCGTGCTGGCACCCTGTCCGAGGTGCCTTGTCTTGATCGCGGTCACACCGGCTCTGATAATACCCTTGATATCAATACCGTTATGCTGGTAGAAACGCGCATCTTCGATCGCTACAAAGGCGTTAGCCATATTTTCCGGGATCTGATCCATCTTGACATAGCTGCGGTTGGAATTGGTGCCGACGAGCTTGGCGATCTGTTTGCCACTGTTATCGTAAACGACGGTCGCATAACCGCTCGGCGTAACATCCAGACTGGAAATATCGGGGGCAGATGCCAGAATTCCCTTAAACATACCGATACCGAGACAGACACCGATAATGCACACACTGATCATACAGATGAGCAGTGCTTTCAAAAATGCCAGTAAGAACATTTTGCTGAATTTCGTTGATTTAGAATTAAGCTGCCGCTGTTTTTTGCGGATGCTTTTTTTACCATAATTCATGAATAAAGCCTCCTTATTCTCACTGATTATACCAAAAACAGCCATTAAAGGAAAGGGTAATCTTCCATATATAGGATTGTTCACAAAATGGTACACTTTTATACCGAATCTGTGGTATGCTTTAGTTGCAGAATTGTGGGAGTGCAGAGCACGGAACAATCCGCATGACATTTTGACTGTTACGCCATTTATAGAATATAAAACCAATAAAGGAGCAAGATCCGTATATGAAGATCATACTGCAGCAGGCGCAGGGCGAGATTACAGAAAAAAAATCAAGATTTATCGCGACATTATGTCCCGTACAGTCGCAGGAGGAGGCAGAGCAGTTCATTGCTGCCTGCAAGAAGAAATACTGGGATGCAAGGCACAACTGCAGCGCTTATGTGATCGGGGAAAACAACGAGATCATGCATTCCTCCGATGACGGTGAGCCGAGCGGGACAGCGGGCAGACCGATGCTCTCTGTGCTGACCGGGCAGGATGTACATAACGTGGCGGCTGTTGTAACGAGGTATTTTGGCGGTGTGTTGCTGGGAACGGGCGGACTGGTACGTGCTTATCAGGGGGCTGTTTCGGAAGCTCTTTTGCACGCTGAGATCAGACAGCAGCTTTTGATGCAGGAGCTGATGCTGACAGCGGAATATACGGATGTCGGGAAGATCCAGTATCTGCTTTCCCAGGCGGGGTTTCGCACAGCAGATACGGAATATGGCGCAAAAGTACTGTTTCATGTGCTGGTACCGGCGGGGGAAGAAGACGCAGCGATCAAATTGCTGACAGAAAAAACAAACGGAAAAACAGGGATTACAAAAGGAGAACTGAGAAATGAAACCTGTGAATGAAAACGCAACAAAAGAGGCAAAAGAATTATTGGCATATTTATATGAAACAGCCGGCAAAAAGATCATAACCGGACAGCATACGCAGACAAATCCGATGGAGGAGATCACCTATATCCATGAAAAGACAGGTGCTTATCCGAAGCTGCAGGGATTTGAGCTTTTGGGCTATTCCCCAAACATCAACTATGCGGATGCATCCGAGGCGTGCCTGACAGAGGTAAAGGAAAATCAGGGCACCATGGACACTGCCATCAGATGGGCAAAGGAGACAGACGGTATTGTTTCTATCTGTTTTCACTGGTTCTCACCGGTGGGCGGAAGAGATAAGAGCTTTTACAGTGAGCATACGGAGTTTGATCCTGAGCAGGTACTTGTGGAGGGCACGAAGGAGCGCAAAGCCTTCTATCAGGATCTGGATGTGATCGCCGGGCAGCTTGCCCGCTTTCAGCAGGAAAATATCCCTGTTCTGTGGCGCCCGTTCCATGAGGTGGAAGGCACCTGGTTCTGGTGGGGCAGAAAGGGCGGTAAAGTGGCAGCAGAGCTTTACAAGCTGATGTTTGATTATTATGTAAACCAGAAGCATCTGGACAACCTGCTCTGGGTTTGGAGCTGCCCGACAAAGGAGGGCTATCTGGGTGATGCTTATGTGGATGTGGTATCGTGGGATATTTATCTGCCGGAATATGAAGCAACAGATTACCAGAAGCAGTATGAGGAACTGATTGCAAATACTTCCAGAAACAAAGTGGCAGCGCTGACGGAAGTCGGTTATAACCCGGATGTTAAAAAGCTGGAGCAGAGTCATACACCATGGGCATATTACATGACATGGTCGAAGGAATTTTGTATGGATGGCGTTTACAATACGGTAGAAAAGCTGAAAGAAATGTATGACAGCGATTACAGCGTTAAGAGAACGAGATAGGAAGGTTGCATGTGCGGTGGTAACCTGCTATACTTGGTTAGTAATAACTAACATAAGTATAAAAAGAGAGGCAGACACCAATGACAATTCATGAATTTGGAACAGAAAATACAGAAATCATTTTATTGATTCATCCTTCCGTTGTGAAATGGGATTACTTTGAAAATGTCATTCCACTGCTGGAGAAAAAGTATCATCTGCTTGTTCCGGCACTTCCCGGATATGACTTTGACAATGACAGTGATTTTACAAGTGTGGAGCAGATCGCTTCGGATCTGAATGTGTGGATGAAAGCACAGGGCTATACGGAATTATATGCGGTGTATGGCTGCTCCATGGGTGGTTCCGTTGCACTGCTGGTTGCGCTGGGACAACTGATCAAAATAAAACACTGTGTCATGGATGGTGGCATCACCCCTTATCAACTGCCATGGATCGTGACGCGCTTCATTGCCCTGAAGGATTATCTTATGATGATGATCGGAAGAACAGGCGGTGTAGGGCTTTTGGAAAAAGCATTTGCAACAGATGAGTATACCAAGGAGGATCTGCAGTATGTGGCAGATGTTCTGAGGCATTGCAGCAGAAAAACACTGTGGCGCACCTTTGATTCCTGCAATAATTATAAAGTGCCGGATCCTGTTCCTGCAATAGATACGAAGCTCCATTACTGGTATACAAATGGAGAGGAAAAAGAGCGAAAGCAGGATATCGCGTATATAAAAAGCAAGTTCCCGCAGACGGAGTTTACAGTATTACCGGAGTTAGGGCATGCAGGACTGGTTTTGCTGAAACCGGAATTATTTGAGCAGATGATCAGTGAGCTATCATGGAAAAGCATATGCGACGGAGATCATGAAAAAGAGCAAAAAGATCTATCTTAAAATTTTAAGTATAAAAGATGCCAATATAATTTCTCTTTCTCAAGATCAAGAAGAAATAGGGAAAGTTCCGTTTTATAGTGCATCTGTTACTAATTTAGCTTCGCAGGCAGTTGCAATTCGGAGTGGCTATATGCCTTTTTGGACAGACACATATGGTGTGAGATAGATTATCAGGATACTGAAGTTAAGCATTTAAAGAGATTTATAAAAAAAAGTTTACAATAGTGTAAACAAATGCTAGAATATTTACACCAATGTTCAATACAGGTGGTAAAAATGAGTAAATATGAGCAAATGTGCAAATTATTACAGGAAAATAATGGATATATGTTTACTGCACAAGTAGAAAAAGCAGGTATTTCAAGAACATATTTGGCAAAATTTGTGAAAGAGAATCACTTGGAAAAAGTTGCAAAAGGAATTTATATTTCACAAGATACGTGGATGGACGAATTGTATATCCTTCAGGTCTGTAATCCCAAAATTGTTTATTCAGGAGAAACAGCTTTGTATTTACATGATATGATAGACAGGGAATATGCCAATATTTGTGTGTCTGTTCCGCCACGGTTTAACCAGACCAGATTGAGAGACAAAGGCGTGATCGTGCATCAGGAAAAGATGGCTTTATATCAATTAGGCATTGTGGAAGTAGAAACTAATTATGGAAATATGGTTAGGACATATGATAAAGAACGAAGTATTTGTGATATGATCAAAAACAGAGGCAATATTGAGTCGCAACAGTTTCAGTCGGCTATAAAAACATTTATGCGTGATAAAACAAAGAATATGTCGAGACTTATGCAGTATGGAGAACAATTAAAAATCAGAGATGAAATTATGAAATATGCAGAGGTAATGCTATGATAAAATCCGCAATAGGACTTAAAGCAAAGATAAGGAATATTTCTAAAGGTGATAGCAAGACAGCACAAGCTATGATAAGAATATTTTTTATGGAACGCTTTTTAGAGCGTGTATCATTATCGAAATATAATGATCAGTTTGTCCTTAAGGGCGGAATGTTGGTGTCATCACTTATCGGCATAAATTTACGCTCTACAATGGATATTGATGCCACAGTACAAGCACTTCCTCTTTCAAAGGACAAGTTGGAAAAAATAATAACAGAGATATGTGAAATACAATTGGAGGATAATATTTTATTTCGAATTGTGGATATGGAAACTATCATGGATGAATTTGATTATCCGGGAATTCGTATCCATATAGAGGCACTACTTGAAAGATTGAAGCAGCCTATAAAAATAGATGTATCAACAGATGATGCGATTACGCCGAGGGCAATAGAGTACCAGTATCCGTTAATGTTTGAAGAAAGAGATATATGTTTACACACTTACAATATTGAAACACTTCTTGCTGAAAAATCACAAACAATCATAAATCGTGGTTTGGCAAATACAAGAATGAGAGATTTTTATGATTTGTATGAGATAAAACAAAAATTGGACTTTTCAACGGATATTTATCGTCAAGCGTTTAATGCAACATGTAAAAAACGTGGAACGATATTTTCGAAAGAACAAGTGGAATTTGAACTTAAAAATCTTGCCACAAGCACAGAAATGGAAAAAATGTGGAATCAGTTTAAGGGTAAAAATTATTTTGTGGAAGATATCGAATATTTTGAGGTTATACAAACTATATCGGATATAATACTTACGATATATGATTAGTAGTATTTTCTCAGCTGACCGGAAGGTCAGCTGTTTTCCTTACCGCGTGGCTTACTGTATCGAAAGTCACAGAAGGCTGCGCCTTCTGCAATTGTTCCGGTTCTCACTAATTTCATGTGCATGATATCCGCAAGCACATAGTCCATTCTGCACAGATAGGCTGCCAGATTTGGGCATCCCTCATCCTGGCACAGTTTACAGACACCACATTCGTGATAATCATAGCCAAGGTCATACGATTCATTTCCCGGCAGAATATCCACAACCCAGTCGTTTTCATACTTGCGCTTATGGCTTTCCTTGGACCATTTCAGCCTTGCAGGCATGCGCTTTGGATCCAGATAACTATCTGCATTTCCCATAATTTTGTGAAACAGCTTAGAAGCACACAGTCCATCACGGAATATTTCGTAATTTTCTTCAGCGGATTTTCCGGTGCTGCGATTTAATGCAATAAAATAACTTCCCATGATGTAAGAACTCAGCAGATTGGATTTGCCGATATCCTTTGCCCGTTCCACGATCAGTTTATGTTCTTTTTCAATCTTTTTGACTATATTCTTAGAGAACCCACGTCTTTTCAATTCTGCCTTTACGGCGCTGTGATAAAAACGATAGATCAGTTTTGCCTGCAATGTATTTTTCATATTTTGTCACCTCTGGTTTGATAATGGATGCCCAGTTCTGCCTCTAATCCACGGAGCAGAACAGTCATTGCTTCTGTAAATGCGGCTTTCATTTCTTCTGTGATGCCATTCTGGCAGGCGTCATCAGCGATCATCTCACAGATCATGGAAAATTCCGAAGAAGATAGCATATAGATCGTCTTTTCCGATAATTTTTTTGAGGAAATGCCACGTCGGTACAGTTCCTCATAATAATTGGCTGCAAATGCGGTACAGCGTTCTATATAGATAGATCGAAAATGTGCAAGATAAGTCCCGGAATCATTTTTTAATAACATATGAAGAAGCTGCATATCATCCTGTAATAGATGAAGTGTCTGCATGGATATCTTCGAATACAGAACCTGAACCAGTTCCGCATCTGACAGGGCAGAAAAGTCAACACCGATCATAGATTCTGTAATGCGCATAAGTTTTTTGCCGCACGCGTGAAAGAGTTCTCCAAACATTTCCTCTTTACCGGAAAAATGTTTATAGATGGCTCCTGCAGTGATACCGGCTCTGGCAGCGATCTTCCGCATGGAGGCTTCCTGATAGCCAGTTTCAAGAAAGGTATCTCTGGCACTTTTTAAGATCAATTCTCTTGTTTCTTTTGTGCTTTCGCGAATAATGATCGCCTCCTTTTGACATAGATTGGTAAACACTGTTTACTTTATAACACATCAAATTGATAAAGTCAAGAAGCCATCGGATTCTCTATTGACATCGGGGCACTTGTGTGTCATTCTTGGTTATGCAAGTTAGTTTTAACGAACTGGGAGAAAATGAACATGGATATTGGAGCGTAAAAAAGGAAAGCCATTAGCGGCTTTCCCTTTTTTGATCTTATATAAGTTTACATAATATCAATGCTTATGACTTTCTGAAACCTGCACGCTTACGCATGGTAGGATCCAGGATCTTCTTACGGATACGAAGACTCTTTGGTGTTACCTCTAAGAGCTCATCAGTATCGATAAACTCAAGTGCCTGCTCTAAGGAGAGGATCTTTGGCGGTGACAGACGAAGTGCTTCATCTGAGCCGGAAGAACGGGTATTTGTCATCTGTTTCTTTTTGCAGACATTGATCTCAATATCTTCCGCCTTACCTGTTTCACCGACTACCATACCGGCATAAACCTTTTCACCGGGACCGATGAAGAGGGTACCACGTTCCTGGGCATTGTACAGACCGTAAGTAATGGCTTCGCCGGATTCAAATGCGATCAGGGAACCCTGTGCACGGTACATCATATCGCCCTTGTAAGGACCATATCCGTCATATGTTGTATTGATGATACCATTTCCCTTTGTATCCGTCATGAATTCACCACGGTAACCGATCAGACCACGCGCCGGAATAGAGAACTCAAGACGGACATAACCGCCGTTGGCAGCTCCCATGCTGATGAGCTCGCCCTTTCTGGCAGATAACTTCTGGATGACTGAACCGGAGAATTCATCCGGTACATCGATATAAGCAAGCTCCATTGGCTCAAGTTTTTTGCCGTTTTCATCGGTCTTGTATAAAACCTCGGCTTTGGAAACAGCAAATTCATAGCCTTCACGGCGCATATTTTCAATCAAAACGGAAAGATGTAATTCACCACGGCCGGAAACCTTGAAGCTTTCTGTTGTTTCGGTTTCTTCCACACGCAGGGAAACATCTGTATTTAATTCACGGAACAGTCTGTCGCGCAGATGACGGCTTGTGACATATTTGCCTTCCTGTCCGGCGAGTGGAGAGTCATTGACGATGAAATGCATGGCGATCGTCGGCTCTGAAATCTTCTGGAATGGGATCGGAACCGGATTCTCCGGGCTGCAGAGTGTATCACCGATGTGGATATCTGCGATACCGGAAATCGCTACGATGGAGCCGATGCCTGCTTCTTTGATTTCTACCTTATTTAAACCGTCAAATTCATACAGCTTGGAAACCTTTACTTTTTTCATCTTGTCAGGCTCATGATGGTTGACGATGACAACATCCTGATTGACACGGATCACGCCGTTATCTACTTTGCCGACACCGATACGGCCGACATATTCGTTGTAATCGATCGTACTGATCAGTACCTGTGTACCTGCATCAGGATCCCCTTCCGGTGCAGGAATGTAATCCAGGATCGTTTCAAACAATGGCATCATATCTTTACCCGGCTCATCTATGGAAAGAGAAGCGGTTCCGGCTTTTGCGGAAGCATATACGATCGGGCAGTCAAGCTGGGATTCATCCGCATCCAGATCGATGAGAAGCTCAAGCACTTCATCAACAACCTCAGCAGGTCTTGCTTCCGGACGGTCGATCTTATTGACACAGACGATAACCGGTAATTTCAGCTCCAGTGCCTTACGCAGTACGAATTTGGTCTGTGGCATGGCACCTTCAAAAGCATCGACTACGAGGATGACGCCATTTACCATTTTCAGGACACGTTCCACTTCGCCGCCGAAGTCTGCATGACCTGGTGTGTCGATAATGTTGATCTTTGTATTTTTATAAGTAACTGCTGTGTTCTTGGAAAGAATGGTAATACCACGCTCTCTCTCGATATCATTGGAATCCATGACACGTTCTGCCACTTCCTGATTCTCACGAAATACACCGCTTTGTTTTAACAGTTCATCTACCAGTGTCGTTTTACCGTGATCGACATGGGCGATGATTGCGACATTACGAATATCGTCTCTCGTTGTTTTCATATAACTCCTCACTCTCTAAAAACGGGGTCTACAGTTAAATAGGATACCCAAACGTTTATAGTCTATCACATTTTTTGCAAAAATCAACAAGGACTGTAAGAAAACACCAGCTTTTGTCGATGAAACCATGTCATAATTATGGGATTTTTTCATAAATATATATAGCAGACAATGTCTGACGTAAGTAAATAAGGAAAAAATTCTTAAAGTAAGAAGGGAGAACCGGAACATGACAGATAAGGTAATGGAAAACAATCAGGTAACCGTGATGGGAGAAATCGTAGGAGAATTTGTCTACAGCCATGAGATTTTTGGCGAGGGCTTTTATATGGTAGATATTCTTGTGCCAAGGCTCAGCGATTCATCAGACAGGATACCGCTTATGATCTCAGAAAGGCTGATGGATGTTTCAAAGGACTACAGAGGAACACTCGTCATGGTAAGCGGACAGTTCAGGTCTTATAACCGTCACGAAGAACACAGGAACAGACTGATCCTTTCCGTTTTTGTACGGGAGGTTGCATTTATTGAACAGGTACCGGAAAATGAAAAGACAAATTATATTTTTCTGGACGGATTCATCTGTAAGGAGCCTGTTTACCGGAAAACACCGCTTGGAAGAGAAATCGCGGATATTTTGCTGGCTGTGAACCGTCCATACGGAAAAAGCGATTACATCCCGTGCATCAGCTGGGGCAGAAATGCCAGATATGCGAATCATTTCAGGGTTGGGGAACGCTGCAGGATCTGGGGAAGGATCCAGAGCCGCGAGTACATGAAAAAGATCTCGGAGGAGCAGGCAGAAAAACGTGTGGCATATGAGGTAAGCGTCAGCAAACTGGAGCTTGCTTCCGAGGAAGAACAGGGTGTCCTGCAGAATGCCTGACAGCAGGAAAATGCGGAAAAGTTGCATCCTGTGGTATTTTGTGGTATAGTCTGCCTGTTAAGTAAAACGAGCAAAGTCGTTTTGTGAGGTGTGACATGAAACAGGGTAAGATCCATATTTACAGTGGAGACGGACACGGAAAGACGCCCGCTGCACTGGGAGAAGCATTATATGCGGCAAGTGAAGGGAAAACAGTTGTTGTCATCCAGTTTTTGAAAGCAGACCATCTGATGAATGCAGAATATCTGAAGCGTCTGGAGCCGGAGATCAAGTTTTTCCGTTTTGAAAAATCCTCTGCGGAGTATGCAAGTCTGGATGAGGCAGCGCGGGAAGAAGAAAAGATGAATATCCGCAACGGACTGAATTTTGCCAAAAAGGTATTGTCAACAGGTGAGTGCGATCTGTTGATCTTAGATGAGGTACTGGGACTGATCGATGTCGGTATCTTATCGGTGGAAGAGCTGAGAACGCTTATTTCTGCCAAAACAGAGGAGACAACGGTCATCATGACAGGCATCCAGCTCAGTGATGAGGTGTGTATGCTGGCTGACGAGGTTTCCAAGATCGAAACAGTGAATTTTAAGGTGTTTTAAATAATGTTCCAAGAAATGTCATGCATCACAGATGCATGATGCTAACTGCCCCGGCCGTATCCCGATCGGGGCAGAAATTGTCTGTAATTGCCGGGACAGAAACTGTCTGTAATTGCTTGACAGAAGGCAGTATTGGTGCTATGCTTTTTTTAGGCTCTGAGTGCTATGCAGAGCTTACATATCAAAATATAAAATGAGATAGAGGTCGCATTTTTCAACAGTAGATCCGGGGATGCAGCAGGTGCAGAGGAACAGGAAGGAAAGGGAAAGATGCCGAAAGAAAAGGTGCCTGGCCACTTTATTCTTGGGCATGCAGTTAAGAGCTGTATGACTGTCATCAGTAAATGATGGGGAGCTATCGGAGATTGAAGGATTACCGGCTCACATGTGCCGGTTTTTTATATAATAGGAAGTTTTTTCGCATATTCTATTATATAAATGAAGGAACATAAGGTCGTCCGCTGTAATTCCCATAGAAACAAGGAGGAAGAGGATATGTCAATTTTTACTGGAGCAGGTGTTGCCATCGTTACACCATTTCATGAGGATGGCAGTGTCAACTATGAAGCATTTAAGGAGCAGATCGAGCGTCAGATCGCCGGAGGAACCGATGCCATTATCGTATGTGGTACAACAGGAGAATCTTCCACACTGACACATGAAGAACATCTGGATGTGATCCGCTATTGCGTAAAGGTAGTCAACAAGAGAATCCCTGTTATTGCAGGAACAGGTTCCAACTGTACGGAAACAGCGATCTATTTATCTACAGAAGCTGAAAAGGCAGGTGTAGACGGACTTCTGATCGTTACACCATACTATAATAAATGTACACAGAAGGGTCTGGCAGAGCATTTCACATTGATAGCAAATTCCGTAAAGTTACCGATCATTCTGTACAATATCCCTGGCAGAACAGGTGGTGTGCTGATCCAGCCGGAGACGGTTGTAAAGCTTTGTAAGGAAGTAGAGAATATCGTTGGTGTAAAAGATGCCACAGGTAATATTTCAGGCGTTGCCAAGGTCATGCAGCTTGCAGACGGTTGTGTGGATCTGTACAGCGGTAATGATGATCAGGTCGTACCGATCCTGTCACTGGGCGGTAAGGGTGTGATCTCCGTATTATCCAATGTTGCGCCACAGCAGACACATGATATGTGTGCGAAGTTTTTTGCAGGCGATGTAGAAGGAAGCCGCAAGATCCAGTTAGATGCTCTTCCGGTTATTGACGGACTGTTCTGTGAGGTCAATCCGATCCCGGTTAAGAAGGCAATGAACCTGCAGGGCTTAAATGCAGGTCCGCTCCGCAGACCACTGACTGAGATGGAGCCTGAACATGCTGAGAAGTTAGCACAGGCTATGAAGAACTTCGGTATTTTATAAAATAGGAAAAGAATAGAAAGCCCCGGCCAAAGGCATGTACTTAGACCGGGGCTTAGGTCGCTTTATAATAGGTAGGATAAGGAAGGAAAAAAGATGACAAGAGTAATTATGTACGGCTGTAACGGCAAAATGGGACAGACCATTACAAGACTGATCGAAGAAGAAAGTGATGTAGAGATCGTAGCAGGTATCGATGTATGTGATACGGTAAAAAACAGCTATCCGGTATTTCAGAATATCGCAGACTGTGATGTGGAGGCAGATGTTGTGATAGACTTCTCTTCACCGGTTTGTACCGATGCACTGCTTGACTGGTGTGCAGATAAGCAGGTACCGGTTGTGGAATGTACAACAGGACTTTCCGAGGCACAGCTTGCCAGGATCAAGGAGACATCCGCAAAGGTAGCAGTCCTGAAATCCGCTAATATGTCAATGGGCATCAATTTGCTTGAGAAGCTGTTAAAAGAGGCAGCAGGACTTCTGGCAGAAGCCGGTTATGATATCGAGATCGTGGAAAAACACCACAAACTGAAAAAGGATGCACCATCAGGTACAGCACTGGCACTTGGAGATGCTATCAATGAAGGTCTTTCCGAAAAATATGAATATGTATTTGACAGAAGCCAGAGAAGCATTCCGCGTCCGCAGAAGGAGATCGGTTTTTCTGCTGTCAGAGGCGGTACGATCGTTGGAGATCATGATGTGATCTTTGCAGGTGAGGATGAAGTCATTACCTTCTCTCACAGAGCTTATTCCAAGGCAGTATTCGGAAAAGGTGCGGTACAGGCTGCAAAATTCTTATGCGGCAAACAGCCGGGCTTATATGATATGAGTGATGTGATCGGTTAAAGATATGATAAAATAAGATAAACAGGAAAAAGGGGAAACATATGGATGATATGGAACTGAGATATCTGAAATCTCTGTCAAAGCAGTATCCGAATATCGCATCGGCTAGTACGGAGATCATCAATCTGCAGGCGATCCTGAATCTGCCTAAAGGAACAGAGCATTTCATGACGGATGTACACGGAGAATATGAGCAGTTTAATCATGTGCTGAAAAACGGTTCGGGTTCGGTCAGAAGAAAGATCGATGAGGAATTTGGCAATACGTTAAGCAGCAAGGACAAAAAGAGTCTGGCTACGCTGATCTATTACCCGAAGGAAAAGCTGGAAATTGTCATGCAGGAGGAGGAAAATATTGAGGACTGGTATAAGATCACATTATATCGCCTGGTGCAGATCACAAAGCATGTTTCCTCCAAATATACGAGATCCAAGGTGCGTAAAGCGCTTCCGAAGGATTTTGCCTACATCATTGAAGAACTGATCACAGAAAAGGCAGAGGTGCAGGATAAGGAAGGGTATTACAATGAAATTGTGCATACGATCATCCGCATTGGCAGAGCACCTGATTTTATCGTTGCCCTCAGCAAACTGATTCAGCGGCTTGTCATCGATCATCTGCATATCGTAGGTGATATTTACGACAGAGGACCGGGGCCGCATATCATTCTGCATACACTGCGTCATTATCACAGCGTGGATGTGCAGTGGGGCAATCACGATATTGTCTGGATGGGTGCTGCAGCAGGCTCCCTTGCCTGCATTGCAAATGTGGTCAGAATGTCTGCCCGCTATGGCAATCTGGATACGCTGGAGGAAGGCTATGGAATTAACCTGATTCCGCTTGCGACTTTTGCACTGGAGCAGTACAAAAATACAAGTGATGCTTTTGCGATCAAATACAATACCGATTACAATACCAAAGATCTTGGCATGGATATGAAGATGCATAAAGCGATGGCAGTCATCCAGTTTAAGCTGGAAGGACAGATCATCAAGCGCAGACCGGAATTCATGATGGAAGACAGACTGCTTCTGGATAAGATCAATTTTGAAAAAGGAACGGTCATGGTAGAGGGCAGGGAATATAAGATGCGTGACATGGATTTCCCGACGATCGATCCTGCCAATCCATATGAGCTGACGCCGGAAGAAACAGAAGTCATGGAAAGGCTTCGTCAGGCGTTTACACGTTGTGACAAGCTGCAGAAGGATGTCAGATTCTTATTCTCAAAGGGAGGACTTTACAAGGTATACAATTCCAACCTGTTATATCATGGCTGTGTTCCTCTGGATGAAGAGGGTAACTTCTTAAAGGTCAATGTATTCGGCAAGGAATACAGCGGAAAGGCGCTTTATGACATTCTGGATACGTATGCCAGAAGAGGTTATTATGCAAGCCGCGAATCCGGTGATAAGGCAAAGGGTGAGGATATTCTCTGGTATATCTGGACAGGCCCGAATTCCCCGGTATTCGGCAAAGATAAGATGACGACCTTTGAGCGTTATTTCATTGAAGATAAGGAAACGCACGTAGAAACGAAGAATGCCTACTATAGGTTGTATGATAATGAAGAGATCGTGGATAAGATCCTGCGGGAATTTGGTCTGGATACGACAAAGTCCCACATTGTGAACGGGCATGTTCCGGTAGAGCGCAAAAAGGGCGAGTCACCGATCAAGTGTAACGGAAAGCTGCTTGTCATTGACGGTGGATTTTCCAAGGCGTATCAGCATAAGACGGGAATTGCCGGGTATACACTGGTTGCCAATTCTTACGGAATGCGTCTTGTTTCGCATGAGCCGTTTGAATCGACAGAAGCAGCGATCCGCAAGGAATCCGATATTTTTTCTGACTCCATCGTGGTAGAAACTGCGCTGCGCCGTCAGTGCGTGGCAGATACCGATATCGGTGTGGAGCTGAAGGAAAGTATTCATCAGTTAGAAGAGCTGTTAGATGCGTACCGCGAGGGTGTTTTAGTGGAGAAGAATTCGTACCAGTAGAAAAATGGGCTGTGGTCTGCACAGCCCGTTTCCTTTATGGGTTATTGTCTCCGGTGAGGTCATCTACGACATCACCTGCGCCATGTGCAACATCCTCGACCGCATTGCCTGCATCATCAATGACATCACCGACAGCATTACCGGCGTCATCAACCGCATTACCGACCGCATTGCCTACGTTGTCGTTCCTATCAACGTTGTTTGTCTGATTACCGGAGGTTGTTCCATTACCGGTGGTTTTGTTGTCATTGTTTCCGGCGTTGTCATTTGGTGTCTGTGTGGTGTTGTTTGCATTACCTGCTTCGTCTGAATTGTTGCCTGTCGTATTGCCGCAGGCTGCAAATGTAAACATGGACGCTACAAGCAGCGCAGTGAATAAAAGCTTTCTTGTCTTTTTCATAAAAGTCACTCCTTTTGATAAGAATAAAATCTATCAGCTATACTGATAATCATAATGTAACCAGTTAAAATAAATTTTATACGAAAGAAATGACAGAGGAACAGAAATGGAATTCAGACCTTGTATTGATATTCATAATGGAAGTGTAAAACAGATCGTTGGCAGCAGTCTGTCAGATCTGGGAGATTATGCCAGAGAAAATTTTGTGTCGGGGCAGGATGCAGCATTTTATGCAAAGCTGTACAGCCAATACGGGATCAAAGGCGGACATGTGATCCTGCTCAATAAAGAAGGAAGTCCTTATTATGAAGAAACAAAAAAACAGGCTCTTATGGCTCTTGCGGTTTATCCGGGCGGCTTGCAGGTCGGCGGCGGGATTACAGATGAAAATGCAAAGCTGTATCTGGACAGTGGTGCCAGTCATGTGATCGTGACATCCTTTGTATTTTGCAATGGGAAGATTGATTATGACAGACTGCAAAGACTGGTGCATGTGACCGGAAAAGAACATCTGGTACTGGATCTGAGCTGTAAGAAAACAGAAAACGGATACTATATCATGACAGACAGATGGCAAAAGCAGACGGACACGCAGCTTTCACCGGAAACAATGGAGCAGCTTTCCGCATACTGTGATGAATTTCTGATCCATGCGGTCGATGTGGAAGGGAAAAATAGTGGGATCGAAGAGGAGCTTGTGAGCCTGCTGTCGGCTTATGAAGACAGACCGATTACCTATGCAGGCGGCGTACATGATTTTGCGGATCTTTCCAGGCTGAAAAAGCTGGGAAAGGATCATATTAATGTAACGATCGGAAGCGCGCTGGATCTGTTTGGCGGGCAGATGGCATTTACAGAGGTGCTGAAGGCGTGTGGAGCGTAGATAAAACCGGAACCTCAATCCATGCATAATCTGCTTCGCAGATGGATTGAGGCTGCATCATGCATCTCAGATGCATGACACTTTTTAGGAAAGAAAAAAGCAACCGGTCATATGACCGGCTGCTTTTTTTAATCCGTTAAAACAATTGCTCATTCAAAACTAAATTCTTTCAATTTATATTTTAAAAAGGCACATCGAAAAACTGATTAAGCTTGTAAGAAGCGTGCTTCTTATAATTTAGTTACGTTTACTGCCTGAGGTCCTTTTTCGCCGTTAACTACTTCGTACTCAACTGCCTGGCCTTCTTCTAATGACTTGAAGCCTTCCATGTTAAGTCCTGAATAGTGTACGAAAACGTCGTTTCCAGCTTCATCAGAGATGAATCCGTAACCCTTCTGGTTGTTGAACCATTTAACTGTACCTTTGTTCATTGTGGCTACCTCCAAAATAATATATCTGTCATTTACGACAACGTAAGAATAGCACACCTTTTTTTAAAAGTAAAGATGAAATAAATCATTTTACATTCTTTTACCGGCTTGTTACAATCAGAAAGGAGCGGATTTTTAACCGTAATACATGGATATATGGGAAGGAGCGGAAATGGCATGAATGCAGAGAAAAGAAGAGAAAATATCTTGAAGCTGCTGGCAGAGTCGGACAGCCCGCTGTCAGGAACGGATCTGGCGAAAAGCCTCGCAGTCAGCAGACAGGTCATTGTACAGGATATAGCGCTTTTGCGTGCAGTCAATAAAAATATTTGAAATAATCATTTAATAGATTTCTAATTATCTCTTTAGATGTT
>ULUB01070492.1_pt1 | contig 59345 bp, 45 predicted proteins | sample 1958111 | NCBI WGS metagenome assembly ULUB01 (sample SAMEA4835749, study PRJEB28245) | human gut metagenome | biome: gut microbiome; material: fecal sample | place: Denmark | collected 2008
AAAAGTTCTTATCTGAAATAGCTGATGAAACAGTGGATTTAGAATCCTTGGGTATAAGGGGAACAGATAAGCAAAAAATGATAGATGTGTTGTATCAGTGTTATGGGTTGAAGGATAATGCATAGTACAAGTGTTCTTAAGGATTTTGGACTCAGTGAACCCAAAATCTATGTAGTGATATCTATTGCTTAGATGTTGTCCCGGTGAGAAAACAATCTAATTGTGCAGACGGTCTGCAGCACAAATTGCAAACTTTTGTAGGTGGTATTTCCTTTGGCTGTACATACAATAAATCAAAACAGAAAAGAATACATTTGCTTATTTTCTTGAGAATCTGATTGGTCTTGAAGGAAAATCTGTACTTATGATATTGGATAGACGTGTAAATATGAAGTATAAGCTTGGAAATGAGCATTTCTGATCAGAAGGATATTATGTCAGCACAGTAGGATTAAATGAAGCGGCGACTGCAAAAGATGTAAATTGTACTATTTTGCCAAAAACATGGTTGTTTTTGCCAAGCAAAAGAAATTGAAAAATTGGTTTGATATAATGAGTGCAAAAGGGAGGGATAATTATGAATAATTATTTAAAAAGAACATTGGCAATAGTTTTAGGATTGGTTTTTTGCATAAGCAATACATTAGTAGGCTTAGCAAATGGAGTAGATGACATCGCAGTATCTACAAATGATATCGGTGTAGAGAATGTATCAGAAAATGCGCTTACTCAACTAGAAACAGGGGAGAAAGAAGATTTAGATGGAGACACCAGTATTTATGGAAATTCCAGTTATGCCTCAGCATATGCGATTAATGTAAATCAGGCATATACAGGACGGATATCACAAGAAGATTTTTTAAAAGATAAAGAAGATTATTATGTTTTTAGCATCCCTGCAGATGGCTATATCCAAATAGAATTTTCACACGAAATATATGAGTCGAATAATAATGGTTATGAGATTAATTTGGAACGGAATAATTCAGACCATACAGTAATAGAAAACTTTTTATCAGGTAATGGATACACACAGTCTGCAGCAAGTGGTCAGATTGGATTGCCAGCAGGAACTTATTATTTGCACATTGCAGATTATAGTTATGAGGTTTGTGATAAAAATTATACTGTGAAAGTGAATTATGTGGCTAGCAGTGTATGGGAAACAGAAGACAATAATTCATGGTTGTCAGCAGATCCTATAGCATTAAATATGAAATATTATGGCTCAATCTTATACCAAGAATATAGTTACGAAGCAGAAGATTATTTTGCGTTCAGTCTGCCTCGGAATGGCGATATTCAAATAGAATTTTCACATCCTTTGTATGAATCAAATGAGAAAGACTATGAAATTACAGTTTATAAAAATGATGCTAATCATACAATTATTGAAAGATTTATGTCAAGTGATGGATATACAGCATCTATAAGCAGTGGAAAAATCGGATTACCGGCTGGTTCATATTATTTATCTGTAAATGGAGATTATAGAACATGGCAGCAAACATATTCTTTTACAGTTCGATATACAGCAAGTAATACATGGGAAACCGAACAAAATGACAGTTGGTTATCTGCAGATCCAATTCAGGTGAATACCCTTTACTACGGAACCATATTGAGCTATGAACAAACATACAATGCAGAGGATTATTTTAAATTTTCTATACCATATACAACCTGTATTTCTGTTTATTTTCAGCAACAAAAATACAATTCTTCAAATGCGGGTTATGAAATATCTATTTGTGATAGTAGCCATGAAATATTGGGACGTATGGATTCGCCGAATGGGTATAAAGAAGATATAACAGGACTTGATATGATATTACCTGCGGGTGAGTACTATTTATTGGTAAATGGTGATTATAATGTTCGGAGTTTACCTTACGCGATATGTATCAATATGCAGATTCAAACACCAGTTGGAACAATCATAAATATTGGAGGAATGCAATATAAAGTTACAGAGAATGGGGGATTTGCTGGACGTGTGACTTGTATGAAACCTTTAAACAAAAACAAAACTGCTTATACAATTCCTAGGTATGTAACAATTAGTGGTATGTTGTATTTTATTAATGGTATTAACAAGAAAGCATTTAAAAATTGTAAAAAAATGAAAAAAATAACAATTAATGGAAGTGTCGAAAAGATAGGAAGCCAGGCATTTTATGGCTGTAAGAATCTGAAGCAAATAGTTATAAAAAGTTCTTTTATCAAGAGTGTGGGCAAAAATGCACTGAAGGGAATTAATAAAAAAGCTGTAATAAAAGTTCCAAAATCAAAGTTAAAGTCTTATCAGAAGAAATTTAAAAAGAAGGGACAAAAGAGTACTGTTAAGATAAAAAAGTGGTAAGGGGAAAAGCAGATGCAATTATATAAAAGGCAAAAAAACATAAGATTTGTTATGCTCGTATTTTTATTCTGTTGTATCTTGCAGTTTCATGTATATGCGCAGAAATCTGCAGAAGAAACGGAAGCTGGTGTAACGATCGCATCAGCAGTTGTGGAGCCTGAGGGGACAGTTGAAGTATCCGTATTCATAAAAAATAATCCGGGTATCATGGGTATGGGACTGGAAGTATACTATGATAATAAATTGCTGAAAATTGCTGCTGTTCAGGCAGAGAATTCTTTTAAAAATGGAACATTTAACTATTCTTCTTTAAATAGTAATGATGGAGAAATAAAAATTCTCTGGTCTTCTACTGAAAATATAAAGGAAGACGGAGAATTCTGCCGTCTGACGTTTCAATCCTTGACAGAGTCTGAAGACAGCGCAGATTTAACACTTTCATTGCTGCCGGATGATACATTTAATGAAAAATGGGAAAATGTTCCTTTTGAAACCAATGATGGCAGATTGCAGATTAAGTCACAGTGGACACAAAATGAAAATGTCAGTAATGTGATACAAGCGTCAGAAAAAAAAGAAGGCGGAAAGGAAGAACTTCATAATTCTATAGAAAAATTTGTGAATGCGCGTAATTCCGAAAAAACACTTTTTACAGATTTGTCAGCGTCAGATCAGGAAGCAGTAGCAGAAGATATCATCAGTGATTTGCAAAAAAAGAAGCTGTTAGCAGATGATGCTTATACGGAGGCAACCGTACAGGATGAAGTAGAGTTTGTTACAAAATTGCAGAAGGCAACAGATCCTGAAACGATATATAAAGCGGTTGATTATGCTGCGGTACAAAAGGAGACAATGCTGCAGAAGGTAACAGAAGAGGAAGCCGGGAAACTGCTGCAGGCAACGATCAGTGAATATGGAACAGACCGGATAGAAGATATTCCAGCGGATCAAAGGAATAAGTTTCTGAATCGCTTTTTGCAGGTATTGCAGGAAAATGGCATAGAACAGAGTGATTTTTGGATGCGTAGCACATCAGATGAACAATTTGAAGCAGTTACAATGCTGGCACATGATCTGTCAGGGGAAAAGTCACTGGAGAAGTCCAGAAAAGATATAGAAAGAGATGACAGTAATTATAATATAACACTTTTAGCTGGTGTTTTTGCAGTACTCTTGATCGTAATATTAATTGCGATTGTAATAAGAAAAGGGAAAAATGGAGGGATTAAAAATGCGAAAAAGAAAGAGTAAAAATCGTCTCGTGTCGTTATTGTTGTGCATGATGATGATCGTGACAATGATTCCGGTAACAGGGAAGGTAGAAGTGAAAGCGGCAACAGCACAGGATTTAAAAAATGCTCTTGATAGTATGAGAAGTAGACAAGGGTTTCAAGGCGGAGGTTCAAATGGTATAAATAATTGTCATAAATTTTGTGGAACTGTATCTAGAACAGTATTTGGAAAAAACATTGGAAATGCTGGAAGTAGTATAAATGATGGCTATTATTTGTGGAATAATCCAGAATGGTATTGGGTTGGTGATATGAAAGGCGCAGATGCAAGCACAGATAATGTTAAGAATTTTTTTACTTCAAAATGCCAATCTGGGGACATTATAAGAATAATATATAAGATAAAAAAAGGAACGCAGTGTCATTCAATGTTTATTTATGATGTAACTGACTCAGGAGTTGTATTTTATCATGATGCATCGGGAAAAACATATTGGGGTTCGTCGAATGGAGAGTTATATGATGGTAAGGGAACTTCTGGAGGTGTTACATCATGGAAAGGATTAAGCAAAATACTAAATTGTGGAGATAGTAGGACTGGATTTTCGGTTTATAGAATGAATGACATATCTAGTATATCAACTACTACAGTAAATTCTAATATTACATATAATGGAATGATTACCCCTACGGGCAATTTAAGCCAAGGACAGATGTTTGGACTGTATGGTTCAGTCAGTTCTACATACAAGCTTTCTTCTGTCAGGGCAGAAATTCTGAATTCTGCCGGACAGGCTGTGCAGTCAAAAACAGTTACGCCAAATAGTACCAGCTGCAGCATGAGAGGACCTATTAATGATGCAATGATTTTTAATGCACTATCTGCCGGCAGTTATACATTCCGAGTGACGGCAACAGATATGAAAGGATACAGTAAGAATTATGATAGTGGTTTTTCTGTAGGAAGTGCACCTATTCCAAATATCAATGTGTCAAGTATCTGGGGCGGTGCCAGTGTTTCCATGTCTGCATCGGAGGGAACAATTTATTATACGCTGGATGGCAGTAATCCGACGACTGGAAGTTCCAGATATACAGGCAGTTTTAATTTGACAAATAGTGCTTGTATAAAAGCAATTACAGAGCGAAATGGTGGCATTAGCCAGATTCAGACTGTGAATGTTGAGGTTCCAAGATTAAGTGCACCAACGATTAATACTGAAATGGGAAATGATGCAATGGTTGTATCCATAGGAACAGATGCAGGTGCGTCTGTATATTACACCTTGGATGGCTCAACGCCGAACATGTCGAGTCAGCCGTATATAGGTGCATTTTCAGTAAAAGATGCAGTTACTGTGAAAGCAATTTCTGTGAAATACGGTTGTGCAAACAGTACAGTATCAACAGGAAGTGTTGTTGTAAAAGAACCTGCCACACCAACACTTTCAGTCAGTGGAAGCAGTAAAATTGCTATAGGTGATGCTGTAAAAGTGACATGGAATAAGCAGACAGTTGCGTATTCATATATAGCCAGATTATATCAGAATGATACACAGCTGGAAGAACAGGAGATTCGTGGGACAAGCTGTGCATTTAAGCTACCTTCGGCAGGTGATTATACAATTACTGTAGAAGCAAAGAATTTTAAAGGAACAAGTGAAGCAAGCTATCCACCGGTAGCTGTGTCAGCGATAGATCCTTCTACGGTAACGTTTTGTGATTATGATGGAACAGTATTGTCATCACAGCAGGTTCGTTATGGATACAATGCGGAAGTACCGGCAACCAATCCTTCCCGAAGGGGCTATGATTTTAAACGCTGGGATAATAACGCAGTATATAAGGCTGTTACAGAGAATGTGACAGCAACAGCTGAGTATGCAAAGAAAAAGTATATTGTAAAATTTGTAGATCAGAACGGAAATTCCTATGCAGGACAACAGGAGGTACTCTTTGATGAAGCAGTGACATTACCTCAGGATCCTACAATTGATAAAGTGGGATATGCCTTTATGGGATGGAAATGCATCAGTAACGATACAGAAAGTGCACTGGATTATGAACATGTAGATGCAAATATGACATTGCAGGCGGTATTTGACTGGGGAAATAAAGATTTTCCAGTTGTTGCAAATATTACAAAAGCAAATCAGGAAGATGCAAGTTCTTATAAGGTAAGTGTGGATCTGACAAACTGGCCGGATGCGAAAACATATTGCAGAATGCTTGTTACTTTAAAAACATCTCAGGGAAAAATGCTGAAAACTATAACGAAGGATGTTGCACTTGATGCGGGTCAGACAACCACACTGGATGATATTACATTAGTCAGTGATAAAGTAGCAACGCAGGTGGAGGTAAATATACTTGGCCTGGATGAAGAAACAAGGCAAAAAACCGGCGGTGCTTATGCAGAGGCAAAGAATGCACAAACAACAAGCTATGCCAATACAATGTGGAGTGACTGGAGCACAAATCCCGCACCGGCAGGGACAACCGTTGAGACAAAGAAAATGTATAGTTATCGGGATAAAGCTTATACATCAAGCGGTTCTGATTCGTTGAGTGGATGGACACAGTATGGATCGCCTACTGCAAATTATGGAGAGTGGAGCGGATCTTATGCAACAGCCAATAATCCGGGAAATAGTGATACAGTCAGAGTGACCAGCGAAAAAACATATTTTAATTGGTATCATTATTGTTGTAATTATTATAGCAATAAAAATAATGTAGATTCTATTTCGTATGGTAGTGGTAAACATTATTATCATACAACAACAACTGATTATTGGTTAAATAAGCTGAATATGGGGGATAAAGGAAATAATCAGGCATATGGTGGAAAAGGAAACGTTGGAGGGTGTTCTGCAGGATTTTATGCGTGGTTTTATGCTGGAGAATATAAACATTATATTTATCAGACAAGAAGTAAATCTTATACATATTATTACTATCGATGGGGAGATTGGACACCATTCAGTGATACTTATGTAGCCCCAACCGGAGATCGTGAGGTGAGAGAGCAGACATACTACAGATACCTGATCAATCTTGCTACACCAAGTGATGGAGAAGATAATTCAGGAGATGTATTTACAGAGTCAGGTAATCTGTCGAAAACCGGAATGGATTTAAATGGAAAGCATGCAAATATTCTCGTATATAAGAGTACAAATAATGATCCGACAGAGAATCAGTTGGAATATGTTGGACAAACTGTAATTGGTGAAGCAAATGCATATGCATTTAACTTTGTCCCAAAAGAAAGTCCGACGGAAGCGGAAAGTAATTATATTGTTGCACTGGCAATAGAGGGACAGACAAGTTTATATAATATTGATGTTATATATGCAGACAAACCGCAATATAAAATCACTTTTTATGATATGAATGGTGAAGTTCTTAGTGAAGATATGGTGGAAGAAAATGGCAGTGCACAGGTACCGGAAGCACCGGAGGTAGAAGGCTATACTTTTGTTGGCTGGGATAAGGATACAACAAATGTACAGGCAGACAGAGCTATTACAGCAATGTATAAACCAAATCAATATTCTATTGTGTATGTGGATTGGCAGACTGGAACCATAGATATGGTTCAGGTGGCACATGGAGAAACTTTACCGGCTCCTGCAGCAGAAGATCAGACCGGTAAGTCTTTCTTGGGATGGGATAAGATTCTGGATGGAATGACAACTGCAACGGATAATATGATCTTGCAGGCAAAATATGATATTAAGAATTGTAAAGTAACCTTTGTGGATGAAAATGGTGCTGTGATCAGCGAGCAGGATGTTCCATACGGAGAAGCGGCAAAAGCACCTGCAGCATTGACTGTTGAAGGGAAAAAATTCCTTGGTTGGAGTACTGATCATGAATGGTGGCATGCAACAGCAGATATGACAGTTGAGCCAATTTTGGCATTCACGGATACAGCAGCAACACCAAGTTATACATTGGAAGATACTTATCTAGGAGGTATGTTGACGATCAACGCTGCAAAGGGGCAGAAAGTGTACTATAAACTTGAATTGCAGGGGGATGAAGAAACTGCAATAGATGAGGAGGATACACAGGATTCTTCTGAAAGTACATCAGTATCAGATAATACTGTTTCGGATGAAGATACAGCAGAAGAATGGGAAGAATATACAGAAGGAATTCTCCTGCCATGTAGTGGAACAGTAAGTTTTTATGCAACCGCGGATAACATGAATGATAGTGAAATTGTAGAGGTAGAGTATACCTATAAAGAAGTAGAAAATCCATATACAAAAACAGCTAATATTTGTGTGCCACAGGTAACAGCAAAAGCAGGTGAAACGGTTTCTGTTCCGATTATGATGAAGAAAAATCCGGGAATAATGGGTATAGGTTTACAGATTAAATATGATCCTGCAGTATTTTCTAATATAACATTACAGGCGGATAAAGTATTTAAAGATGGTACATTTACTTATAATGTTTTAGAAGAAGAAAATATTGTATTGGTATATTGGAGCTCGACTGAAAATGTAACTGAGACGGGAACAATGTTTACAGTATCTATGACAGTCGCTAAGGATACGGATGAAACTTCTGGATTGTTTGACCTGACCTATAGTCAGGAGGATACATTTAATGATAACTGGGATGATGTGAAAGTTAAAATAGAAGCAGAAGATATTGGTATTGGTGATATTGTATATGGTGATGCCAATGATGATGGACTTGTGAATAATAAGGATGTAGCGTTTATTGCGTGTTATCTTGTTAGAAAAAATGAATTATCCGAAAACGGATTAAAAGCAGCAGATGTAAATGCAGATGGTAGAGTAGATAATAAAGACGTAGCAAAATTGGCAAGATATTTAGTAGGAAAGGAAACATCAATAGGGGGAAAATAATATGAAAAAACAGATATGTTTTTTGGTTGTATTTATTTTAACAGTATTGAGTATTCTTACAATAGATCTGCCAGTGTATGCTGAAAATTCTGGGATTCGTATTTATTACGAATCTCAGAATGTACAAAAGGGTGATATTGTATCAATACCGATCAGTGTTCAAAATAATAGTGGAATTATGGGGCTGGGACTTGAAATTCACTATGATAAAAATGTATTTGAAATACAGTCTTTGACCAAAGGTGGTGTCTTAGAAAAGGGTATTTTTAATACTTCTTTACAGGAAGGAACGGATCCGGCAGGCAATATTAAAGTATTGTGGAGCAATACAGATATTGTTAAGTTGAATGGAACATTAATGGTATTGACCTTAAAAATAAAAGATACTGCATCTGGTGGGCAATATAAGTTAGGAATAGTAGGAAGTGAAGGAGATACTTTTGATGCAGATTACAAGGATCTGAGTGTATTATCATCCTGTGGGGATATTAATGTTGTTGCAGCAGATGCTATGATCGTATCCAGTAAAAGTGATGAGGTGTTAGGTGGCTCAGAGATAGCTATACCGGTGTCATTTGTAAAAAATACCGGAATAATGGGATTTAAAATTTCCGTTTCTTACAATGGTGCAATATTGAATACACCAGAAGTGGAAAGAGGAGAACTTCTGACAGCAGGTACATTTAATAATTCTATTACAGAAAGTACAGATAGCGGTTTTGATATTTTGTGGAGTAATACGGAAAATATCACGGAAGATGGAGTTGCATTTTATTTAAAATTTAAAACTAATCTTGTAGCAGAATTATCGGATGCGGAAATTAAACTGACATATTCACAACCTGATACTTTTAATGAGAGTTTTGATGATGTCAATTTGGCAATCCAGCCATGTAGTTTAAAAATTCTTTCTTCAAAAGAGTTAGATGACTATAAAGAAGCATATGAAAAGGACTTTATATCGGATTTTGATATTACACAATATGACGAGAGTATTCAGGATAAGATAGGGCAGGTTATAAAAGAAGCACAGGATAAGATAAAAAATGCATCAAGTAAAGGAGAGATAACGGACGCTATTGAAGAAGCACGTCACAAAATTGATGAAATATCAAATAAAGAGAATGAGAAAGTAGAGTTGAGATATATTTCTGGATTGACAGGTGTGGCGGACGTTGTTCAAAAGTATGCAGTTGGTACCAAAATTATATTGCCGGATAGTATCTTTACAAGAAATGGTTACATATTGAATGGTTGGTTGAATAGAAGTGAAAAATATGATATTGGAACAGCTTTTACAATACCCGATTCGGATGTGGCATTAACAGCTTTGTGGGAAAAGAAGGCGGAACCAACGCCTGCTCCTGTTCCGACTCCAGATCCAACTCCAACCCCGAATCCAACGCCGACTACGCCATCCTCTACAAGTATCTATACATACGAGGTGTTATCAGATGGAACTATTCGGATTACTTCCTGCCAAACATGTGATGTGAATCTGGTGATTCCGGATACAATCGATGGATATACGGTAACAGAGATCGGAGCAAATGCATTTGCAAACCAGACAAGCATTCAGACGGTGAAGTTCCCAGCGAATTTGAAACAGATAGGTGTAAAAGCGTTTGCTAACTGTACAGGACTTCTGGAAGTGACATTACCGGATACGATCCAGGGAGCGGGACAACTTTGCTTTAGTGGCTGTACGGCTTTGAAAAAAGCTGTGCTGAACAAAGGCAGGATAAATATTGTGTATGGTATGTTTGAAAATTGTACCTCGCTGACAGAAGTGGTGATCCCGGATACAGTGGAAAATATTGCCATGTATGCATTCTTGAATTGCAGATCATTGACGCATTTGAATCTGCCTGCATCTCTGAAATCAATTTCTGTACATGCCTTTGAAGGAGCAGGGGTTACGACGATCACATATGCGGGAACGAAAGCACAGTGGCAGAAAGTGAAAAAGAACTTAACAGGAAACGGTTCCTTTGTAACAGCGACAGTGACAGATTCTACCGGTGTGTCATTTGCGGTAAGCGGTAGTAATAATGGAAACCAGAATCCTCAGCAGACTGTAAAGAAACCGGGTAAGGTTAAAATAACGAAAGCCAAGAACGTCAAGACAAAGAAATTGACAGTAAAATGGAAGAAGACCTCGAAGGCAAAAGGCTATCAGATCCAGATCGCTGCCAATAAAAAGTTTACAAAAGGAAAGAAAACAAAGACTTTAAGTAAAACAACTTATTCCTTCAAGAAGCTGAAAAAGAATAAGTATTATTATGTTCGTGTCAGAGCTTATGTGTATAACAGTAATCATAAGAAAGTATATGGCAGCTGGAGCGCGGTAAAGAAAGTAAAGATCAAGAAGTAATCAGGTGTGAAAATGCAAAGATCTTGTAAAAGAGGTCTTTGCATTTTCTATTTAACTTTTCCTGGATTATCCGGAATTCTTTGCAAAATACCAAATGATGAATCTGAAAAACCACAATGTATATACTTCAAAATTCAACCTGTATGTGGTAGACTTAGCAAGGATAGAATGGGTGATGATATAAGCCTGCAAACAAATCGGCATCAGCATAGAAGACTATCAGAAACTGAAATAACACAGACAGGAAAACATATGGAAAAGAATTATAAATTAATCATCGGATATGACGGAACAAGATATTTTGGCTGGGAGCATCAGCCGGGCAAGGATACGATCCAGGGCAAGCTGGAGGATGTTTTAAACCATTTGGCGGAGGAGCCTGTTTTGATCATAGGAGCAGGTAGAACGGATGCGGGTGTGCATGCCCGGGCAATGGTTGCAAATGTGGTGCTCTCTGTGGATATGACGGCAGAGCAGCTGAGGGACTATATGAACAGATATCTGCCGGATGACATTATCGTGCAGGAGGTGCGGGAAGCCTCCATGCGGTTTCATGCCAGATACAATGCGATCGGAAAGACATACTGTTATACAGTATTTGATGGCAAAACAAAGCCGTTGTTTGACCGGAAATATGTATGGCAGTTGGAGAAGCCGGTCAATATAGAACGGATGCAGAAGGCAGCAGAATATCTGACCGGTGAACACGATTTTATGAGCTTCTGTAAAAATCCGCAGAAGAAAAAATCGACTGTCCGCACAGTGGATCAGATCGAGATTCGCAGGAGAGGCGATTATGTGACGCTGACTTTTCATGGGAATGGATTTTTACGCAATATGGTGCGGATCCTGACCGGAACGCTTGTAGCAGTCGGACAGGGAGAAATGACGGCGGAGCAGGTAAAAGAAACGCTGGAAGCCAAAGATCGTCTGCTCGCCGGTGCAACAGCACCGGCAAAAGGACTTTGTCTTTTGGAAGTAGACTATATGTGATACCGGAAACAATCTGCATGACAGCATAGTATCATCCCGCCAGATAGTTTTTCATAATACGGAGTGCATTTTTCTCAAGCCGGGAAACCTGTGCCTGTGAAATGCCGATGCTGTTTGCGACTTCCATCTGGGTCTTCCCTTCGAAGAAGCGGAGAGAAATGATCTCATGTTCTCTTTCGTTAAGGCGTTGCATTGCCTCTGAAAGTGAAAGGCTTTCTATCCAGATGTCTTCCTTGTTTTTGCGGTCGCTGATCTGATCCATGACATAGAGGGTGTCACCGCCGTCCGTGTAGATCGGCTCGTTCAGGCTCATGGGGCTTTGCATGGCATCGAGCGCATAAACAATATCTTCTTTGGCAATTCCTATTTCAGTGGCAATCTCATCAATCGTTGGTTCCTTTTGTGTCTGTTTTGTCATGGCTTCCCTGGCGGAAATTGCTTTATAGGCAATGTCTTTTAAGGAGCGGCTGACGCGGATCGAGTTGCTGTCACGCAAATAACGTCGGATCTCGCCCATGATCATGGGGACTGCGTAGGTAGAAAATTTTACACCGAGTGACAGGTCGAAATTATCAATTGATTTAATGAGACCGATACAACCGATCTGAAACAGATCATCCATATTTTCCGTGCTGGCGGAAAACCTTCTGATCACACTGAGTACAAGTCTGAGATTTCCTTCGATAAACTGGATCCGTGCATTTTCATTTCCCTCTTTTATCTCCTTCAGTAAAAGCTCCTGTTCTGCACTGCCTAAAAGGGGCAGTTTTGCAGTATTGACACCGCAGATTTCAACCTTTCCCTGTGCCATTTTGTATGCCTCCTGTTTTTTCTTCTGATAGAAGAATGTGCATAAGTGGGAAAAAATATACAGTGATTTTGCAGACAAGCGGGACTTGGTGTGATAAAATATGATGAGATGCTGAATAGTTATGAAAAATGATTCAGGAGGGATTTAGGTGAAGCGAAAAGAGAATAAAATAAAGACATTATTTTTCATGCTGCTTACCATATGTATGATGACGGTGCTAATGCATGATTCTGTATCTGCGTCCAATGTAAGGCTGAACCGTACACAGGTGCAGATTGTAAGAGGAGATACTTACAGGCTGTATGTGAAGGGCACAACGGCTAAAGTTAAATGGTATTCATCAAACGCAAAGATCGCAACTGTTTCAAACGGAAAGGTGACAGCAAAGAAAAAGGGAACAGCTGTCATTTATGCGAAGGTAAATGGGAAAAAGTATGCATGTAAGGTCACAGTTGTGACACAGCAGCGTGCCTATATAGATACCCTGCAAAGGCAGATCAATATACAGAGGCGCCGCTATGGATTTAATTCATACGATAGAAACCCGCTTTTGCAGCAGGCAGCCCAGAAGCGTGCCAAAGAGTTGGCAGAGAAATTCTCCCATGCAAGGCCGAATGGATATAGTTGGGCTTCTGCGATCAGTATGCGTTATAATTTTAAAAAGGCATCTGAATTGACAGCCCGCTACTATACAGATCCCCAAGAGGTGGTGGATGCGTGGATGTCCAGAGCATCTACAAAGGCGAAGATCATCAGTAAACGCTACAATGAAATTGGTGTAGGTATTTATTTGGATGAGGATGGTTTTTTATACTATGCTGTGATCGTTGCAGTACGAAAATAAATCCTAAATAAAATGAAAAAATCTATATTTTCTATTGCCATCCGGAAAAGATGGTGGTATCATATCACCAAGTTAATAGTTTAAACCGATGAAGTGGAGATAAAAACAGATCGTGCACTTACAGAGAGACCGGAAAGGTGAGAGCCGGACAGAACGCAGCCTGTTAAATGGACCACGGAGGGCACAGGGAAAGGAAACATCTGAGTATTCTGTGACGTGAGGCATACGTTAGTTGTCTGGGATATGTCAGTATCCTGAAAGTGCACGCATATTGTCGTGAAGCAAGGTGGCACCGCGGAAAGTTTATTCGCCCTTGACAGAAGTAGATTCTGTCAAGGGCTTTTTTGTAGTGAGAATTGTCGTATATTTGCGAAGCAAATGTACGGCGCAATAACCTGCAAAGCAGGTTATAGAAGTTTTCACTCGAACGTATCCTGTCATGCAGCGCAGATGCATGATGCAGCCTCAGCCCATCACCGAAGGTGATTAAGTATGGGCTGAGGTTCACGTAAGAGAAAATCAGAAAGTGCGAAGCTTGTGATAAGGAGGGACCCACGAAGTGGGAGGATGCCTTATCACTAAGTAACGAGCTTTGCTCGTTACAGAAGCTTCAAGGTAGAAAAAATGATAGATACAGAACCGATTTTCGAGTTTAAGCAGGAAACAAACGAAAGGAGAATCCCATGTATTATTACCCAACCCTACAACAACTGAAAGAAATGCCGGATTTAAACCGGTACGGCGTTGTTCCGGTCTGCTGCGAGCTGTATGCAGACAGAAAGACACCGATCGAAGTGCTCCGGATCCTGAAGCATGTGAGCAGCCACTGCTATATGCTGGAAAGTGCAGAGGACAAAAAACAGTGGGGCAGATATACCTTCTTAGGATATGAGCCGACATTGGAGATCACCTGTCATGATCATAAACTCAGCATCCGCTCCGGTATGACCATAACGGAAACGGTCACACATCCCGGTAAATATCTGCGCCAGATCTTAGAGCAGTATAAAAGTCCGAAGCTGGAGGGTATGCCACCTTTTACAGGTGGACTGGTAGGCTATTTCTCCTATGATTATATTAAGTACAGTGAGCCGTCGCTTACATTAGATGCCAAAGAGGATGAGCACTTTAAGGACATGGATCTGATGCTGTTTGACAAGGTGATCTGTTTTGATAATTACAGACAGAAGATCCGGCTCATTGTGAACTGCAAGATGGACAATCTGGAAACGAATTACCATCAGGCGCAGAGACAGCTATCCGATATGGCAGATCTGATCTTACACGGAGAGGCTGCAGAGGAAAAACCGCTACACTTAAAATCCGAATTCAGACCGCTGTTTTCCAAAGATGCCTATTGCGAAATGGTGCAGAAAGGAAAAGATTACATAAAGGAAGGGGATATTTTCCAAGTCGTGCTTTCCAACCGGATGGAGGCGGATATGGAAGGAAGTCTTCTGGATACTTACCGCGTACTCAGGACCAGTAATCCTTCCCCGTATATGTTCTACTTTTCCAGTGAAGATGTGGAGATCGCAGGTGCTTCTCCCGAAACGCTTGTAAAGCTGGAACATGATAAGCTGTACACTTTCCCGTTGGCAGGCACAAGAAAAAGAGGCGAGACAGAAGCTGAAGACCAGAGACTGGAGCAGGAACTGTTAGCCGACGAAAAGGAAAAAGCAGAACATAATATGCTGGTTGATCTGGGCAGGAACGACATCGGAAAGATCAGCAGGATCGCATCGGTCGAGGTTGTGAAATATATGGAGATCGAAAGATTCTCCCATGTCATGCACATCGGATCGACCGTAACAGGAACGATCAGAGAGGATAAAGATGCGGTAGATGCGGTGGATGCTATTTTGCCGGCGGGAACACTTTCAGGTGCACCAAAGCTGCGGGCGTGTGAGATCATCAATGAGCTGGAGGACAACAAACGTGGCATTTACGGTGGTGCGATCGGTTATCTGGATTTTACCGGAAATCTGGACACCTGTATTGCCATAAGACTGGCATTTGCAAAGAACGGTAAAGTATATGTCAGATCCGGTGCAGGCATTGTGGCAGACAGTGTCCCGGAAAAGGAATATGAGGAATGTATCAACAAGGCAAAGGCAGTCATGAATGCCTTAAAAGAAGCGGATGGAGGAATTTAAGATGATCGTACTGATTGATAATTATGACAGCTTTTCTTACAACCTGTATCAGTTGATCGGAAAATATGATGCTGATATCCACGTTTACAGAAATGATAAGATCACAGTGGACGAGCTGGATGCATTACAGCCGGATGCGATCATTCTTTCGCCGGGACCGGGCAAACCGTCAGATGCAGGCATCTGTGAGGAAGTCGTTAAGAAGCTGTATACAAAATATCCGATCCTTGGGGTATGTCTGGGGCATCAGGCAATCTGTGAAGCCTTTGGCGCAACAGTTACTTATGCGAAACAAATGATGCACGGTAAGATAAGTGAGATTCAGATCTCACCGGAGAGCCGGATTCTGAATGGTTTAAAAGAACCGGTGACAGTTGCCAGATATCATTCTCTGGCAGTTGTTGAAAATACACTTCCGTCAGAACTTATTGCAACGGCAAAAGCAGAGGACGGAGAGATCATGGCAGTGGAGCATGTGAAGTATCCGCTCTTCGGGCTTCAGTTCCACCCGGAATCCATTATGACACCGCAGGGCGGTAAGATGATACAAAATCTTCTGCAGTACAGTAAGAAAGCCGCTAAATAATCCGCCTGCTCCCTTTAAAACAGGGAATAGAAAAGAGAAAACGCAATAAAGATATAAAAATAATTCATATGAAACAAATAGAAATACTATAAAATCTAAATATACAAAGAAAGGAAGAAACAAAAATGATCAAAGAAGCAATTATTAAGCTGACAAACAAAGAGAATTTAAGTTATGAGGAAGCAAAAGCCGTTATGAATGAGATCATGAGCGGAGAGGCTTCCGATGTACAGAAGAGTGCTTATCTGACAGCACTTACCATGAAAGGTGAGACAATCGACGAGATCACAGGTTCTGCGGAAGAAATGAGAAATCATGCAGTGCAGCTTTCTCATGAAGGAGATGTACTGGAGATCGTCGGAACAGGCGGGGACAAATCAGATTCCTTTAACATTTCCACAACGTCTTCCCTTGTTATCGCTTCCGCAGGTGTTCCGGTTGCAAAGCACGGAAACCGTGCAGCCAGCAGTAAATCAGGTGCAGCGGATGTGCTGGAAAGCCTTGGTGTCAATATCACGATTTCACCCCAAAAGAGTGCAGAGCTGCTGCAGAACATCGGTATCTGCTTTCTGTTTGCACAGAGTTATCATACAGCAATGAAATATGTGGGACCGATCCGTAAAGAGCTTGGTATCCGCACGATCTTCAATATTTTAGGACCTCTTGCAAATCCTGCCAGTGCAAATCTGCAGGTAATGGGTGTTTATGATGAAAGTCTTGTAGAGCCGCTTGCAAAAGTATTATCCAATCTTGGGGTGAAAAGAGCACTTGTTGTATACGGACAGGACAGACTGGATGAGATTTCAGCAAGTGCAGAAACGTCGGTATGCGAGGTAAAGGATGGTACATTTAAAAGCTATACGATCAGCCCGGAACAGTTTGGACTGACCAGATGCAAAAAGGAAGAGCTGACAGGCGGAACACCGGATGAGAATGCTGCGATCACTAAGGCAGTTTTAGCAGGCGGGCAGGGAGCCAGAAGAACAGCGGTTGTATTAAATGCGGGCGCAGGACTTTATGTAGCGGGAAAGGCAGATTCGATCGAAGCAGGCGTCCGCCTTGCGGAAGAACTGATCGACAGCGGTAAGGCGGAAAAGAAGCTGGAAGAATTCGTGAAATATTCAAATATGTAAAAATTCAGGGACATGTAAATCCGTAATAAACAGGCCATTTATGGGCAGGTTTTTACAGCTTTATATGGTGAGGTAACTACATGAGCGAAAGGAAAAAAGATGATTTTAGATGAAATTGTAGCAAAAACAAAGGTGAGGCTGGAAGAAAATAAAAAGAAACTGCCACTGGAAGAACTGCAGAAGCAGGCACTTTCCATGGCAGCAGACACAGGGTTCCCGTTTGAAAAAGCACTGAAGGCGGAGCGACTTTCCTTTATCTGTGAGGTCAAGAAAGCATCCCCGTCCAAAGGGTTGATCGCACCGGATTTTCCGTATGTCGCGATCGCAGAGGAATATGAAAAGGCGGGTGCAAATGCTATTTCCGTGTTGACAGAGCCCTATTTCTTTCAGGGATCAGACAGTTATCTGCAGCAGATCAGTGAACATGTTTCCATTCCGCTGCTGCGAAAGGATTTTACAATCGATTCTTATATGATCTATGAGGCAAAGGTGATCGGTGCAAGTGCGATCCTTTTGATCTGTGCCATCCTGACGGATGAACAGTTAAAAAGTTACCTGCAGCTTGCAGATTCGCTGGGGCTTTCTGCACTGGTGGAGGCGCATGATGAAGCGGAAGTACAGCGGGCTCTTTCGGCAGGAGCTAGGATCATCGGTGTCAATAACCGGAATCTGAAGGATTTTACGGTAGATATTCAAAATTCCATAAGGCTGCGGAAGCTGATCCCAAAGGAGATCGTTTTTGTATCGGAGAGTGGCATGAAAACACCGGAGGATATCAAAAGGCTGCGGGATAACGAGACGGATGCGGTGCTGATCGGGGAGACCTTTATGAGAAGTCCGGATAAAAAGAAAATGCTGGAGGATCTAAAGGGCATATGATAGACTGTAAAGTAAAGATCTGCGGGCTGCGCAGAGAGGAAGATATCTGCTGTGTCAATGCCTATCTGCCGGATTACATAGGGTTTGTCTTTTATCCGAAAAGTAAGCGGTATGTAACAGGAGAGCAGGCGCAGAAGCTGAAAGAAAAGCTGGATCCGCGTATCCGGGCAGTCGGTGTTTTTGTCAATGCAGATCCCGATGAGGTCATTGCACTGCTGCAGAAGAATATCATTGATATCGCACAGCTGCATGGGCAGGAGAGCGAAGAACAGCTCAGGAAGATCCGGGAACAGACGGGAAAGCCTGTGATCCGCGCGGTAAAGGTAACAGAAGAAACGAATCTGCAGGAGGCATATCAGACCGATGCAGATTATATTCTGTTAGATAACGGAATGGGCAGCGGAAAGCTGTTTCCATGGGACGTTATTTTAAAGCAGCTTGCGCAGGAAGAATTGCAGGAGAAGATCTGCAGGAAACCGTTTTTTCTGGCGGGCGGGATCAGTCCTGAAAATATGGAACGGGCGGCAGAAGCGTTCAGACCATATGCGCTCGATCTGAGCAGCAGTGTGGAGACAGACGGGGTGAAAGACCCGGAAAAAATAAGAAAACTGATGGAAACGATCAGGAAAAGAGGTACAGAATGAAAAAAGGAAGATATGGCATATACGGAGGACAGTACATCTCAGAAACGCTGATGAATGAACTGATCCATCTGGAAGAACAGTATGAATATTATAAAAAGGATCCGGCATTTCAAGAAGAACTGCACAGACTTTTGGTAGAATATGCAGGCAGACCGTCTCTTCTGTATTATGCGGAAAAGATGACAAAGGATCTGGGTGGTGCAAAGATTTATTTAAAGAGAGAGGATCTGAACCATACAGGTGCGCATAAGATCAACAACGTACTGGGGCAGGCACTGCTGGCAAAGAAGATGGGAAAGACGAGACTGATCGCAGAAACCGGAGCAGGACAGCATGGTGTTGCAACTGCAACGGCAGCAGCTTTATTCAGTATGGAATGTGAGATCTTCATGGGAAAAGAAGATACGGACAGACAGGCTCTGAATGTATACAGAATGGAGCTGTTAGGTGCAAAGGTACATGCGGTCACAAGCGGTACGATGACTTTGAAGGATGCGGTAAACGAAGCAATGCGTGAATGGTCTACCAGAGTTTCGGATACGCATTATGTGCTCGGTTCCGTTATGGGGCCACACCCGTTCCCGATGATCGTCAGAGATTTCCAGAGCGTGATCAGTCAGGAAGCAAGAGCGCAGATCCTTGAAAAAGAAGGGAAACTGCCAAAAGCTGTAGTTGCCTGCGTCGGTGGCGGCAGCAATGCGATCGGTATGTTTTACAATTTTATCCCGGATGAAGGCGTGCAGCTGATCGGCTGCGAAGCAGCGGGAAAAGGCATAGATACCGATAAGCATGCAGCAACGATCGCAAAGGGAAGTGTCGGTATTTTCCATGGTATGAAATCTTATTTCTGTCAGGATGAGCAGGGACAGATCGCACCGGTTTATTCCATCTCCGCGGGGCTGGACTATCCGGGCATCGGACCGGAGCATGCATATCTGCATGACAGCGGACGTGCGGTCTATGTACCGGTAACGGATGATGAGGCAGTGGAAGCATTTGAATATCTGGCACGTACGGAAGGTATCATCTGTGCCATTGAAAGTGCCCACGCTGTTGCCCATGTGAAAAAGATCGCAGGCAGTATGTCAAAGGATGACAGTATTATCGTCTGCCTGTCAGGACGCGGTGATAAAGATGTGGCAGCGATTGCCAGATATAAGGGGGTAGATTTACATGAGTAAGATCACAGACGCATTCAAAAATACAAAGGCATTTATCCCGTTTATTACGGCAGGAGATCCATGTCTTTCCAAAACAGTGGAATATGTAGTACAGATGGCAAAAGCCGGTGCGGACATCATTGAGATCGGTATTCCGTTTTCAGATCCGACAGCGGAAGGTGTTGTGATCCAGAACGCCAATATCCGTGCACTTGCAAACGGCTTTACGATGGAGGGACTGTTTGATGCGGTAAAGCAGATCCGCAGCCAGACCGATATTCCGCTTATTTTCATGACTTATATCAATCCGGTATTCCATTATGGCTATGAGGCTTTCTTTGCAAAATGTCAGGAGCTTTCCGTAAACGGCTTTATTTCCCCGGATGTTCCGTTTGAGGAGAAAGAAGAAGTGGAAGAGGTCGCTAAGAAATACGGTGTCGATGTGATCTCCATGATCTCGCCGACTTCCGAGGAACGTATCGCAAGAATTGCAAAAGAAGCAACCGGCTTTATTTATGTGGTATCCTCCATGGGCGTAACGGGTGTCCGCAGTGAGATCCATACAGATCTTGCAAAGATCATAGAAAAGATCCGTTCTGTGACGGATGTACCGTGTGCGATCGGCTTCGGGATCAGTACACCGGAGCAGGCAGAGAAGATGGCTGCACTTGCAGACGGTGCGATCGTAGGCAGCGCGATCGTCAAGATCGTGGCAGAATACAAAGAAGAGGCTGCGCAGCCTCTGTATGACTACGTAGCCTCTATGAAACAGGCAGTACTTGCTGCCAGATAAAGGGGATTAGCTTCTGCTGATCATGATATCTGCAGAAAGGGTTACCGTCCGGGAAAGACGGATATCATCACTTGCACTGCCAAGCAGGATTTCATAAGTGCCTGCAGGTGCAATGTAACAGTGCTTTTCTATATCATAATAAGAAAATGCTTCCGCAGTCAGTGCAAAGGTGTAAGCAGCCTTTGCATGGGCTGCGATTTCTTTTTTGTCAAAACCGCGTAACTCCTTGACAGGGCGTTTTACCTTGCTGTCTTTTGCCGCAATGTAAAGCTGTACGGATTCTTTTGCTGTAATATCAGAATCGTTGCTTACTGCTAACTTAACAGTGTAAAGTGCAGGCAGTGCATCAGGAGACTGCAGCTGATCTGTTATTTCCTGCGGATGAGCGGTAAGCTGCAGATCACTATAGGTAAATGCTGCATAGGACAGACCGTGTCCGAACGCAAACTGTGGTTTGACCTGATACGTATCGAAGTAGCGGTAGCCAACATAAACATCTTCCGCATAGGAAACATCTGTGGAAGTACCGAACTGTCCGATGCTGTGTGCAGGAGAGTCGGATAATTCCTTTGGATATGTTGTAGGCAGCTTACCACTTGGAGATACTTCGCCGAATAACAGGTTTGCAAAGGCACGTCCTGTTTCCATGCCTGCATAGTAGGAAAGCAGCAGTGTATCTGTCTGATCGATCCATTCTGTCATGGAGAACGGAGAACCTGCAACCATTGTGACGATCATATCCGGGCGGACTGCCAAAAGCTTTTTGATCAGCGCATCCTGTCCGTATGGCAGATGATAATCGGATCTGTCTCTGTCCTCAACATCAAAATCGTGGTTCAGACCACCGACATAGATGACAGCGTCTGCGTCCTTGCAGGCAGCGATCGCACGTTCTTCATAGCTTTTATTTAAAGCAGCAATTTCTTCTTTTTTTACGAGTCTGTCCTGGCGTGGACCGAATATGGAATCATTGACCGGAAGCATACAGTTCTGGGCTGTGATGTCATTCCATGCATTTCCGGTAACACAGGCATAATAACCGGGCTCATAAACCACTTCACAGTTACCGCCAAGGAACATCTTAATGCCCATCAGTGGTGTGATCTCATACAGTGCCTTGATCTCCGCACTGCCACCGCCTGCAGCATGGGTTCTGTCGGCATTATCGCCTATCACAACGACTTTTTTCAGCTTTTCAGGGTTCAGTGGCAGCAGCTTCTTTTCATTTTTCAGAAGGATCATGGATTCTTCTGCGGTCTGCAGCAGTTTACCCAGATGCGAAGGATCGTTGTAGCTTCCTTTCTGCCGTTTGCCGTCCAGCATATGAAGCTCATTCATGACATGCAGGATGTGCATCACCTTTTTGTCAAGCTCTGCTTCCTGGACCTGTCCGTTTAAAACTGCTTTCTTGAGCGGCTGTGCCATTTTATAATTGTCAAAATCATCGGTAACGTTCATATCGATGTCAATCTCACAGTTACCGGCCTTTACGGTATCTTTGATCGCATTCCAGTCGGAAACATAAATGCCGTCAAAGCCCCATTCCTGACGCAGGATACCATCGATCATTTCCTGACTGTGGCAGAGGTATTCTTCATGGAAGCGGTTATAAGAGCCCATCATGCCCATTGTGTGCGCTTTTTTGACTGTGGCACGGAAAGCAGGCAGATAGATTTCCCACAGGGCGCGTTCGCTGACGTCCGCGTTGTAGCCTGTACGGTCTGTTTCCTGGTTGTTAAGGGCATAATGCTTGACACAGGCAGAAACATCATTTTGCTGTATACCTTCTACAAAAGGAACTGCAATTTCTGCTGTCAGATAAGGATCTTCACTCATATATTCAAAGTTACGGCCGCCAAGCGGAGAACGGTGGATGTTGATGCCCGGTGCAAGGATCATGTCTTTGCCGCGCCCTCTGGCTTCACGTCCTAAAACAGTACCGCTTTCCAGCGCGCGTTTTCTGTTAAAAGTAGCGGCAAGAGCACTGTTGCTTGGCAGATAAGAGGTTGCATCATCATTTCCGCCGATCGGGATCCAGGCATCTCTTTGATATTCTTTTCTTGGCCCCATAGGTCCGTCATCGAAAGTAAAGGCGGGAACATTTTTTTCTGCCACCGCACCTGTCTGGAACATGGATGCACCATGGATCATGGTGATCTTATCATCAAGGGTCAGCGTGTTTAAAAGCTGTATCAGCTCCTGTTTGTTCATAGATAATACCTCCTGTTATTTGTATAATTATGATAGATAATTTGAATGTCTGCGTCTGATATAGCTACTTTAGCAGAAAATAAAATAAATGATATCAAATATGTGATAAATATGTTAGAATTATGATGCAACAGAAAAGAGAAAATAAACATCTTTATCTGAAAAAAGTGAGGCTGTTATGAAAAAGCTGAATTATGAAAAATTCATGGAACGGGAAGTTGTCCATGCTCCTTATGAGAGAGAATTATCCTTTTATGAATGGGTCAAACAGGGGGATGTAGAGAAAATACGGAAATGGGCAGATGAGATGGAAGGAATGGGCTCGGAAGGTGGGATGGGTGTATTGTCCCAAAATCCCGTACGAAATATTTCCTATCACATTATCATATCGATCGCTATGATCACACGCTTTTGCATTGAGGGCGGGATGGATCCGGAAACCGCGTACGGCCTTTCCGATATGTATATCCAGACTGTGGATGAAACACATTCAATCCCGGAACTGAACAGTCTGCTGAAACAGCTTTGTATGGATTATGCCAGAAGAATGCAGAAACTGAAAAAAGAGAAAGTCTATTCTAAAAACGTGGTGCAGTGCATTGATTATATATATCAGCATATCGGAGAGCGGGTTACAGCACAGATGCTTGCGGATCATTGCGGACTGCATGTCAATTACCTGTCACGCCTGTTTAAAAAGGAAATGGGACAGACGATCAGCGAATATATCAGAAAGTGTAAGATCGACACTGCAAAGAATATGTTGAAATATTCTTCTTATTCTTATTCGGATATTGCAGCAGGACTTGCGTTTTCCTCGCAGAGTCATTTTACGCATGTATTCCGGGAAGAAACGAAAATGACACCGCGGCAGTACAGAGATCATTATTATAGAACAAACTGGGGAGAAGAAAAATGAGCAGTTATATCACAACAAGCAGCAAGATCCATTTTACACCGGTTTCACCGGATCCGGAACAGATCGTGATCCGGGATATCGCACATGCCCTTTCCCTGATGACACGGGCAAACGGACATTTTCCGGAATTTTATTCCGTGGGACAGCATTGTATCCATTGTTATGAGGAAGCGGTTGCCAGAAAATACAGTCCGTTTCTCTGCAAGGCATGTCTTTTACATGATGCAAGTGAAGCCTATCTGGCAGATATCACAAGACCGGTCAAGCAGTTTCTGCCCGGCTATCTGGAAATTGAAAAGCGGCTGCAGGATACGATTTATGAAAAGTTTCTGGGGCGTGTTCCGACAGAGACGGAACAGACCGCAATTTCTTCTGTGGATGACACACTTTTATATTATGAATTTGATCATTACATGGGAGAAAAGCTACAGAAAAAGCCGCCAAAGCTTTATTCAGCGCCTGTTTTTGAGCAAAAAACGTTTTCGGAGATTGAAGAGAAGTACATACTTTTTTCACAAAGTTGACAAATTTCTATAACAAATTTCCAATATTCTGTAAACAAAAGAAAGGGAAAACACAGATAGTTGCAAAAAGACAACTTTGAGGAAGAGAGGTAAGAATTATGTATGACAACGATTTGAATCAGGATTTAACATATGTGGAAAGAAATCCGGAAGTCCCAATGCCGGAGGACAATGGTAAGAAAAAACATAAAAAAGAAAAGAAACCGGGGAAAGGAACCGGCAGAAGTGCATTAAACGGTCTGGTATTCGGACTTTGTGCAGCACTGATCTTCTGCGGGGTGGTAGCAGTCGGTAACAGAACGTTTTTAAAACCGACGCAGCAGGAAACCGTGGCAAGTGCAGAGACAGCAGAAACGACGGATGCAACGGATAAAAAAGCTGATATTCCAAACACAACAACAAGCACAGCACAGACTGTTTCGCAGGCAGGCAGTGGATATTCTGTATCCGATATTGCTAAGAACTGTATGCCTTCCATCGTAGCGATCACTACAAAGGGAATTGAAGAAGTCAGAAGTATGTTTGGTACACAGCAGAGAGAAAGTGAAGGTGCAGGTTCCGGTATTATCGTAGGAAAGAATGATACAGAGTTGCTTATCGCAACCAATAATCATGTAGTCAGCGGTGCGGAAGAAGTTTCCGTCTGTTTTGATGATTCAGAGGATTCTGTTGTATCTGCAAAGGTAAAAGGAACAGATTCTTCCAATGATCTTGCAATCGTATCCGTAGCATTATCCGATATCAGTGATGATATCCTTTCCAATATTAAGATCGCAACGATCGGTGATTCTTCTTCCGTTCAGGTAGGAGATCAGGTAGTAGCCATCGGTAACGCACTCGGTTACGGACAAAGCGTTACAACAGGTATTGTTTCCGCATTGGACAGAGAGGTTACGATCGATAATGTAACATCCAAACTGATCCAGACAGATGCAGCGATCAACCCTGGTAACAGTGGTGGTGCCTTATTAAACATGAAAGGTGAACTGATCGGTATCAACTCAGCCAAATATGCTTCCGCAGAAGTAGAAGGCATGGGATATGCGATCCCGGTAGCAACAGCACAGCCGATTCTGGATAATCTGATGACAAGAGAAACCAGAGATGTTGTTTCCGAAGATGAAGCAGGTTACCTTGGAGTATCTGTACAGGATGTATCAGAGGAAGCTTCTTCTTACTACGGAATTCCATCCGGTGCATATCTGGCAGACGTAGAAGAAAATGGAGCAGCAGCAAAGGCAGGTATCAAACAGGGCGATATCATCACAAAATTTGACGGACTTTCCATTTCAAGTGCTTCCGAACTGAAAAGCACAATTGCCTACTACAAAGAAGGCGAGACTGTAGATGTTACTTATATGCGCTCCAACAACGGTGAATATGAAGAACATACCGTAAGTGTTACGCTGGCAAAGAGTGAAGCCGCTGCAAAGCAGAACGCGCAGCAGAAGAACAGTACCGACAGTCAGAGTGGCAATCCAAAAGACGGGCTGACCGTTCCGGATCCGGATGCAGATCAGTCAGAAGATCAGCAGCAGGACGAAAGTCAGTACTATGGAAATATGCAGGATTTTTTCAATGAATTTTTCGGATATTAAAGGAAATGTCCGGACGGATGTGAAAGAAGCCTGTAATAGGGAATGAAATATAGGAATGTGCAAAAGGATTTCTTCCGGGAAAAACAGGAAGAAATCCTTTTTGCGCTCCGCCTTGCAAAATAGAGTAAAATCGTTATAATGGATACAGAAATAGGGAAGATGATTCGGAAGGTGTAATATGAAGCAAAAGACAAAAGAAAATCTGAAATCTATCAGAAGTTACATGATAAATAATTATCTGATCTCGGTTCTGCTGATACTGGTGATCGAAGTGCTGGCAAGGCATTCTCTGACGGATGGGATCTGTTTTGTATGGGATCATCCGTTTCTGACTTTGTTAAGTGCAGCGATACTGACTGCTTTTTATGCACTGGCACTGCTTGTGCCCAAGCGTAATTTTGTATGGCTGTGTATTACAGTGGTTATTGTGGGATTAGCGGTGACCAATTCTATTTTACTCTGCTTCCGTATCACACCGCTGGCAGCAACGGATATTGCGCTGCTGACTTCTGTGTTCGAGATCATGGGGATTTACCTGACGGTATGGCAGATCATTTTGCTGGTACTTTTGGTTCTTGTAGTGATAGTGGGGCTTATTTATCTGGGCGTCCGTATGAAAAAACAGGCGTATCATCCACTTCTTGCGGTCTGTAATGCAGTGATTTCTATTCTGGCGGTCGTTTTGATGATCCATATCGGGGATGCAAGGGGCTGGCTGCAGACAGAGTTTGCCAATCTGCCGGATGCATATGCGGATAACGGATTTGTTTACTGCTTTACCAGAAGTCTGTTTGACAGGGGTATTTCCAAGCCGGATACTTATGATGAAGATACTGTGGATAATATTCTGGAGGATATGAAAAAGCAGGAGACCAACGAGGTGGAAGAAAAGCCTAATATCATCTTTATACAGTTGGAATCTTTTATGGATTTAAAACGCATGCAGGGAGTAACGTATTCGGAAGAGCCGACACCGGTTTACAGCAGCTTACGGAAAACCTGTCCGGGCGGATTTTTGAAAGTACCGAGTGTGGGAGCAGGAACGGCAAATACGGAATTTGAAATACTGACCGGTATGACGCTGGATTATTTCGGCGCAGGGGAATATCCTTATAAGACGGTTCTGCAGGATGAAACATGTGAATCCATGGCATACAATCTGAGGGAGCTGGGTTACCGGACCGGAGTACTTCATAATAATACGGGATCCTTTTACAGCAGAAATAAGGTGTTTGCAAACCTGGGCTTTGATTATTTTGTTTCATCGGAATATATGGAAAATCTGTCCTACAATCCGATCGGATGGGCAAAAGATAAGGTTTTGACGGGGCAGATCCAGCATATTTTGAAGGCAACATCTGGGCCGGATCTGATTTATACCATCACAGTACAGGATCATGGTAAATATCCGACTGAGCTTTTAGAGAATCCGCATATTAAAGTAAGTGGGTTTGCACCGGAGGATGAAGAACGGCAAAACGCTTTTACTTACTATGTCAATCAATGTCATGAAACGGATGCCTTCCTAGGTTCTCTGATCGCAACACTGAATGCTTTTGAGGAGCCGGTCGTGCTTGTTTTGTACGGCGATCATCTTCCGAATCTGGATATTACGGAAGAAGAGCTTGCAAGCGGAAATCTGTTCCAGACAGAATATGTGATCTGGTCAAATAAAAAGATGCTGGAAGATTACGAGTTATCCAAAAAAAATGAAAATCTGTATGCTTACCAGCTTTCTGCCCATGTGCTGAAGCTGCTTGGCATGAACAACGGACTGCTTACGAAATTTCATCAGATGTACCATAACTATGATAATTACAAATCAAATCTGAAAATTCTGCAATATGATATGCTGTATGGGAAAAAAGAGGTTTATGACGGACTTTCGCCATATGAGCCGACGGATCTGCAGATGGGCTTTGATCCGATCCGGATCACGGATGTTTCTTCGGTCGGTGGCTCGGTATATGTCATGGGCAAAAACTTTACGGAAAGCAGCTTTGTCTTTATTGACGGAAAGAAGCAGGATACGGTATTTTTAAATGAGAATACACTGATGGTATCGGATAAGGAGCTCGAAGGCGGCGAAGAGGTTTATGTCGCACAGCTTACCGATGTCAGCGCACAGCTGAGCAGTACAGAGGTGTTTATCTACGGGGACTGAAAGAGAACAGCCTGATAAAATGATAGAAATGAAAAAGGAAGGATACAAAAATGGAACTGATTGGAAAAGAAGGTTTTACTTTTACAGAAGGCGGCGTATGCGCGGCAAAAGGGTTTCTGGCAAATGGACTCAACTGCGGATTGAACAGTGATCAGAATAAAAATGATCTCTGCCTGATCATGAGCGAAAGCGAGTGCAGCGCAGCAGCGGTTTACACGCAGAACAAAGTAAAAGGTGCACCAATCCTTGTAACAAAGCAGCATCTGGCAAAAACGGGCGGAAAGGCAAAGGCAGTGATCGCTAACTCAAAAAATGCCAATACCTGTAATGCGGATGGAGAAGAAAAAGCAGAGAAAATGTGTCAGCTGGCAGCAGGGCAGCTGGGCATCAAAGCAGAAGAAGTCATTGTGGCATCCACCGGCGTGATCGGACAGATCCTGCCAATCGAGCCAATCGAAACGCATATAGAGGAGCTTGCAAAAGGGCTGACAGCAGATGGTAATGAAAAGGCAGCAACAGCGATCATGACAACGGATACTGTCAAAAAGGAAGTTGCCGTTTCTTTTGCGATAGATGGAAAGACTTGCCATGTCGGCGGTATGGCAAAGGGAAGTGGTATGATCCATCCGAATATGGCAACGACACTGAATTTCGTAACAACGGATGTATGTGTTGCACCGCAGCTTGTGCAGAAAGCACTTTCCGAGATCGTAAAAGTGACCTACAATTGTCTGAGTGTGGACGGTGATACATCAACGAACGATATGGTATGCGTGCTGGCAAACGGACAGGCAGGTAATGCCATGATCACAGAAGAGGGAGAAGCATATCAGCAGTTTTATGAAGCGTTATATCTGGTTCTCATGAATATGACAAGAATGCTTGCAGCAGACGGAGAGGGCGCAAGCAAGCTTCTGGAATGTACTGTTTCCGAAGCAAAAGATCTGGATACTGCCATTATCGTGGCAAAGAGCGTGATCTGTTCTCCACTGTTTAAATGCGCAATGTTCGGAGAGGATGCAAACTGGGGACGTGTGCTATGCGCGATCGGATATGCAAAAGCGGATTTCCCGATCGAGAAGGTCGACGTGGATCTGGCATCTGAAACAGGTGTGCTTGCGGTCTGCAGAAACGGTTCCGGTATTCCGTTTTCGGAGGAATTTGCCAAGGAAGTACTGCATGCGGATACGATCCGGATTCTGGTCAACCTGCATGATGGCGGTGCAAAAGCAACAGCCTGGGGCTGCGATCTGACATATGATTACGTCAAGATCAACGGAGATTACCGTTCCTGATATACCGGTCTGCATTTATATAGAATTTAAACAAGCTCCTGTATTCTGATTTACTGCAGCCGGCTGTATATGCAGCGCGTGGCAGATCAGAGTGCAGGAGCTGTTTATGTGAAGAAGAAATGTGTCACAGGAGGTCGCGATTCACCTATTGACGCACCGGAGTGCAGATGTTATGCTGAGTGTATTAGTGGAATTAGTACACTCGCATTTGGAGGAGACTATATGATTTTAGTTGACAGTCAGGATGCCAGTCCGATTTATGAACAGGTATACAGGCGCATTCGTACGCTGATCATGACAGAGGCGTTAAAAGAAGGAGAACAGCTTCCTTCTGTCCGTTCGCTTGCCATGGAGTTATCGATCAATCCAAATACAATTCAGAGAGCATACAGTCTGTTAGAACAGGAAAAATTAGTGTATGTTGTCAAAGGAAGAGGGAACTTTGTGGCACACAACGATGAAATTCCGGCAATGAAGCGGAAGCAGTTTATTGAGAAGTGCCAGAAGATAATCAGGGAAGCAAGGCAGATGGGGCTGACCGGCGAGGAGATCACAGAGATGCTGCGCCAGTGTATGGAGGAAGAAAATGATAGAGATTAAACATATCACGAAGTCATTCGACGGCTGTAAGGCTGTGGAGGATGTCAGTGTGACGATAAAGGAAGGTCAGGTTTTCGGACTGATCGGAACAAACGGAGCCGGGAAAAGTACGACGCTGCGTATTATGACAGGTATCATGAAACCGGATGCGGGTGAAGCATTGGTAGATGAAGAGCCGGTTTATCGGAATGTGGGAAGGAAGGAACGTATTACGTTCATACCGGATGAGCCATACTTTTTTTCAAGTGCCACGCCTGTGACAATGGCGCAGTATTATGCCAGCATTTATCCGGCGTTTGAAATGGCACAGTTTTATGAGTGGCTGGATAAATTCGGTCTGGAAAAAACAAGAAGGATCGCGACTTTTTCAAAGGGAATGAAAAAGCAGCTGATCATGTTATTGTCTATTTGTACGCATACCAAATATCTGATCTGTGATGAAACCTTTGACGGGCTGGATCCGGTCATGCGCCAGAGTGTAAAAAGTATGATCGCAAGCCAGATGGAAGAGCGGGGGCTGACCTGCGTGATCGCATCCCATAATCTGCGTGAACTGGAGGATATCTGCGATCATGTCGGTCTTTTGCACAGAGGAGGTGTGCTCCTTTCCAAGGATCTTCAGGATATGAAATGCAATATCCAGAAGGTACAGTGTGTGTTTCAGACAGAGACAGATGCTCTGATCGGTATGCAGAATCTGGATATTGTACAGAAGGAAAAGAGAGGCTCTTTGTATACGCTTACGATCCGAGGAAAAAAAGCAGAGATCATAGCACATTTTTCACAGGTTGGTACAGTCTTTTTTGAAGTATTGCCGTTATCTTTGGAGGAAATTTTTATCAGTGAAACGGAGGTGGCAGGATATGACATCCGGAAACTCATTATGGGTTAGAACAAAAGAAAATGCCAGACGCAGGAGATGGCTCTGGATCGGAAACTGTTTCGTCTTTTTTATGTGGATGCCAATTCGTTTTCTGGCTATGTGCAGCAGCCTACAAAGAGACTACGGAACGAATGCGGGGGACATTTTTGCAGACAGTGCAAGAAATCTGCTGATGTCCAACATTGGATTCGGAAATGTATCCAGCCTGACCTCTTATTCTGTCATGTACAGCTCTTTTACAACGCTTCTGCTGATCATGCTGTCGGCTGTAATTGCCGCCATGGAAGGATATTCTTATTTATATGACCGCAGGAAGGTAGACAGATTTCACAGTGAACCGGTCAGCTGCCGTATACGCTTTTTCAGTATCTATCTGAACGGATTTAAGAATTTTGCACTGCCTTACCTGTGCAGTGTTCTGCTATCTGTGCTGATCGGTGGATATTATCATCTTCTGACGGGGAAAATGATCGGATATTTTGTGGGGATAACTGTATTTACAATGTTGTTTTTCCTTGCGGTCTATCATATGGCTATACTGGCAGTTGTCCTGACCGGAAATTATATTGCGGGCGTCTGTGGTATTTTGGCATTTCTTGGGATAGAATGGGCGATCCGGAGTCTGGTGTACAGATATTGTCTGGCTTATTACCATACTTTTTCATCGTACTCGCGTGACGAGATCATGAGTCCTGTGTTCAGTGTGGCTACGATCTTTTTGCAGGGACTTCGGAAATTTGCCGTAAATGGAGAGAAAACAGCTACCGCCCTGCTTCGGCAGATGGGAAGCAGTGTAGGCGGCATGTTGCTTTTAGCAGTAATAGCGTTAGCACTTGCTTACCTGGCATATCGTAACAGACCGGCGGAAGCAGCAGGGCATTCCATGGCATTCGGCTTCTTGAAACCACTTGTAAAAATAACGGCGATGGTACTGGCGGGGCTGACACTCGGCTGGATCTTATCAGATCTTTCCGGAAAATCAAATTATATTGTAGGGATTGGTATTTTTATGGGCATACTGCTTGCCCATTGTATTGTCGGTATCATACTGGAACAGCGGCTGTCTGCGGTGTTTCATAATCTGTGGCAGCTTGGACTGGGTATTGTAATATCCGGACTGATATTTTCTGTTTTTGCCTTTGATCTGACACGCTTTGATGACCGTGTGCCAAAGGCGGCAGATATCGATACCGTGGCGATCGCACTGTCCGCACAACAGAATGACAGTGCCTCCTATTATGGAGATTTTATTAAAGTAATGGTCAAGCGGATGTATCTGAAGGATACAGAGGCAGCGCTGCAGTTTGCCGCTGCTGACTATTTCCATCAGACCGGTGATAATGAGCTGTTGGATTACAATAATCAGTATGATGTAACAACTGTTTTATATCGTATGAAAAACGGAAAAGAATATTATCGCACTTACTACATTGATATGGCAGCACAGAGTGATATGATGGACCGGCTGCTCGAGAATGAGGATTATAAAAAAGCGGTTTTTCGTATTTATGATGAAGACTATATGGTGGGATATGACAGAAAACAGTGCTATTTTGAGGATGTGTTCGGAACAAAAACTCTGCGGGAAGAAGAGATTGCGGATCTGATAGAGTGTCTGAAGCAGGATTATACGTCTTATTCTTATACGAACCTGCGGGATGAAGTGGAAATCGGGCAGATTTCGTTTAATGCCTCTGATAAAAACTATACAGATCAGATGAGTGAAAGCTATGCGGTTTATCCGTTCTGTAAAAAGACGCTTGCTTACCTGGAACAGAAAGGGTACTATGAATCTGACCGTACTCTGCTTGATGAGGTGAAGCGTGTAGAGATCACCTATTATGTAGATGACGATTATATGAATGTAAAAACTGAAAATTATGATGACAGGGCAGAAATTGAAGAAATTATAAGCAGCTGCCAGCTGTCAAATTTTGGTACCTGGTGGAAAGAACAGAATGATTATATATCGGATGTATATGTCAGTACCTATACAAGTGACGGTAATATACAGTCGTTCCGTGTCTTAAAGGCAAAGGGAATTCCTGATTTTGTACAAAAGGATCTGGGATATGAAGCAGGTATGCAGAAAGAATAACGGTGGATGCCAAATTCGCGATTAGATACTGAGAGGGCAGAAAGGATATCAGATTATGTTAAAAGGAAAAACAGTGCTGCTGGGAGTCACTGGCTCCATTGCAGCTTATAAAATGGCAAATGTGGCAAGCATGCTCGTGAAAATGCATGCGGAGGTACATGTGCTCATGACACAGAATGCGACACAGTTTATCAATCCGATCACGTTTGAAACGCTGGTAGGACATAAGTGCCTGATCGATACGTTTGACCGGAATTTCCAGTACAGTGTGGAGCATGTGGCGCTGGCAAAGAAGGCGGATATCGTGCTGGTTGCACCGGCTTCCGCAAATGTGATCGGCAAGATCGCAAACGGGATCGCAGATGATATGCTGACGACAACGGTTATGGCATGTCCTTGTAAAAAGCTGATCGCACCGGCAATGAATACACGGATGTTTGAAAATCCGATCCTGCAGGACAATCTGAAAAAGTGCAGACATTACGGAATGGATATCATAATGCCGGACAGCGGCAGACTGGCTTGCGGTGATGTCGGAAGCGGCAAGCTTCCGTCAGAGGAAGTGCTGGTGGCAGCGATCTTAAAGGAGATCCGCTACGAAAAGGATATGCAGGGCTTAAAAGTGCTTGTGACAGCAGGTGCAACGCAGGAAGCGATCGATCCTGTCCGTTTTATTTCCAATCATTCCACAGGCAAGATGGGATTTGCACTGGCAAAAACCGCTATGCAGAGAGGTGCGGATGTTACCGTGGTGGCAGCACATACAAGTGCCAAGGAGCCGCTTTACGTGAATATCAGACGCGTGAGCAGCGCAGCAGATATGTTTGAAGCCTGCAAGGAAGAAGCAAAGACTGCAGATATTATTATAAAGGCAGCGGCGGTTGCGGATTACACGCCGGTTGAGACAGCCGACAATAAGATCAAGAAAAGCGATGATACGATGGCGATCACCTGCAAAAGAACGCAGGACATTCTGGCATATCTTGGTGCGCATAAGCCGGACGGACAGTTTTTATGCGGTTTTTCCATGGAAACAGAGCATATGCTGGAAAATTCAGAGAAAAAGCTGGAGAAGAAAAATCTGGATATGATCGTAGCGAACAACCTGAAAGTAAAAGGCGCAGGCTTTGCGACAGACACCAACGTTGTGACACTGATCACAAAAGAAGAGGTCAAAGAGCTTCCGCTGATGAGCAAGGATGAAGTAGCAAATGAGATTCTGACACAGATACTACAGCGCAGGTGCCCGGAAAACGGAAAGTAAGCACAGGGTAACTGAAAATGACAGCATTTGCTGACAGATATATGGTATAGATAAAAGTGAGGAAACAACAGATGAAAAAAGTGTTAATGATAGGAATGGGAAAATTCGGGCGCCACCTCTGCGACAGCATGTCAAAGCTCGGAAATGAACTGATGGTCGTAGATGTACGGGAGGAAGTGCTGGAAGAGCTTGTTTCAAAGGTGATGAATGTCAGGATCGGTGACTGTACAAGTGAGAAATTTTTAAAAAGTCTGGATGTTGGCTCTTTTGATATTTGCATTGTCTGCATCGGCAGTAACTTCCAAAGCAGTCTGGAAATCACAAGCCTTTTAAAGGAAATGGGGGCAAAATATGTGATCAGTAAGGCGAATCGTGATATTCATGCAAAGTTCCTGCTGCGTAACGGTGCGGATGAAGTCATTTATCCAAACAGGGATATTGCACAGCGTCTGGCAGTCAGACTTTCTGCCAACCACGTTTTTGACTATATCCAGCTTTCCGATGACTATTCGATTTATGAAATACCGGTACATCAGGACTGGATCGGACGTACGATCCGCGATATTAATATCAGAGCAACTTACCAGATTAATGTATTGGGAATCAAAACAGAAGAAGACACGGATTTTCTTCCAAAACCGGAATATTGCTTTACCGGAAAAGAACATCTGATGATCCTCGGACGGAAAGAGGATGTAGCTTCGCTGCTTGAGAAAATGTAATCGTATGAAGAAACTTATTTTATTTGAAGGGGATATAGAGACACAGGGCTATTTTTCCGGACAGATGAAGAAAGAGCTCTTGCGGCTCGGGTATGATGTCTATTTGTATGATCTGAAGAAACCGTGGAAAAGCACGGGGGAAATGCTGCGCTTTCTGGAAAAAGGAAATACGATGCTGCTTTCCTTTAACTTCCATGGAATGTGTCAGGAACCGCAGTTTCTGGATGAAAACGGCACTTATATCTGGGATGCACTGGACATAAAGTGCTGCAATATTTTAGCCGATCACCCTTATTACTATTATAAGCTGCTGGCACAAAGGCCACGTAATTACTGTCAGTTGTCCATAGACAAAAATCATGAAGTGTTTATGCGGCGCTTCTTCCCGGAGGTTGAGCTGGGACCGTTTCTGCCACTTGGCGGAACACAGATCGACCATCCGGCATTAAAGAAAATGCCGGAGCGGAGCATGGATGTTGTTTTTACCGGCAATTATGCCTCGCCCTCCCGGTTTGAAAAGTACATCACGCGTCTGGGAGACGAGTATACGGCATTTTATTACGAGATGATAGATTCGCTTTTGGCGGATCCGTCCCAGACGGTCGAAGAGGTAGTGGAACGCTTTTTGCGCAGGGAAATACCGGATGTAACGGAAGAACAGCTAAAAGAAACGATGCAGAATATTACATTCATCGATCTGTATGTGCGTTATAAAACGAGAGGTGAGGTCGTAAAGACACTCGTGGATGCAGGGATCAAGGTGCATGTATTCGGTGATAAATGGAATGAACTTCCTTGCGAAAGACCGGAAAATCTGATTAACGGAGATTCTCTCTTTTCAGAGGAATGTCTGGAAAAGATCAGAGACAGCAGGATTTCTTTAAATGTACTTCCGTGGTTTAAGCTGGGGGCACATGACAGGATCTATAATACGATGTTAAATGGTGCGGTCTGCCTGACCGATACCAATCCTTATCTGGATGGGATCCTGCGGGACGGCGAAAATTGCCGCCTCTTTTCTCTGACACGGAAAGAAGAATTGCCGGATATTGTCAGATCGCTTCTTGCTGATCCTGCCAAAATGGAACAGATCACAGAGGCAGGGCTGAAGTCCGGACTGCAGAACACCTGGGCAAGGCGCATGGATCAACTTGATCCGTGGCTCAGAGAGCAGTAATAGACAAAACAGTATATGTGTAAATAGGGGGATGAGGAATGAACAGAAAAAAGTAAGGATGATCTTACAGAAATATACATGTCATTTATGCGCTGATCCTCAAAAGGGTGATGAAGATTGGGAATGCACATTGTCATACTTTTCACAGAAAAAGGATCGTATGGATGCATGGTGGCTTTTGGACATATATAAGGATAAAGCATACAGAAATTACGGAAATTATTATTATGTTGTGAATAATAGTGATGGACTACGGCAGGAATTATATGAGGTATTGAAACCATATGTGGAATAAACAGCTCTGCATAAGAAACAGATATATCATAATTAAAACAATAGAATAGAAGTGTATGAAATAGCCGGCGTCACATTTCATGTGACACCGGCTTGATTTTTTAGGGATGTTTATTGATATAATTAACTATACATTAAGCTCAGCCAGTTCATAAAGCAGCTTTTCGCTATCCGCCCAGCCAAGACATGGATCTGTAATGGATTTGCCGTAAACGCCTTCGCCGATCTTCTGATTGCCTTCCTCAATGTAGCTTTCGATCATGACACCCTTGACGAGAGAGTGGATATCAGGATTTACCTTTCTGGAATGCATAACCTCCTTGACGATACGGATCTGCTGCTCGAATTTCTTGCCGGAGTTGTTATGGTTGGCATCGATGATCGCAGCAGGGTTTAAAAGCTCGCGTTCCTGATACAGATCATTTAAGCGGCTTAAATCTTCATAATGGTAGTTCGGAAGACTTCTGCCATATGGATTGACGGAACCACGCAGTACGGTATGCGCCAGCGGATTGCCGGTCGTTTTCACTTCCCAGCCACGGTAGGTAAAGGTATGTGGATGCTGGGCAGCATACACACTGTTCATCATAACCGTCAGATCACCGGAGGTCGGGTTCTTCATACCTGCAGGGACATCAAAACCGCTGACCGTCAGACGATGTAACTGGTCTTCTACAGAACGTGCGCCAATGGCAACATAGGAAAGAAAATCAAATACATAGCGGTAGTTTTCCGGATAAAGCATTTCATCAGCAGCAGTCAGCCCTGATACATCCATAGCATGAATGTGTATCTTACGCATGGCTACGATACCCTGCAGAAGATCCGGTTTTTTGGAAGGATCCGGCTGATGGACGATGCCCTTGTAGCCTTCACCGGTTGTACGCGGCTTATTTGTATAAATACGCGGAATGACAAGTAATCTGTCATTGACCTTTTCATTGACCTTTGCAAGTCTGTCTACATAATCGCAGACTGCATCTTCATTGTCCGCACTGCAGGGACCGATGATAACAAGCAGCTTGTCGCTCTGTCCGGTCAGTACATCTGCGATCTCTTTATCTCTCTGTTTCTTTAAAGCAGCCAGTGCCGGCGGAACAGGGTACTGTTCTCTGATCTCGGCTGGCGTTGGTAATTTTTGTATAAAATCCATTCCCATCTGGGTACCCTCTTTTCTTTGTGGTATATTTGGCTGTAATGCAGTCCGTATGCCATTATAGCCCACAAATACCTATCTTGCAAGAAAATAACGCCGAAGTGAGAAAAGAATCAGGGCTGTAAACAGGAGCTGGCTGAAAAAGATACCGAGCAGATAACCGTACATACCAATGGACGGGATCAGGAAGAAAACAAAGGCAAGACGCAGCAGCAGACTGACCACATTATAGAGAAATGCGGAAAGAGCGCGGCCGAGTCCGTGCAGGATACTGTTTAACACACTGCCCATATACAGGATCGGGCAGACAATGCTCAGCATACGGATATAGTCACCGGCAAGTGTGCTGTTAAAAAGCAGTTTCCCGAGAAAGGGACCGAAGAAGAGCAGAAACAGACAACAGATACTGCCGAGCAGCAGACAGGCAAGCAGGCATTTTTTGACCGCCTGACGGATCTTTTTGTGATTTCCGACGGCTTGGGCTTCGGAAATGTAGGGCAGCAGGAGCACAGAGACGGAGGAGGTAATGGCACTTGGAAATAAAAGCAGTGGCAGTACCATTCCGGTCAGAACGCCGTAACAGCGCAGGGAATCTGCGGTGGAAAGTCCGTACAGCGTCAGACGGTTTGGAATATAAACTGCTTCGATGCTCTGCAGACCGTTCAGGACAAGCCTGTTTGCCATCAGCGGAAGCGCAAGCAGCATGATTTCCTTTGTATATCTGCCGCCTGCCCGGGCGGAAAAGGAAGCAGGCAGATGAAAAGCCTGTTTTTCCTGCACAAATAAAACGATCGTACTTAAAAGGGTGGAGCAGACTTCACCGATGAGGACACCCAGCATGGCAACGGCGATCGTGGGACGGGTGTGGATCGTATAGCCGTAGGTGTAAATGGCATATACACTGAGCACTCTTGCAAGCTGTTCCACAAGCAGACTGGCAGAGGGAAGCAGTGTTTTCTTCAGCCCGTAATAATAGCCGTTGATGCAGCTGTGGATGCTGGCAAACGGAATAGACAGGGCAAAAATGCGGATCAGGGGCTCACAGCGCGGCTCCAGCAGAAAGCGGGCAGCGAGCATGGCAGCGTTCTGATATAAAAAGACAGTGGCAATAACAGAAAGCAGAATAGAGAGAAGAAAACCTGTCAATAATGTTGCAAGAGCGGATCTCTTTCTGCCCTGTGCGTGATAGGCGGCTGTGTATTTGGAAATGGCTGTCTGGATGCCCGCACTGGTAAAAGCATAGGAAAGTGCCATGATGGGAGCCAAAAGCTGGTAAATCCCCATGCCCTCCTCGCCAATGCTGCGGGACAGAAAAATACGGTAAAAGAACCCAATGATCTTTGTGAGAAAACCGGTCAGCGTAAGTAAGATCGTACCGGATAAAAAAGGATATTTATTGCGCATACTTACCTGTAGAAGTTTATTATTATGCATATGCTTTTCTGTTTCTTGACAGAACCTATATGTGGTGTTATGATGCAGATGACAATTTCCTACTAAAACGATATGAAAGGAAACAATAAGAAATGGACAAGATGATTTATCTGGATAATGCAGCGACAACAAAGGTAGCGGATTCTGTAGTGGATGCGATGCTGCCTTATTTTAAAGAGTATTACGGAAATGCAAGCAGCATCTATCAGTTAGGTGCCAAAAGTAAGGAAGCACTCGATGAGTCGAGAGAATATATCGCCGGAACACTCGGTGCAAAAACGAACGAGATTTATTTTACAGCAGGCGGTTCCGAGTCTGACAACTGGGCGATCAAGGCAACAGCAGACGCTTATGCCCAGAAGGGAAAACACATCATCACATCTGCGATCGAGCACCATGCGGTACTGCATACATGCGAGTATCTGGAAAAGCACGGCTATGAAGTGACTTATGTAGGCGTGGATGAAAACGGTGTGATCAAACTAGATGAGCTCAAGGCAGCGATCCGCCCGGATACGATACTGATCTCTGTCATGTTTGCAAATAATGAGATCGGAACGATCCAACCGATCAAAGAAATCGGGGAGATCGCAAAGGAACATGATATTTTATTCCATACCGATGCAGTACAGGCATATGCACAGGTACCGATCAATGTGGATGAAATGCATATCGATATGCTTTCCGCAAGCGGTCATAAATTAAACGGACCGAAGGGAATTGGTTTCCTTTATATCAGAAAGGGCATCAAGATCCGTTCCTTTGTCCATGGCGGACAGCAGGAGAGAGGCAGAAGAGCCGGTACGGAAAATATTCCGGGTATCGTAGGCCTGGCTGCTGCAGCAAAGCGTTCCTTCTCCATGCTGGAGGAAAAAATGAAGAAGGAGATCGAGCTCCGTGATTACCTGATCAGCAGGATCGAGGCAGAAATCCCATACTGCCGGTTAAACGGAGATCGTAAGAAACGTCTGCCAAACAATGTGAATTTCAGTTTTCAGTTTATTGAAGGAGAATCCATGCTGATCCTTCTGGACAGCAAAGGGATCGCAGCATCCAGCGGATCTGCCTGTACGTCAGGCTCGCTTGATCCGTCCCATGTCCTTCTGGCGATCGGACTGCCGCATGAAATTGCACATGGCTCCCTCAGATTGACGCTGTCAGAGGAAAACACAAAAGAAGAAATGGATTATGTAGTAGAGCAGCTTACTGCTATTTTGGAAAGACTGCGCAGCATGTCACCGCTTTACGAAGATTTCATGAAGAAGCAGAAGTAAGCAATGGCTAACTGATATAAAGAAATACAGAGAAAAGAGATATAGACAGAAAAAGAAATATAGATTGAAGAGTTACAAGGAGAATACTATGTACAGTGAAAAGGTAATGGATCATTTTCAGAATCCACGAAATGTAGGAGAAATAGAAAACGCAAGCGGTGTCGGAACCGTCGGTAATGCAAAGTGCGGTGACATTATGCGTATGTATCTGGATATTGATGACAATGGCATCATCCGAGATTGTAAATTTAAGACATTTGGTTGTGGTGCGGCAGTGGCTACGAGTTCCATGGCAACAGAGCTTGTAAAGGGCAAGACGATCCAACAGGCACTTGAAGTAACCAACAAAGCCGTTATGGAGGCTCTTGACGGACTGCCACCTGTAAAGGTACACTGTTCTTTACTGGCAGAGGAAGCAATCCATGCAGCGCTCTGGGATTATGCTGAGAAAAATCATATTAAAATAGAAGGTCTCTCCAAACCGAAGAATGATATCAGTGAGGGCGAGGAAGACGACGAATATTAAAGGCCGGTCTATCGGCGTGAAAAGAATGACACAAGTTTTGTAGGGAGAGATATGGGAAAAAAGGTAGTAGTAGGTATGTCGGGAGGCGTTGATTCCTCCGTGGCAGCATATTTATTAAAAGAACAGGGCTATGATGTAATGGGAGTCACCATGCAGATCTGGCAGGATGAAGATGCGGAAACAGTATCGGAAAACGGTGGATGCTGTGGGCTTTCTGCGGTCGATGATGCAAGACGCGTTGCACAGAAAATAGGAATTCCTTATTATGTGCTGAATTTCAAAAAAGAATTTCAAAAAGACGTGATCGATTACTTTACCGCGGAATATCTGGCAGGCAGAACGCCGAATCCGTGTATTGCCTGTAACCGGTATGTGAAGTGGGAAGCTCTGTTAAACCGTTGTATCGGTCTGGGTGCAGACTACATAGCGACAGGACATTATGCGCGGATCGATAAGCTGGAAAACGGCAGGTTTGCCATCCGCAACTCTGTGACGGCAACAAAGGATCAGACTTACGCACTTTATAATCTGACACAGGAACAGCTTTCCCATACGCTTCTGCCGGTCGGCTCTTATACGAAGGATCAGATCCGGGAGATCGCAAGGCAGCAGGATCTGCCGATCGCCAATAAGCCGGACAGCCAGGATATCTGTTTTGTACCGGACGGAGATTATGGCAGCTTTCTGGAGCAGGAAGTACCGGACAAGATTCCGGGTCCGGGCAATTTTGTATCAACAGACGGCAGGATTTTAGGCAAGCATAAAGGAATCACACATTATACGGTAGGACAGAGAAAAGGTCTGGGACTTGCCATGGGACATCCGATCTTTGTCACAGAGATCAGACCGGATACCAATGAAGTGGTTATAGGAGAAAGCACGGATGTGTTTGCCCGTGCGCTGCTTTGCGATAAGATCAATTATATGGGAATGGAAGATCTGCCCACGCCGCGCCACTGCATCGCCAAGGTACGCTATGCGCACCAGGGAGCAGCCTGCACGATAGAAAAGAACGGAGAAGACCGGATCCGCGTCATCTTTGACGAACCTGTCCGGGCGATCACACCGGGACAGGCTGTCGTATTTTATGACGGAGAATATGTGCTTGGCGGCGGAACGATCATAGGAGCGTGTCCAGTTTAAAATATTCCGGCTGTCTTTTTTCATAAACCGCATAATATTTAAATCCGATCTCCTGCAGCATCTCGCAGGTGGCAGAAAACTGATCGGTCAGATATTTCGGCTCATGTGCATCGGAACCGATCGTAATGACCCTGCCACCCAGCTCGTGATATCTTTTTATGATGTCGATGCAGGGATTGGTAGAGCCGATACCACAGCGGAAACCGCCGGTATTGACCTCAAGTCCTTTATTGTTTTTGATCAGGAACCGCAGGATTTCATCAATGATCTCACCATAATCCGCATAGCGGTAGTTCCGGTTCCGGGTAGGACCGTAGCGGACAACATAATCCAAATGCCCATACACGTCAAAATTGGAAAATTTCTGTACGTTTTCAAGCTCTGATTCAAAATATTCCCAATAAGCCTCTTTTTCACTTCTTCCTTCATAAAAATCAGGATAATACGGATCTCTTCCGTGGCATACATGGGAAGAGGCTATGATAAAGTCAAAATCGTGCGACTGGCTGAGTGTGATATTTTTCTGTACGATCGCAGGATCCACACCAAGCTCGATTCCAAACAGGATTTTGATCCTGTCACCATATTTTTCACGTTTTGTCAAAAGTTCGTACAAATAAGAATCCACATTTAAAAGAAAGATATTTTCGGGATCTCCCTCATGACGCGGGTAATCAAAGTCATTATGTTCCGTAAAACAGATGTGTCTGAGCCCGAGAGAGAGGGCTTTTTGTATCATTTCATCCATACTGCCTTTTCCGTCGCTGGAAAAAGTCGTATGGACATGCATATCTGCGTAAATTGCCATAGTATACAACCTCCTTATAGACTGTTCCCTGATCAACATCTATTTTAAATGGAAATAGAGAGAAGCGCAATTCTTGTCTGGCGAAAAGTATGTAAAATATGTAAAAAATTGTAATATCCGTACATAGAGTATGGCATGAATACACAGGAGAGTGGAAATGAACCGGGAGTAGTACTATCTGAAAACGAGAAAAAAGAGTAAAAAAACAGTCAAATTCAAATAAATTTCAAAAACTGACTTGCATTTTAGGGACAAATTGGTTACAATAAATTCGCTGACAAAATTTTATCAATTTCATCTTTGGGATTGATAGAATAATATAAAAATTTTCAATTTTTAGGAGGAAACTAAAATGGCAGTAAAAGTAGCAATCAATGGTTTTGGCCGTATCGGTCGTCTTGCATTCAGACAGATGTTTGGTGCAGAAGGTTATGAAGTAGTTGCAATCAACGACTTAACATCTCCAAAGATGTTAGCACACTTATTAAAATATGACTCTTCACAGGGTAGATATGTAGCTATCGGCGAAGAAGATCAGGTTACAGCTGATGACGAAGCTGGTACAATCACTGTTAAAGGCAAGACAATCAAGATCTACAAAGAGCCAGACGCAAATAACTGCCCTTGGGGTGAAATCGGAGTAGACGTAGTATTAGAGTGCTCAGGTTTCTATACATCTAAAGCAAAAGCACAGGCTCATATCAATGCAGGTGCTAAGAAAGTTGTTATCTCTGCTCCGGCAGGAAACGACCTTCCTACAATCGTTTACAATGTAAACCATGAAACATTAACAAAAGAAGATACAATCATTTCCGCAGCTTCTTGTACAACAAACTGCTTAGCTCCTATGGCTAAAGCATTAAACGACTTAGCTCCGATCGAATCTGGTATCATGTGCACAATCCATGCTTACACAGGTGATCAGATGATCCTTGACGGACCACAGAGAAAAGGCGATTTAAGAAGATCTCGTGCAGGTGCTGTTAATATCGTTCCTAACTCAACAGGTGCTGCTAAAGCAATCGGCTTAGTTATTCCTGAATTAAACGGTAAGTTAATCGGTGCTGCTCAGCGTGTTCCTACCCCTACAGGATCTACAACACTGTTATTCGCAGTAGTTGACAAGGCTGTAACAAAAGAAGAAGTTAACGCAGCTATGAAGGCTCAGGCTACAGAGTCATTCGGATACAACGAAGAAGAAATCGTTTCTTCAGATATCGTTGGTATGAGATTTGGTTCTTTATTCGATGCAACTCAGACAATGGTTTCTCCATTACCAGATGGAAAGACTCAGGTAGAAGTTGTTTCTTGGTATGACAATGAGAACTCTTACACATCTCAGATGGTTCGTACAATCAAATACTTCGCTGAATTATAAGATTTAGTGGACGAGCAGTAAAGACCTTTAAGGGTCCGGTCTTATGGACCGGACCCTTTTTTAAAATGAAAATGGGAGGCAATTTAAAATGGCATTAAACAAGAAAACAGTCGATGACATTAACGCAAAAGGAAAAAGAGTACTTGTAAGATGTGACTTCAATGTACCTTTAAAAGATGGAAAGATCACAGATGAAACACGTATCGTAGCAGCTCTTCCTACAATCAACAAACTGATCAACGATGGCGCAAAGGTTATTCTTTGCTCTCACCTTGGCAAAGTAAAGAACGGCCCTAACGAAGGCGAGTCTTTAGCACCGGTTGCTGAAAGATTATCTGAAAAGCTTGGCAAGAAAGTTACATTCGTAGCAGATTACAATGTAACAGGGCAGGCAGCTACAGATGCAGTAGCAGCTATGAAAGACGGCGATGTAGTTCTTCTGCAGAATACACGTTTCCGTGGAAAAGAAGAAACAAAGCCACAGGAAGCCGGCGAAGCATTCGCAAAAGAGCTTGCTGATCTTGCTGATATCTATGTATGTGACGCATTCGGTTCTGCACACAGAGCACACGCTTCTGTAGCAGTTGTTACAAAGTATATCTCTGAAAAAGGCGGCGTAAATGCAGTTGGTTACCTGATGCAGAAGGAAATCGACTTCCTTGGCAACGCAGTAGAAAACCCTGTAAGACCATTCGTAGCAATCCTCGGTGGTGCTAAGGTTGCAGATAAGCTGAATGTTATCAACAACCTGATCGAGAAGTGCGATACACTGATCATCGGTGGTGGTATGGCATTCACATTCTTAAAAGCAAAAGGATATGAAATCGGTAAGTCATTAGTAGATGATGAGAAGATCGAGTACTGTAAGGAAATGATGGAGAAGGCTGAGAAGGCTGGTAAGAAGCTCCTTCTTCCTATCGATACAACAGTAGCAAAAGAATTCCCTAATCCAATCGATGCTGAGATCGAAGTTCAGGTTGTAGATGCTGACAAGATCCCTGCTGATATGGAAGGTCTTGATATCGGTACAAAGACAGCAGAGCTTTATGCGGATGCAGTAAAATCTGCTAAGACAGTTGTTTGGAACGGACCGATGGGCGTATTCGAAAACCCAACACTTGCAAAAGGTACAATCGCAGTTGCTAAGGCATTGGCTGAAACAGATGCTACAACAATCATCGGTGGTGGTGATTCCGCAGCAGCAGTAAATCAGTTAGGCTTTGCAGATAAGATGAGCCACATCTCAACAGGTGGTGGAGCTTCTCTGGAATTCTTAGAGGGTAAAGAGCTTCCGGGCGTATACGCTGCAGATGACAAATAAAGTGATTCACAGTGAGGAGCGGACATGGTATCTGGCAAGCTTGCTTGCGCGATACCATGTATGCGACGAACGTAACGGCTGAGCAGCATGCACGAAGTGCAAATGCTGCGAAAGACGTAGGGCTGCGAGAGCGAAGCGGAGCAGACCGTGTGAATCGCGAACACGAGATACAGCAGAGACGAAACGTAGGACTGCGAGAGCGAAGCGGAGCAGACCGTGTGAATCAGATACACATAGATATATATTTATAAATCTATATAGAATAAATGAAGGAGACATTTAAAATGGCAAGAAGAAGAATTATCGCCGGCAACTGGAAAATGAACATGACTCCAAGCCAGGCAGTAGAATTAGTTAACACATTAAAGGATCTCGTAGTAAACGATGCAGTAGATGTTGTTTACTGTGTACCTGCAATCGATATCGTACCTGTAGCAGAAGCTATCAAAGGTTCTAACGTAAAGCTTGGCGCTGAGAACTTCTACATCGAAGATAAGGGTGCTTTCACAGGAGAAATTTCTGCTCCTATGTTAAAAGATGCGGGTGTTGAATACATCATCATCGGTCACTCTGAGAGAAGAGATATCTTCGGCGAGAACGATATCCTGATCAACCAGAAAGTAAAGAAAGCTTTCGCAGCAGGTCTGAAACCAATCCTTTGCTGTGGTGAGTCTCTTGCACTTCGTAAAGCAGGCACATACAAAGAGTGGATCGCAAGACAGATCAAATGGGATCTGACAGACGTAACAGCAGATCAGGTAAAAGAACTGGTTATCGCTTACGAACCGATCTGGGCTATCGGTACAGGCGAAACAGCTACTGCTGATCAGGCACAGGAAGTATGTAAGATGATCCGTGAGGTTATTGCTGAAATGTACGATACAGATACAGCAGAAGCTGTTCGTATCCAGTACGGCGGATCTATGAATGCAGGCAACGCTGCTGAACTTCTTTCCAAAGATGATATCGATGGTGGTTTGATCGGTGGTGCTGCATTAAAGCCGGATTTCGGCAAGATCGTAAATGCTTAATCCTACCTGTTCATAAGATGTTTAAGCGACTGGAATAATGCAAATGCTGAAAGGCTATCTGATCTGCAATGTGCAGGTCGGATAGCTTTTCTTGTATAGTATGAAACTTCGTTCCTATTGCGCAAAAACGCTCTGCGGAGATGCGCATTGCGGCGGTCACTTAAGAAAAGATTAAGAATCTTTCGACGAAATTCTCTTTTTATATTTGTCATTTTAGAGTAAAATAAAGACATGGACAGGATGTAATGTTCAAATAGATAAGGAGGGATTTTAGATGAACAAAATGATTAAAATCAAGAAGGCTATGGTGGCATTTGCAGCTGTTCTTGCAATGTCGCTGATGTTGCTTCCATCAGTAAAGGCTGATGCGGCAGTGACAGTCCTGGCAGCACCGAAAGATGCAGCACAGACAATTTCCACAGAAACAGCAGTAAGAGTTTCCTGGTCTGCAGTACCGGGCGCAACCGCTTATGTATATTCTTATTCATCCGATAATAAGACATATACGGGAGAAGCGCTGACAGGCAATGGCGGTAAAGATACTTTTATCAATTTAGCCGGTGCAAACTGGGCAGCAGGAAATACATATTATGTAAAAGTCAGAGCTTTTGACGGTACAAAGTACAGTGAAGCAGTCGTAGCAACGGTGGCGACAGCACCGAAAGCACCTGCAACAATGACACAGGTTGCGGCAGACAACACATCAGCAACTGTTTCATGGGCAGCAAGCACAGGCGCTACAGGATATCTGATCCGCTTTGGCGCTACACAGGCAACAGCAAAAGATATTCAGGTTGTTAAGACAACATCCGTAAAACTGACAGGACTTTCTGCAGATTCTGCATACTATCTGGCGGTTTATCCGATCAGACAGGTAACAACAAGCTTCTATGCATCTGAAAACTGCGTAGAAAATCCACGTGTGCTGACAGCAGCACCTGCAGTGACAGGATTGAAGCTTGCATCATGGGATGTAAAGTCCAACATTGTAACACTGCAGTGGAACAACACAGCAAAATATGAAAATGGTTATCAGATCGAGATCTACAAAGCTGATAACAAGCTGGTAAAGACATACAACATTTACGGCAGACGTGCAAAATCCAAGACATTTATTTTAAAATCAATAAAGAACACACCATTCCAGTATCGTATCCGTACATATACATTTATGAATGGCGAGAAACAGTATGGTGCATGGTCTGATCTTGCTTTTGCAATTCCACAGGCAAACGTATCAGCAGCTAAAGTTTCCGATACATCCGTAAAATTAAGCTGGAACAAAGTACCGGGTGCAAAGAACTATACCATTTACAGAGCAACTAAAGACGGTGGCAAATACAAAAAGGTTGCTACCACTAAAAAAGCTTCTTACACAGTGAAGGACTTAAAAACATATAAAGATTACTTCTTCTATGTAAAAGCAAACAAAGTTTCCATTGGCGGAAAGAAGAGAAATTCTACAAAGCTGGATGAACAGAACGATATTTATGTTTATATCCAGAAATACGATAATTCTGTAACGACAGATTAATGAGAAATGGAAGAAGACAGGGTATACGGGTGTATATCCTGTCTTTTTCGTTCTGTTATCTTGAAAAACGGCCGTGGAACGTGTATACTAATTTCGCGAGACGGAAACGAAAAAAGAAAGAAAAAGGAGATAAATCATGAGTAAAAAGACAACAGTATTGATGATCTTAGACGGATACGGTTTAAATGACAGAAAAGACCATAATGCGGTAGCTGAGGCAAACACACCGGTTATGGACAAGCTGATGAAGGAATATCCGTTTGTAAAAGGTAATGCATCCGGAATGGCAGTTGGTCTGCCGGAAGGTCAGATGGGTAATTCAGAAGTCGGACATCTGAACATGGGTGCAGGACGTATCGTATATCAGGAACTGACAAGAATCACAAAAGAGATTCAGGACGGTACATTTTTTGAAAATCCAGCGCTTGTAAAAGCAATGGAAAACTGCAAGGCAAATGACAGTGCGCTGCATATTTACGGACTGGTATCCGATGGTGGTGTACACAGTCACATTACACACTTATACGGTGTACTGGAAATGGCAAAGAAATTTGATCTGAAAAAAGTTTATGTACATTGCTTTTTAGACGGACGTGATACACCGCCTGCATCAGGAAAAGGCTATGTAGAACAGCTTGAAGAGGAAATGAAGAAGCTTGGCGTCGGTAAGGTTGCATCTGTATGTGGTCGTTACTACGCTATGGACAGAGATAACAACTATGACAGAGTAGAGCTGGCTTACAAGGCTCTGACAAAGGGCGAGGGTCTGACAGCAGAAAGCGCAACGACAGGTATCCAGGCATCTTATGACAGAGATGAGACAGATGAATTTGTAAAACCGACTGTAGTAGTAGAAGATGGTAAGCCGGTAGCAACCATTCAGGATAAAGACAGCATTGTATTCATCAACTTCAGACCTGACCGTGCAAGAGAGATTACACATGCCTTCTGTGACGACGACTTCAAGGGCTTTGAAAGAGGAAAACGTCTGGATGTGACTTATGTCTGCTTCTCAGATTATGACCCAACGATCCCGAATAAAGATGTTGCATTCCATAAGATCGCAGTGACAAACACATTCGGTGAATGGCTTGCTGCAAACGATATGACACAGGCAAGAATTGCTGAGACAGAAAAATATGCGCATGTAACATTCTTCTTTAACGGTGGAGTAGAAGAGCCGAATAAGGGAGAGGACAGAATTTTAGTCAATTCTCCTAAAGATGTTGCAACGTACGATCTGAAGCCGGAAATGAGTGCTTACGAAGTATGCGACAAGCTGTGCGCAGCAATCAAATCTGAAAAATATGATGTGATCATCATCAACTTTGCCAATCCGGATATGGTAGGACATACCGGTGTGGAAGCAGCAGCGATCAAAGCGGTAGAGACTGTGGATGAATGTGTGGGAAAAGCTGTAGATGCGCTTCTGAGTGTCAACGGAACTATGTTTATCTGCGCAGACCATGGTAACTGCGAACAGCTTGTAGACTATGAAACGGGTGCACCGTTCACAGCCCATACAACCAATCCGGTACCATTTATCTTAGTAAACTATGATCCGGCTTATACGTTAAAAGAAGGCGGATGTCTGGCTGATATCGTACCAACTCTGATTGAGACAATGGGTATGACAAAACCGGCTGAAATGACAGGAAAGTCTTTGTTGATCAAGAGATAAAAGTAGATGGAACAGGAAATATAATAAACTGACAAAAGACAGGTTCTGCCTGCAGATCGTAACTGCGGCAGAATCTGTTTGGATATATGGAAAAAGGATGAAAAGAAACAACAGATCACGGCAAAAATGACCGAAAACGCATGAAAACAGACCAATTTTGTGTAAAAAAACAGAAAAATCGGTCAGGATGGTTGAAGTGGGAAAATGGGAATGGTAAAATAAACTTTACAAAACAATTAAGTAGGGGTGGTTAATATGGATCAAAAAGTAAAAGCACAGAATTCTATTAAGGTAAGACTGGTTTTCTCTTTCTTTATTGTTACACTGGCGACGGGGATACTTTTGATTTTGAGCTATGCACCGACAGCGAAAAGAGAATTAACCAAGTTGTCTCAAAACTATATTGAAGATCTGGCTATGGCATATGGAGGTATCCTGGACGGAGAAGTTAAAAAGGCAGACGGAGACGCAACCTATGTTTTAAAGGCAGATGCTCTGTCTCAAAAGCTGGATGGGGTTGGCATTAAGGGCGTTGAGTCCTGCTATGTTTATGTGGTAGATGAAAACGGTACCATGGTATATCATCCGGATGGTGGCAAGATTGGAAAGTCTGTAGAGAATGAAGTAGTCAAGCAGGCAGTACAGGATGTCAAGGATGGGAAAGAAGTAAAGAGTGGTGTCAGGATTTATGATTATAAAGGACAGGTCAAGTATGTAGCACTTTATGTCAGTACATATCAGAAGTTTATGCTGATTGTTTCTGCCAATGAAAGCGAAGTACTAGCACCGGTTACAAAAATGAACAGAATGGGAACTGTGTCTCTGGTCGGAACGGTTATGATCGGTCTGATCATTGGTGTTATTTTCTCCGGTGTGATCGTAAAACCAATCGTCAGAATGACAAATTTTGCAAACAGATTGTCTTCTATGAATTTTTCTGATCATGAGACGGGACAGAAGCTGTTTGCCAGAAAAGATGAGATCGGGGCAATGAGCCGCGCACTGGAGTATTTACGGACAGAGGTTGCGGACGTAGTCAGAGAGGTACGTGAACAGAGCGGTCTCCTTCTTGAGGCTTCCGATCATGTGCATGATAGTGCTTCCGAGACTGCCACAACGATGCAGCAGCTTGACAGTGCAGTAGGAGAAATCGCAGACGGCGCGTCTTCTCAGGCAGGAGATACACAGCTTGCAACAGAAAAAGTTGTCAATATGGGAGATATGGTAGAGCAGACTGCGAATCAGGTAGATGATCTGATGAAATATGCAACGCGCATGCAGCAGTCCGGGCAGGGCGCGACAGAGGCACTTGAGCAGCTGGAACAGGTAAATGGTCAGGCAATGCAGTATATTCATGTGATTGCAGAACAGACTGACACGACAAATGCATCTGCAAGCAAGATCCATGAGGCAGCAAGTATGATCACGGAGATTGCAGAAGAGACGAACCTGCTTTCTTTAAATGCTTCCATAGAAGCGGCAAGAGCCGGTGAGCAGGGACGTGGATTTGCTGTTGTAGCAGCACAGATCCAGAAGCTGGCAGAGCAGTCTAATGAATCCGCAAAAGAGATCAGTGAGATCATTCGTGTTCTGATGGAAGATTCCCAGAAAGCAGTTTCCATTATGGAGGATGTAAAGGAAATCTTTAAAAAGCAGAGTGAACATGTAGATAATACAAAACAGGCGTTTGATGAGATCCAGAAAAATGTGGAGCAGTCCATAGCCGGTATGTCAGCAATTGACGATAAGACAAAGCAGCTTGACAAGGAAAGAAGCGGCGTGATCGATATTGTCCAGAATCTGTCAGCGATCGCACAGGAAAATGCAGCGTCCACAGAAGAAACGTCCGCTTCTGTAACGGAAGTAAAGGCAATATCAGATCAGTTGTCGGAAGAAGCCGACAGCCTAAAGAATATTTCTCATACAATGGAACAGAGTATGGCGGTATTCCAAATTTAGTATTCTGAAATTGTTTTGATTTTATATATTGAAATTAAAAGAAAAGGCTTGTAATTTGATGATAGGTATGCTAGGATAATAATGTTTGTGACAGTAGGAGGTTTATAAATGAGCGTTATCAGAATTATTTTAACAGTGTTATTTATCATCGATTGTATCGGTTTAACAATTATAGTGTTAATGCAGGAAGGTAAGAGTGCAGGTCTTGGAGCTATCAGCGGTGCTGCTGAAAGCTATTGGGGTAAGAATAAAGGTCGTTCCATGGAAGGTGCGCTTGTGAAGATCACACGTGTGATGGCAGTATTATTCATGGTTTTGGCAGTTGTATTGAATATAAACAAATTTTAAAGGTTTATGATTACAAAAGCACTCTTTTTCAAGAGTGCTTTTTTACTGTATAGGAAATTCCTTTGGAATCCCCTATACAGCAAAAGCAAGCAAGCTTGCATAGATGCGCACCTCGCGGAATGGAAAATTATGCTTCGCATCCGCTCGAGCGTGAAAGTGTGCGGCTGGCGCACACTTTATTTGCAGACAGTATTTAAGTAGTGAGGAATAGAATGGTAAAGAAAAGTTTTGAAGAAAGAAAAAAGATCATATACGATCTTGTGCGCGACGCACTTTATGTGCCCATGAAGGAAAAAGAACTGGCGATTTTTTTGCAGGTAGAGCCTGAAGACAGACCGCAGCTGAAGCAGGCTCTGGAAGAACTCTTAAAAGAGCATGCGATCGAGATTACCAAGCGCGGGAAATATAAAGCACCGGAAAATCCGATTCTGGAAGGACGTTTTATAGCCAATGAAAAGGGATTTGGTTTCATTGAGGTAGAAGGACAGGAAGAAGATTATTATGTTCCGGAGGAATATGTGCATACAGCCTTTCATCATGACAAAGTCAGCTTCAGGCTACTGCCGCCTTCAAGGGGCAGAAGGCAGGAGGCGGAAATTGTTTCTGTACTGGAACATGAGATCACACAGGTAGTAGGTACCTTTGAAAAGAGTAAAAGCTATGGATTCGTGATTCCTGATGATACGAAGATTCCGACAGATATTTTCATCCCGGCAGGTGCGATCGGAGGCGCAGTAGATGGGCATAAGGTAGTCTGTGAGATTAGTGATTACGGCGGGGAACGCAGAAATCCGGAAGGGAGAATTGTGGAAATACTCGGGCATCGTGATGATCCGGGTGTAGATATCCTTTCGATCGTAAAGGCGTTCGATATTCCGACTGAGTTTGAAAAGCGTGTGCTGGATCAGGCGCAGAGAGTGTCTAATCCGGTTTCGGAAGCAGACTGCGCAGGCAGACTGGATCTGAGAAACGTACAGATGGTCACGATCGACGGAGAAGATGCAAAGGATCTGGATGATGCAGTATCGCTGACGATGGAAAAAGGAATGTACCGGCTTGGTGTGCATATTGCGGACGTGACTAATTATGTGCAGGAAAATTCGGCACTGGACTGGGAAGCAAAGGAAAGAGGGACAAGTGTATATCTGGTGGACAGGGTTATCCCGATGCTGCCTCATACGTTGTCTAATGGCATCTGTTCCTTAAATGCAGGAGAGGACAGGCTGGCACTGAGCTGTCTTATGACAATTGATGAGACCGGAACCGTAGTAGACTATAAGATCGCAGAAACAGTCATCTGTGTGGATAAGAGATTGAGCTATACAGGTGTCAGGAAGATACTGGAAGATCACGATGCGCAGGAGATCAAAGCCTGTGAGGCACTTGTGCCAATGCTTGAGCAGATGCAGAAGCTGTCGGAGATCGTCCGCAGGAAAAGAAGAAACCGTGGTGCAGTGGATTTTGATTTTCAGGAATGTGAGATTAAACTGGATGAAAGCGGGCATCCTGTAGATATCCTGCCACATGAACGAAATGTGGCAACTAAGCTGATCGAGGATTTTATGCTGCTGGCAAATGAAACGGTGGCACAGCACTTTTTCTGGCTGGAAGTGCCTTTTGTTTACCGGACACATGATAAGCCGGATCCGGAGAAAATACAGAAGCTGACGACATTTTTGAATAACTTCGGTTATTCGCTGAAAGGTACAAGGGATGAGATTCATCCGAAAGAGCTGCAGAAACTGCTGACAAGGATTGAAGGAACTAAGGAAGAGGATATGCTGAGCAGGCTGATCCTGCGCAGTATGAAGCGTGCGCAGTACCAAGATGTCTGTACAGGACATTTCGGACTGGCATGTAAATATTATTGCCACTTTACCTCACCGATCCGCCGGTATCCGGATCTGCAGATCCATCGTATCATCAAAGAATACCTCCGGGGCAGGCTGAAGGAAGAGAGAATCTTGCATTATAAGGACATTTTGCCGCAGGTATGCAAGCATGCTTCGGAAATGGAAAGAAGGGCAGATGAAGCGGAGCGGGAGACCGATAAGCTCAAGAAAGCCGAATATATGACAGCACATATGGACGAGGAATATGACGGTGTTATTTCCGGCATTATGGCATATGGTATTTATGTGGAACTGGAAAATACGGTAGAAGGGCTCATCAGGGCAGCGGATATACCGGGCGATTATTATGTGTATGATGAAGCTGCCTGCGAAATGGTAGGCAGACATACGGGCAACTCCTATCGTCTGGGAGATCGGATCCATGTTTATGTCAAAGATGTAGATCTACAGAAAAAGACGATTGATTTTGGGCTTCACAAAGAATGAAAAATGAGCTATACTTTAGAAACGGACAGAGAGGAAGTGAGAGCATGTCAAAGGAGGCAATGAAATTAGTTGCCAATAATAAAAAAGCATATCATGATTTTTTTATCGACGAGAAGTATGAAGCGGGCATTGCTCTTCACGGAACAGAAGTAAAGTCGCTTCGCATGGGCAAGTGCAGTATCAAAGAGGCATTTGTAAGGATTGAAAACGGCGAGGCGTTTATTTACGGTATGAATGTCAGTCCTTATGAAAAGGGCAATATTTTTAACAAGGATCCGCTCCGTGTGAAAAAGCTGCTGCTTCATAAAGCCGAGATCGGAAAGCTGGCAGGTAAAATGGCAGAAAAAGGCTATACACTTGTACCGCTTCAGGTCTACTTTAAAAATGGCAGAGTCAAGGTAGAAGTTGGCGTTGCCAGAGGTAAGAAGCTCTATGATAAGAGACAGGATATTGCTAAGAAGGATCTGCGCCGCGAAACAGAGCGGCAGTTCAAGATCAAAAACCTCTAAGGGGACGTAATGGTTTCGACAGGGGTCTTGCAGCTGGAGAAGCTATCCGAAGGCGATGGCGTCAAATCGCAAAACTAAAATTAAACGCTGAAGATAATTTAGCATTCGCTGCCTAATGGCAGCTGTCTGACTTAGTGCACCTACACATTAAGACCCAGGCATCGACTATGTAGGAAACGACATATACTAAGCTTTGCGTATATGGGCGCATCATGAAGCTACCAAAATCTGTCAGATGTCAGTTTCCGGCAGATGGAGGGAATCCCAAATAACTGACTATGATAGTAGAAGGACAGGGAATAGGCTTTTGGACACGGGTTCGACTCCCGTCGTCTCCACTGAAACGACATCGTATATTACTAAAGTGATATACGGTGTCGTTATTTTTGTGCTATAATAACCGCAAACAGATGCAAAAGGAAGAAAATAAATGGAAACCTTTATTGTAGACAATATTGTATTTTATGACCGGAACCTTGCAATGCAGGCAGAAAAAGAGTGGAAGAAAGTCAAGCTGTTGCAGGAAAAATTGGATGAGAAGAATATGGCTAATGTTGCCGTGATGTACCAAAAGGCGGTAGAAGGCAACTTTTTTCAGACACCTGTTGGCATGGCATATCTTCTGAAACTGCGCCAGCTGCTGCGGGAAAATGGATATGAAGATCTGACAGCAGAAAAGCAGATAAACTGTCTGCTACAGAGTATACAGGAAAAGCAGGATGATCCGGTGGAAGAAAAACTGCAGAAAAGAGATGCGATCTGGAAAAGCAGGCTGGACATGCAGCAGGAAAAAGAAGCAGAGCTGCAGCAACGTTGCAAGAAGCTGAAATGTATTGCCGCTATGCTCGCGGTTCTGGTGATCGTACTTTTTGCGATCAGCCTGACAGGGAAAAATCCAACGATCATCAATTACAGATCGAAGATTGTAAACCAGTATGCATCATGGGAGCAGGAACTGAAAGAAAGAGAAGCGGTGGTCAGAGAAAAGGAAGCGCAGCTTGGTATCACGGAATAAACCGGGAAAGATTCACATTTTTGTCATAAAGTTGTTGTAGGCTACAAATAAGAATATGGGAAAAGAGGATGGTACCATGGAAAAAATAAAGATTTTGGTCGTAGATGATGAAAGCAGAATGCGAAAACTTGTAAAAGATTTTTTGGTCAGAAGTAACTACGAAGTATTAGAGGCTGAGGATGGAGAAAAAGCACTGGATATTTTCTTTGCGGATAATTCCATTGCCTTGATCATTTTGGACGTCATGATGCCTAAAATGGATGGATGGCAGGTATGCAAAGAGATCAGGGCATATTCTAAAGTACCGATCATCATGCTGACGGCAAGAACAGACGAGCGGGATGAATTACAGGGCTTCCAGCTTGGTGTGGATGAATATATTGCAAAGCCGTTCAGCCCGAAAATTCTTGTTGCCCGTGTAGAGGCGGTCTTAAGACGTACAAAAGGAGCTGCCAAGGACGATATTCTGACGGCGGGAGATATTGTGCTTGATAAATCTGCACATATAGTGACGATCGGTGGCAATCCGGTTGAGCTGAGTTATAAAGAATTTGAGCTTTTGGCATACTTTATGGAAAACAGAGGGATTGCCCTGTCCAGAGAGGTGATCTTAAATCATGTGTGGAATTATGATTATTTTGGTGATGCCCGTACGATCGATACACATGTGAAAAAGCTACGCAGTAAAATGGGCGAACAAGGTAATTATATAAAAACAATCTGGGGTATGGGCTATAAATTTGATGTAGATACGCAGCCATAACAGACAGGAAGTGAAAGTGTTTGTATGAAACATTCGATTAAGAATCAATTCGCAATGATCTTCATTGCTCTTATGACAGGGACAATTTTGTTATGCTGGTTTTTGAACAGTACTTTGCTGGAAAAATATTATACAAGTAATAAACAGAATGTGCTGCTTACAGCTTATCATAATATTAATGAGGCGACCAGCAAAGGAAACACTAACTCGGATACATTTAAAATTGAGGTGCAGAAGCTTTGCGGTATTTACAATATCAGCATTCTGATCGTGGATGCGGATTCCGATATCGTAACATCTTCTGTGCACGAAACAACGGCGCTGACACATGAACTGATGGGGCATATTTTTGGCGTCAGCAATCAGGATGAAACAGGGCAGGATGAGGTTCTGCAGCAGACGGATTCCTATACGATACAGAACAGTAAGGATTATCGGACAGGCATCAACTATATTGAAATGTGGGGCGTTCTGGATAATGGCAATCCGTTCATTATTCGTTCGGCGCTGGAAGGTATTCATGACAGCGTTAAGATTTCCAATCGTTTTATGGTATATGTTGGGCTGCTGTCAATCGTGCTCAGCGGACTCACTATCTGGTGGGTCAGCAGAAAAATTACGGATCCGATCTTGCAGCTTGCTTCTATTTCCAAAAGGATGTCCGATCTGGATTTTAATGCAAAATATACCGGAAAAGACAGAAATGAGATTGGACTGTTGGGCAATAACATGAATCAGATGTCTGACCGGTTGGAAGAAACGATATCGGAGCTGAAGACCGCAAATAATGAATTGCAGAAGGATATCGCAAAAAAAGAGCAGATTGATGAAATGCGAAAGGAGTTTTTGTCCAATGTTTCCCATGAACTTAAGACACCGATTGCGTTGATCCTTGGATATGCTGAGGGGCTGAAGGAGGATATTAATGAAGATCCGGAAAGCCGTGATTTTTATTGTGATGTTATCATGGATGAAGCGGAAAAGATGAATATGATGGTGAAGAAGCTTCTGACCCTTAATCAGCTTGAATTTGGAAACGATGTGGTGACGATGGAGCGATTTGATATTGTAGAACTGATACGGAATTATCTCCAGTCTGCATCGATTCTGATCCAACAGAGTGAGGCACAGATTACCTTCGCTCAGGAAGAACAGGTCTTTGTCTGGGGTGATGAATTTAAAATAGAAGAAGTATTTATGAATTACTTTACAAATGCCCTGAATCATCTGGATGAAAGAAAGCAGATACGGATCGCGCTTGCGAATGAAAACGGGATTGTAAGAGTATCTGTGTTTAATACAGGAATTCCGATTCCGGAGGATTCCCTGCCGCATATTTGGGAAAAATTCTATAAGGTGGATAAAGCGAGAACAAGAGCATATGGCGGAAGTGGCGTGGGATTGTCGATTGTAAAGGCAATCATGGAGTCATTGCATCAAAGATATGGTGTCTGCAACCATAAAGACGGTGTAGAATTTTGGTTTGAATTAGAATGTAAATAATGTTACAATAAATGGCAGGGAATGGTAAGTTCAGTAGATTAAATGCCGGGGTAGGAACATGAATAAGAAAAATAAGATTGTAATTTGTCTTTTGACAAGTGTAATATGTATGACGGCGTGTGGTAATAGCATTCCGGATATGACGCGGGAACAGGAAGATCTTGTGACGCAGTATGCGGCAGGCGCTTTGCTGGAACGTTTGAATGACTCGGGAACGAGGCTGGTGGATACTTCCGAGCCGAAGGAAGAACCTACACTGGCAGATGCTGTGACTGTGACACCGGAGGGAGAATCCGGTGTGTCGGAGAATGATATTGCAACGGATGAAGCACCGGAACAGGCTATGGAAAACAAAGAGACTGCACAGATTTCCGCAACACAGTTATTGCAGATAGAACCTCTTACAATTACTTATACCGGTTATGAGATATGCGACAGTTATCCGGAGCAGGGAGAAGAAGATCTGTATTTCTCCGTGGAGGCAGGAACGGGTAAAAAGTTGCTTGTTCTGCAGGTGGCTGTTACAAATCCGGGACAGGAGCAAGTGGAGTTTGATACGCTGCATAAGCAGAATATCAAATACCGGATTATGCTGAACGGTGCAGACCGACATCAGGTCATGCTTACTATGCTGGATAATGATTTTTCGGCTATGGATATTATGATCAATCCGGGGGAAACAATGCAGACAGTCCTTCTGGCAGAGGTATCGGAAGAGACGGCGGGGCAGATTACAAGTGTAGATCTCGTCATCCGATCAGACAGTGATGAAGTGACGCTTACACCTTGAAAAGACGCATGAAAAGCTTGGAAAAATAAGATGATAAAAAACTTTAAAAAAAGTCATAAAATAGATTGACATACCGGTGGCATAGTGCTATTATAAGCAAGTCGCTTGTGAGACACGACAGTGAATCACAAAAAACGACAAAAGAAAATAAAAAAGATGTTGACAAACGACAAAACACATGATATTCTATCAGAGTTGCGTCGAGAGATACAACACAGAACCTTGACA
>ULUB01056264.1_pt1 | contig 56034 bp, 38 predicted proteins | sample 1958111 | NCBI WGS metagenome assembly ULUB01 (sample SAMEA4835749, study PRJEB28245) | human gut metagenome | biome: gut microbiome; material: fecal sample | place: Denmark | collected 2008
TGGTTCTTCATGGCCTTCATTCCGAACTTCTTCATAATCCTTCTAAGCAATGATCCATTTATTTTTAGGGAATTTTTTAATACAATGAAACAAGAAATGTTCCCTAAATCAGCAGGAAGTGAAGAATAAAGTGAAGAATAAATGCAAAAAGCTGATGAGTAATAGCTAATTTTCAAAATCTTATCTACCCCCTTGTCTTCTAAATAGAACTCAAACCCATAAATTTCTAATCAGCCATAAAACGAAATTGCTTATTTTCGTTTGTCTACCATCTATCAAAGGCCTCCATATATTCCCGTTTTGCCAAAGTACATTACCAGATAGGTTGACAGCAAATCCAGGGTGTTGATATGTTCCTTCCATAACCTACCCAGTAATGGATGATATGTTCCCGCAAAGCCGAGTGTACATACGAGTTACCTGTACAAGACATTGGGGGTGTAGATATGTTTCCCCATACTAGTAAAAGCCGTTTTTCTTCGTTTTCGAGAGAATACAAGCCGATTTTCGGCAAAGAAAAAAGAGCCTCAACCTTTTTGAATCGGTGTTCCTCTTTTTGTTTCTGCCGTTTAGCGTGGCATTCGCTTTGATAACTTTTATATCAGACTTTCTTGCTTCCTCCTTGTTTGTTCTGATATAGAAGTTTGAAAACATGCTCCAACCCAATTATGCCAAACAATAGCTATGTTCCTAAATTTTAGATTTAAATTTTTGTCGAATTTTTAATTAATTTTTATATTAAATTTAGCATATAAATTGAGTTTGCTCACAATTTAAGCTATAATTTATGAGTAATAAAAAAGGATTGTGAGAAAGATGCGCAAAGAATTTGATTACTCCAAACTTGCTGATAGAACCTTCGACAGGGAAACCGTCAATTACATCGGCCTGATACATGAATACAAGGGAAGGCAAGAGCTTTATCTGGAGCAGAAGCCAGAGGAACTCGATAAGCTCGTTGAGCTTTCCAAAATCCAAAGCACGGAATCCAGCAACGAAATCGAAGGAATCGTCACGACCAACCGGAGATTCGTCCAGCTGATGAATGATAAGACGACGCCAAAGAACCGCAACGAGAAGGAAATCAAAGGTTACCGCAACGTCCTTGACATCATTCACGGGAATTTCGACTACATTACTATCACCCCCAACATGATCCTTCAGCTTCATAGGGAACTCTACAAATTCTCAGAAGAGCGTTTCGGCGGTAAGTTCAAGGATTCCCCCAACGAAATCGACGCCATAACGAAAGATGGAACAAAGATAGTTCTATTCCGGCCGCTAGAGCCCTTTGAAACACCAGAGGCGGTCGAGCGGCTCTGCGAGGAATATGACAAGGCGATAAACAAATATCGCATCGATCCGCTCATCGTCATTCCGGTGTTCATCCATGATTTCCTCTGCATCCACCCATTCAACGATGGAAACGGAAGGATGTCCAGACTTCTCACAACACTGCTCCTCTATAAGAACGGATACGAGGTTGGAAAATACATTTCACTAGAAAAGAAGATACAGGTCACCAAAAGCGATTATTACGACGCCTTGCAGGAAAGCTCTCATGGCTGGATAGACGATAACAACGATGACTCTCCTTTCATTAAATACCTCCTCGGAACCATACTGGCTGCGTATCGCGATTTCGAGGACAGGGTTAACATCGTTGGAAAAAAGATGTCCGCCAGGGAGATGGTTGAAAAGGCGGTGAATTCCAAAATTGGAAAATTTACCAAAAACGACATCGCTGAGCTATGTCCGGAAATCAGCAAAGGTTCCGTCGAGCAAACTCTTAAAAAGCTTTGCGATGAAGGCAAGATAAAGAAGGAAGGCGTCGGAAAGGCAACTTTCTACCACGTAGTTTGATTATCAACTTATGGCACTTACAATCATAGCAAGTGCCTTTTTTCTCACAATTCATTAGTTTGCTCATAATTTCACTACTGCTTTTTGAGAAAGCTATTAATTTTCATGTATTTTATTCCAGAAAACTATGATGGATACTAAATCCTTTTTCGATACGCTCTCTATAACCTTGGCGAACATGCTCTCATTTATGAGGCCCGCCGAATATGCCTATCTCCATGATGCAATCCAATGCCTTAAGGCTTATTGTATTGGATTAAAATTAAGAAGCCATTCTTTATAAATTGTTTTCGTAAATTATATGAAAAATATGTTTTTATCAGCTTACTTATCTCTTTCAATTTAATGCTTTGTTCATGTAAGAAAATCTAAATTCAATGAAATGTTATTTAAAAATAAATAACTTTCTAGAAATATAATTCCAAACCATAACGACTAAAGTTCTGATAATAAAGACAAGGATATAAGTCCATTTTAAATAGTCGTAGAACAAAGCTTCTAATCCTATTCCGATAATTAATCCAAATGCAGATAGCACTACAAACAGCAACATTCCGTACCAAGTTTTAGCATTGGATTTTGTACTGGCTTTATACACCATATAGACTGAGCACAAATAATTAACTATCACACCGACTATAAAGCCCATAGTGACAGCAATAATAGTAATAATTGTTTCAGATAAGCTGGAAGATGCTAATAATAATCTCATTCCATATGTAGTAGCAAAATCAAATACAGAAGCTATGATTCCAACTAAAGCAAATCTAACTATCTCCCAAAACATATTCTTGTCTGAGATCTTATCGTATGCAAACAGCTTCGTTATTATGTAATCATAGAACAAAGCTATTACACTCGCTAAATAGAAGGAAATCCACACAGGTAGGTTAGCATAGTTTGATTGATTGAACAAACAAAGCAATAAATCAAATCCTGCAATTCCGCACACTATTAAAATCACATAATAAACTAAAGATGAAGTCTTTTTAAATTTTGGAGTTTCTTTCGAAGGATTGAATAGAAAGAAACATAATTGAGAAGCTAAAGTAATTCCTAAAAATATTACTGCTCCCCAAGTTATCAAATCTAAACAAAAGGAATAAGACCCTAGATTGATCATACTATTTGAATCAATCGGTGAAATTATTCCAAACAAACTAAATAATGATATTAATAGAATAATGATTGCTAATTTACCAATTTCATTTATAAGCTTAAAATTGTTAGATTTCACCATCATTGCTGAATCTATATTATCATCAAATTTAGTAGTTATAATTTCTTTTTCATCAGTCTTTTCTTTTTCCTGATTATTCTTTTCATTAGTCTTTATCAATTCATCTATATCAAAATTAGATGAATTCAAAATATCATCATTTTGTTTTATATCTTCTATCTTCTCTACTTTTATTTGAGGCGTTTTCTTATAAAAGTTCATACTTATTTAACCTCATTTCTAAAGTCTAGATATTCATATAGGACCCCTACAAAAGCAAAGATTAACAACATAACGCCTGAAGCGACTAGGCATGGTATTCCATATGGTGTTTTTACTAATGAAATTCCAATATGGTTGTTGAAGACAATAGACAATGTAGATAAATAATAAATTGCACTAGCAATAGTTAAAGCGTATCCGAACAATCTAGCTTCTCTTCTTCTACAAAAAATAGCTAATGATAATCCACATAATACTGCTACTATTAAGAAAAATGGAATTAATGGATTTACTATTTGGTTGTAATAAATAATTGATTTACCAGAAGATGAAGCGTATAAAGGCAATAGGATTGAAACGACGAACAATATCATAGAAACAAAAGCTAGAAGCTGCGACAATATTTTTAATATTCCTCTCATATCTATGTTCCTCCATTCATTAAATGATTTTATACTATATTCAGGCTTTTAATTCTTTTACATTAGATATCCCATAAATATTTCTTATCGTTGGAATATCTAATAGCTTTATTGCTTTATATTCACTTTTAAGAAGCCCTCTCTTCTTTAAATCATTGATTGTTTTAGAAACCGTTTGTCTTGTAGTAGATAAAGCTAAAGCAATACTTTCCGTAGACATATGAACAACATTATTTAAAGATTCAGTTTGAATACGACACATGAATTCAACCACTCTTTGTGATGGTGTCCAAACAGCCAAAGCACAGAACTTATTTTCCATTCTGTTAAATAATTGAAACATAGATTTCATGACCAATGAATTCAATTCCGAATCAGTCTTTAATAATTTAAAAAATTTATCTTCTGAAAAAGATAAAATTTCTAAATCTGATTTAGCTATTCCTGTAGTTTTAAAAACAAGATCGGGATTCTGACCCATAATGCCAAAAACATCACCAGCTCGATATAAAAGTGTTGAAGATTCTCTTTCATCTCCTTCATTAGAAAAAACTTCAATCATTTCTCCTGACAAAACAATAAAATCTTTTCTTAAAAGAGATCTATCAGTAAAGACAATTTGTTCCTTGGAAAAATGTTCCACATTAGATGGATATTTAAGCATAAATTTGTATATATCTTTGTACATAAAATTCATCTCCCTTAAGTAAGCACTTTTATGCAAAATTTGTAAAGCACCTTACATTTGTTATTATATAAACATAATATATATATAGGGCTAAAAAAATGTGAAAACCACATTCTTTAAATTATTAGAGAGGTGCATATGGATTCTTCAAGTAATCTTACTTACACAAAAGAAGACGAAATTAAAGATAAGAAAGCTAGTAAAGAAACATTAAAGATTTACTGGGCTTGTCTTAAACCTTCTTGGAAAATGTTGATAGCATCCTTGATATTAACAACCATGGACGCTGTCTTCGAATTATTGATTCCTTATCTTTCCGGTTTGCTCATCACTCAAGGAGTTAATGGGTTGAGATTCGGTGCAGGATTGAGTCAACCAAACTTCTATTACATTTGGCTTTATAGCGGATTGATAATAGGATTGTCGTTATTTGCTATATGTGCTCAAGCATCTGCTATGAACATAGACGCAAAGATTTCTAGTGACTTTGTAGAAAGACTAAGAAATACTATATTTTGGAAAGCTGAGCAATTCTCCTTCTCAAATATAGGTCATTTCCCTGTTTCAAAATTGACTACAATGCTATCTAACGATTGTAACAATATTCGTTTCTTCGTGTTGATGCTAACTAGAGCTGGATTTAAATCACCATTGATGATTCTCATATCCTTTGTGTTTATATTCTCACAGAGCTGGTTGATAGGACTTATAACAATTCCATTGTCGATTCTATCATTCATAATCATCGCAATAATCATCAAAAAAACACATCCATTCTTTATCGAAACTCAAACAGCAATCGACAATGTCAACAACAATGTTGAGGAAGATACAGAGGGAATTAGAGAAGTTAAAGCGTTCTGTAGAGAAAAACATATGGATGATAAGTTTGCTAAAGCTAACCAAGATTTAACCGATGTATCATTCACAGCCTTCTCTAGAATGGCAATAGTCTCAGCCATCACTCAATTAGCAATCAGTATAACTATTGGATTGATTCAATATTTTGGTGGTTGGGATTGGATGTATACTGCTACAAATACTCCTTTATGGTTGATATTCAATAACGGAAATCCATTCAATGCAGGCGAGCTTTCTATGCTTTCCAACTTTACAGCAGCTATGACAATGGCTTTTTCATTCCTTTCAATGTTGCTTCAATTTTATGGTCGTGCAGAGGCTAGTAAGGAACGTATCGACAGAGTATTAGTCGAGCCTATCGATATCTCTTACTCACCTAAAGCTAAGACTGAGGATTTTGATCCTGATCATCTTGCAAACGGTGATGTCTCATTCAAAAACGCCTGTTTAACATATGTCGATGATTTATCAAAGTTAGCCTTAGATCCCATATCTATCGATATTCCATCAGGAAAAGTTATAGGAATAGTCGGAGGAACGGGTTCTGGAAAATCTAGCTTTGTAAATCTCATCCCACGTCTTTACGATGCTTCAAAAGGTGAAGTCATAATTGCAGGTCACAATATTAAGGATTATTCAGTTCAAGCTTTAAGAAACGATATCGGTGTGGTCTTACAACAGAACTTGTTATTCACTGGAACTATTAGATCCAATATCCTTTGGGGAAAGCCTGATGCAACCGATGAAGAAATATGGAAAGCTTTGGAAATAGCTCAAGCTGCAGACTTCGTAAGAGGATTTAAAGAAGGATTGGATACACCTGTAGTTCAAGGCGGAAAATCCGTATCCGGTGGACAAAAACAGAGATTGTGTATCGCAAGAGCAATAATCAAAAATCCAAAAATTCTAATCTTGGATGATTCGACTTCAGCTTGTGATATGGAAACCGAAAGAAAGATTAAAGAAGGTTTGTTCACTAAGTTAAAAGGTACGACGATATTCATCATCGCTCAACGTATTTCTTCAGTCAAAGATGCAGATGAAATCATAGTCTTAGACAATGGTAAAGAAGTAGGTAGAGGAACACATGAGGAGTTGTTAAATACATGCCAAATCTATCAAGAAATCGATGCCATTCAAAAGAAAGGAGTTGGTGATTAATTATGAAGAAAAGAAAAGATTCATTTATCACTGGTACTGGTCCTACGATCAACAACGTAACTATTCAATACTCTTGTGGTAAAGAAGGGTATGAAGAACAACAAAACAAGTATAGTCAAAGAAAGAAAGGATATGGAAAACCTCAACACTCTTGGTCATCATTGATGCGTGTCTTCCATTATGTCGGACCTGATAAATGGAAATTCACTTTTGTGATGTTCGTCACCTTGTTATCAGTTCTAATATCTTTATTAGGTGCTTTTATTTCAGCCCCTTTGGTCGATGGCGTTTTAACTCCAGCTTCCTATGCTGCTACAGGATGGACTTCCATAGATCCTGAGACTTATGGTAATTCACTATCATCATTAAGTAAGATTGTCTTCAATATGGTCGATTGGACTAAGTCAAATGCTCAATTCCAAGCTATGGGTGTTGCAGGTGGAATGTTTGGAATAATGCTCGGACTTTATATTCTTGCTTTCTTCCTATCCATCTACCAGGCTGTATCCATGACAAAGATAGGAACCGACTCTTTAAAAAGAATGAGAAATGATATGTTCTCCAAGATGCAGGATTTACCTCTTTCCTATTTCGATAGAACACCTCATGGAGACATAATGTCTAGATTCACAAACGATGTAGATAATATCTCCCAACTATTCATCAATGGAATGCTAGAAATATTCACTTCAATCATCTTTGGGTTAGGAATCTTATTTTTCATTTTCTATCTCAACTGGTTATTGGCTCTAGTCACTATCTTCATAGAATTAGTAGGTGTATTAATCGTAGTAATAAATGTTCATAGATCAGTATCTGCTTTCTCCGAGACACAGATTTCAATGGGTGAATTCAACGGATTTGCTGAGGAGGTTTTGTCTGGATTAAAAGTAGTTAAATGTTTTTCTAAAGAAGAGGATATGAACAAGATATTTAAATCTATAGATTATCGCCACACTCTTCACAATAGACGTTCAGTATTCTTGTCATCGGTTAATATTCCTATCGTCAACAATATAAACAACATGGCCACGGGAATAATAGCTATGTTAGGTGCAATATTGATAGCTGTAGGTTCTAACATTCCTGGAACTGTTATATCAGTAGGAATCCTCATCTCTTACATTGCATTCCTAAGAATGTTCTCACGTCCATTCAATTCAATATCAAATATGATGACAATGCTTCAAGCTTCTTTGGCTGGTGCAGAACGTATCTTCCAAATGATTGACCAGAAACCCGAACCTGCTCATAACAAATCTTTATGGCGTTCATTCAAGGCTGAGGATGGTCAATATTACTGGACCAATGGAAAAGACGTCAAACATGTTCGTGGTGAAGTCGATATGAAGAATGTTTACTTCTCCTACATCAAAGGTCAACAAGTCTTAAAAGACATAACCATGTATGCTAAACCTGGTCAAAAGATTGCTTTAGTCGGTAGCACTGGAGCTGGTAAGACAACCATCACTAATATGTTGACTAGATTCTACGATATAGATTCTGGAACTATTACTATTGATGGAATCGATATAAAAGAAATCGATAGAGTATCTATGAGAAGAAGCATGACACTCGTCTTGCAAGATACACACTTATTCACTGGAACTATCTATGACAACATCAGATATGGAAGATTAAAAGCATCTGATCAAGAATGCGAAAAAGCAGCTAAAATTGCTTGTGCTGATTCCTTCATAGAAAAGCTTCCTGATGGTTATAACACTGTAATTAGTGGTTCTAACGCATCATTATCTCAAGGTCAAAAACAATTGCTTTCAATTGCAAGATGTGCCGTCGGTAATCCTCCTATTCTAATTCTCGATGAAGCCACATCTTCAATCGATACAAGAACGGAAAGATTGATTTCCAAAGGTATGGATAACTTGATGCGTGGAAAAACAACATTCGTCATTGCACATCGTCTATCTACTATTCGCTATGCCGATTGTATCATGGTCATGGATCACGGAAAGATTATCGAAAGAGGAACTCATGATCAGCTTATAGCACAAAAAGGATACTACTATAAGCTTTGGACTGGTAAAGCTGAATTGCAATAACAAATAAAAGCTAGCTTTTTATTTTGGTCTTTAGGGATTTAAAAATTCAAGTAAGCAATTTAGAATTGCTAACTGTTAGTTTACTAACCAGTGTACACAATTAATATACTAATATCCTTAGATAAGCTCGCTAAGTTACATACAATCGTTATCTACAGTACCTGTTCCGATGATAGAAAAGTATTAGAAATTTTCAAGTCAGCAATTGATAAAAATATAAAAGTACTGATTCCAAATAATCTTCTCAAATCAAGACACCTCATCTTAGAAAGCAAAGAGAATGGAAAGATATTTAGCTATACTTCCACGCCCGTGATCTGCAAGATCCTCAACGTGTGGAGAAACATCTCATAGCTTATCTTTAAGCATACTAGGAAAAAGTAGACCTCTCCTTCGTCTAGAGGAAGATTTTTGCATCTTAGAAACAGAATGAACACAATCGATGTCATCTACAACAAGAGCCCTGAAGTCTATCCGTCATGCAAAAAAAGTCTGAGGTCCTAGAGCGGGATAGCCTCAGGTGCACCGGCCTCAAGTGGTTCATGATGAGGCACAAAGAAATATCTAGGAAATATCTGGTGGAATATCTTATGTGATACACCTACACCATGGATACGAATCTAAAGCTAAAGCTTTTCGAGGTCCCATATTCATCAACATGATACAATAAAAAATGTTGCAACACTTAATTCATACTACGTTTTTAATATTAAAAGCGAGGATCCAAATCCCCGCTTTTTCTAATCGAATAAAGTTAGAAAGTGACTTGAGTATTAGACTCAGGCTCTTTTCCACCCTTCTTTCTTCTTCTGAAAGTCATCTTTCTTACTGCGATATCAGCTAAGTAGATAATGACAGACAATAACAAGATATAGACATTAGTAGACAAATAACTTGCATGTACTTTTTCATCATCAGACATCTTATACTGAATATTATCTACATCATATAAATCTCCACCGGCTTGTTTTGTGAGACTATAGAGTAAATCATTTGAGTTGTCATCGAAGAAATTGAATTCTTTTGAATAATCGAAATTGATAAATACTTTAGAAGTAACAGATTCAGTTTTTCCACTATCATCAGTTCCTGTATAAGTCAATTCAGCTTTATATTGACCTGTTGTAGGTGTAGAGATGACTGCGCTATAAGTTTCACCATCGAAAGTCAAAGTATAGTCAGTAGATGTATTAGTATTAGAATCAGTAATCTTAACCGTCAATGTAGCATCACTCTTACTGACATTAGGAGAAACAGACAAATTGACTGATGAACCATTGGGAGTATAAGACACGCTCAAGATTGAATCTGTATGCTTGTCTGGCAAGCTTTGAGAAATCATATTCTTGAAGAAGGTCTTTCCAGCTAAAGTTCCACGCAATGTATTAGTCCAACTCTTATTCGTTCCACCTATCGATGAACTGAAGGTAGAGACTTTACCAAGTCCGTAATTCCAATAAGCGTACAAAGGAACTGCGATAACACTTGCTGAATAAGTACTATCCATCTTTACGTACTGAACAGAAAGAACAGTTGAAGCACCATCTTTACTTCTAGAATAATAATATCCACCGATAGAACCTAACTTATTCACGACACCTTGCAAAGTTTTATCCTTCTTCAACAAGTATTGGATCTCAGCGTTTTCATTAATTTCTACTTCATCTATCGTCTCATTAGTGACGAAGCTCTTCATGATGTTGGATAGATTAAGAATTGAGCTGCTATCCAAGTATTGGAAACGTCCATTTCCTAACTTTGCCAATCTCTTCAATAAAGCAACACCATTCTTATAACCGATATCGATGAATGAACAAGAAATGTTCTCATTGCTGATATTGATGACTTTATCTCTCAAAGATTCATCAGTATCAGAAGATTGACCATCGGTCAAAGTAATGATGCTCTTGTATTCAGCAGCAATACCCTTGATTTGACCATAAGCAGCTTCCAAACCTTTGAGCATTTCTGTTCCACCACCAGAGGTAATTTTGTTTTCTATGTTCTTAATGATTTCATTTCTACCATCTTCAGAAGTAATAGAAGTCATAGGCTGAACAATAGTGACGTTAGATTCAAATGTGACAACTGAAATCTGATCACCCTTATTCAACAATTTAGCAACTTCCTTAGCACCCTCTTTAGCATTGCTTAAACTTGCACCGGACATTGAACCAGAGCTATCGATAAGAAGGACGATAGCTCTAGAATCACTAGGCTGTGATTGAACAGGGAGCATATCGTTGTAAGTGCTAAGCGATACATCCTTGGTATCATCCTTATAATCCATCAAATGAGTATTTCCTAAAGTAAGTACACTCTTTCCATACTCTCTAACAGCAATATTTAAGTTAGAGATGAATTTATCGTAGTTTTTAATAGTCTTCATATCGACATTCGACAATACGATTTCATCGTATTTGATAAGTTCGGTCAATTCAGTAGGAACTTTAGTAAATCTAGTGCTGTTTCCTTTAATTTGAGCATCGACTTTAGTATTGGAACTAAATCCACCCAAAGCTTTAAATTGAGTCAACTCATCCGCAGTATTACCGATAAAGAGTAAGTTGAACTTATCACTTACATCTTGAGTAAATAATCTTGAATTGTTCTGTTCAAAAGTATCCAAGAATCCGCCATCTTTTGTTGCTGATACAACAACTTTATAGTTATATGTTCCAGCGATAGATGTATCTAGAGTAAAGCTGACGATATTCACACCATTAGATAAATGAGTATCTTTAGATTGACTCACTTTATCATTCAAATACAAACTAACTGTAGCATTAGTATCATCGGTAGCATTGATCGTCACATCGACTTGCTCATCTCTATTTAGGAAGGTGCTATCGTTATAAGCTAATGAAGTCAAAGAAACTTCATGAGTATAATCGGCATCGATATCTACAGCATCCAAATGAATACCTTTACTCATGATTGTCGACATTGCATCGACAGCAGAGTTATCAGTTTCAACACCATCAGATATCAATGTGATTCTCTTGATGACATTTTCATCAAACTGAGTTACAGTGAAATCCAATGCACTCTTTATATCTGTAGCAGTATAGTCAAAACTTTTATTGCTATAAGCATCTTTGATCGAATTGAATCTTTCACCAGGTTTGGATAAAACAACTGCATTTCTTCCAAAGGCTATAACACCGACTTTAGTGCCTGGTACTTTCTCAGCTTCTTCCTTAGCTTTATTGATGGCTTTGTCAATCTTAGTCTGTGATTCCTTAGTACTGGCAGAAGCATCAGCGAGAATATAAACATCAGTGTTGCTGTTAGTGACGAGTATCTGTGGATTTGCAAATGCAAAGGATAGAGAGACACACAACAATAAATGAAGAACTAAAGAAATTATATTCCTCTTGTTGTATCTCTTCTCTTTCTTCATCATGAAGAATCCGACGATAACACCAGCCACCAAAGGGATCATTATAAATAATAACCACGGGTTCCAAAATTTAAAATTGCTCATGTCCGTACAGTATCCAATCCGTCAAGAAGAAGACTACAGCAACAATGACGAAAGGAAGAATATCGTCATAGATTGCATTAGCCTTTTGCTCTTGGCTATTCTTAACAATCGACCTCTGCTTGCCATCAGCTTTCAAAGGATCACTCTCATCACTAGGATATGCAGAGTAGAAGTTTACAACTTTCTCTCTTCCAAAGTAATTAGTGACTTTGACTGAATAAGTTCCAGCTTCTTCAAGCCTATATGTTGTCAAATCAGTCTTGCTGATAGGTTCTTCTTTGCCTGATGGAGTAGTAACTACAATAGTCTTAGCATTGTCAGGCAAGGAGAATGTAACTGTATCTCCAGCCTCGTATTTGAAAACATCCAACACCTTAGGATTCGAATAAGAAATGAAGTTTCTCATCAAGATAATGTAATCGGCCAACATAGGAAGATCTGAGTTTTGCAAATCGAAGTTACATACGATTTGTCTCTGATTGTTATCGTTCTTTCCAGCAAAAACGAAAGGAACATTGTCACAAGAGAGAAGAACTGTGAATTTGTTGTTCAAGGTATAACGTTTATACTGACCGACTTTAATAGAATTTTTCATTGACAAATTCTTTGTCAATTGTTGGAAAATAAGGTCACTAGAATTGCTTGTATATTTAGCAAGAGCACCAGGATCGACAGGCTTTACCTCTTCCTGACACACGAATCCACAGCCTTTAACACTGTCGACATTGAATAGCCAAACAGCACCATCGGCAGGAAGTTGCTTGGGCGAATATCCATCGAAAACATAAATATCAAATCCTGTAACCGATGAATACAAAGCATATTCAGAAGATTTCATGACTTCACAGCGAATTCCACAATTGTTTGAATTCAAAGCAGAGAATGCTGCCTCGAAATACAAAGGATTAGAACTTACCAACAATATCTTAGTGATATCACCTTCACTACGATACAAATAATAATCGTTATCTTCAGGAAGCTTGTCTTCATTTAAGACACTGGCTTTGATAGACTCGTAAGTTTTATAGTTTCCAGCCAAATCAGGAATATCGACACTGATATCGCTCAATTTACCTTTTTCTACATTTAGTCTCTTTTGACCCAATGATTTATTATTGACAAAGAACTCAACTTTAATCTCAGTATCTTCAGCATATGATATGACCTTAGTTTTCAAAGTCATAACTTTCTTCCTTGAATCATATGAATATTCAAGGTCTTTGATAGCGTAATTGTTATCTTTAGAGCTAACATCTAATACTTTGAGATTATCACCAGGATTCTCACCCAAATCGATAGTTTCATCAGTAGCGATGTAACAAAGGCTTCCTTTATTCTCTGAGACCATGGATTGAGCTATGCTCAAAGCATTATCCAAATTTGAATTGTTATCATCAATCTCAGCATTATCGATAAACGAATTAAATATATCGACATCTGAAATGTTTTGACAAACAGCTTTGGTGCTAGAATCAGCTAAAATCAATGAAAAGGTACATCCATTGGTGCTATTAGCAACGACATCTTTAATCTTTTCCTTAGCGACATCGAATTTAGTCTTAGTATCGTCATCAGCACTCTTCATCTTCATACTAGCTGAAGAATCCAAGATGAAGACTATGTTATCAGCACCATTCTTAAAAGAGAATATAGGCTGAGCCAAGGAGAAAGCCAAGAATACTATTGCGCAGCATTGAAGGATCAATGCTAACAATTTAGAAAAAGTATTGATAGGATTTTTCTTCTTGATAAACTTCTTACTGAGTTCCCAGACGTAGCTGGAAGAAACAGTATCTTCCTTATACTTATTCAGCAAGATATAGATGACGATAAGTACAGGAATAGCGAGGAGCAATAAAAGTCCCCAAGGATATTGAAAGCTCATTTTATCACCCCCTTGCTGATCATCTTATCTAAGAACAATTCTCTCATAGGCATTGAAGTCGGATAGAAGATATAATCAGCTTCACGAGAAGCACAGAAGTGAGATAAGTTATCTTTGATATATTCCAAAGCAGCTGTGTAAGCCTTCAAAATATCTCTACTTACGTTTCCTTTATAAAACCTATCTGAATCCTCACAATCGTAGAGAAGACTCTTACCACGAGCGGTAGGATTTATCTCTTCATTTGCCAATAATTGAATACAAAGAACATCTCTTCTCTTTTGTCTCAAATAGTCGATGGCATCAAAATAATTGTTATCGGTTAAGAAATCAGAAATGATGATACTTTTTCCATCACCATATCCAACTTGGCTCTTAATGATAGCATCGCTGATGAAGCTATCACCACCGAACTTTATCTTGTTGAGACTCGATACACTTTGAAGGAATCTCTCTTTACCGACTATTTTTTCAAACAATGGTTCGACTCTATGTCCGTTGATAGTATAAATAGAAACTCTATCCATCTCAGAAACAGACAAGTACGCAAGCGTAGTAGCTAAGCGTAATGCAAAATTACTTTTGTTATAGAAAGACATAGATCTAGAAGTATCTATGTAGATTCTAGTATTCATCTGCTTTTCATCCAAATAAAGCTTGATGTATAACTCTTCAAATCTACCGTAAATATTCCAATCTATCTTAGTAATATCATCCCCTTCGATATACTTCCTATAATCCGCAAATTCACATGAAGAGCCATATTTCTTGGATTTATGCGATCCACCGAACAAGCCGGCTACATTGTCTTTGACAGCCATCGAGAATAGCTCGACTTGTTGCAAAAATTGCTCATCAATAATTTGTTTCATAGGCTACTTAGCCTTTCTATTCTCTTTGATAAGTAATCCTATTACATCATCGACAGACAAATTATCATTAATTGCGTTGTAATTGACTTTGATTCTGTGTCTCAAGACAGGGAAAGCCAAAGCATCGATATCATCATAAGAAACATTGTAGTTTCCTTCCATCAAAGCCTTAATCTTACCACCAGTGATAAGAGCCTGACAGGCTCTAGGTGAAGCACCGAACTTAACATATTTTCTAGCGACTTCAGAAGTCTCATCAACTTCAGGGTGAGTTTTGTGAACGAGTCTCATAGCATAGTCCAAGACATCTTGAATCACAGGAACTCCGACAGCAAATTTTCTCATTTCCAAGATGGTGTTTCCATCGACGACAGGTGTAGCCTTTTCGGATTGATCAGCTTGTGTCATCGTGACGATGTCACCCAATTCTTGAACTGAAGGATAATCCATAGTCAACTTAAACATAAAACGGTCCATCTGAGCTTCAGGCAAAGGATAAGTACCATCTTGTTCGATAGGGTTCTGAGTAGCCAAGACGAAGAAAGGCTCTGCCATAGGATAGTTAACACCACTAACTGTAACCTTATGCTCCTGCATGACCTCCAACATAGCTGCTTGAGTCTTAGGAGTAGTACGGTTGATTTCATCAGCTAAGACGATTTGAGCAAAGATAGGTCCTTTTTGGAAGGAAGTAGTCAAATTACCATCTGCACCTTTTCTGATAACATTAGTACCAGTAACGTCGTTAGGCATCAAATCAGGAGTAAACTGAATTCTGGAGAATGGCAAGGACAATGTTTGTCCCAATGAACGAACTAATCTTGTTTTTCCAGTTCCAGGAACACCTTCGAGCAAGACGTTACCACCAGCGATAATAGCAGTAATAACATTGTCTATAACATCATCCTGACCTACGATATCTTTGTGAACCTCTTCTTTAATCTTAGCAATAGATTCACTAAATTCTTTAAGCATTTCTTCGTTTTCCATGTTTGAGTTTCCCCTCTTTAATATTAAATATACAACCTAAGTCTAATTACCACCCTGTCCAGCATTATCGCCAGTTCCAGAGTTGTCGCCAGTTCCAGTTCCGGTGCCAGAATTGTTTCCACTTCCGGATCCGGAGTTATCTCCGGAATTATCACCACCATACAAATACTTGAAGTAATCGGAGACAGAAGAATCTACATCGCTATCGCCAGAGTCTTTAGCATCGTTAGCGGCTTGACCTTGGTAATCTTTGATAACTTCACCATAACTCTTGGATCCCTCATCTCCGGTGTAAACCTTATCGTTTCCTCTATAGTTGGTGTTTCCTTCTCCACCACCAGCTCCATCTCCTTTGCCTTCACCTTTTCCTTCACCTTGCTGTCCGCCACTTCCTTGACCTTGGCCATTGCTTTGAGAACCGTTTTGGCCATCGCCTTTGTTTCCTTGATTATTACCTTGGTTGCCTTGATTACCTTGTTCACCTTGATTGCCCTGATTACCTTGGTTACCGTCTTGATCGCCACTGTCACCAGGCTTGCCATCACTAGAACCACCATTACCGCCACCGCCATGCTGAGTAGGATCGATAAGATCTTCCATCTTTTTCTTTACTTCTTCAGCTAAGGCAGTGTTGCTATTTTCGATTTGAACATCAGTAATTAAGTCAGATAAAGCTTGTTCGAAAGCAGTATAAATACCCTGTTTCAAAGTAGTGATTTTTGCACCGTTAGAGCTACCACATGCCTTGGCCTCTGGAGAGTAAGCTTTGAGCTTTGTGCTCAATATATTGAAGATTCCATAGATTTCATCGGTAGATTCAACCTTAGAAGCTTTCAAAGAATCATCGATATGAGCTGCCCAAGTATCCAAATAGCTACCTAACTTTGCTCCATCAGAACGAATATCGCTCAATGAATAAGGCTTCAAATATTCGTTTCCATCTGGATACATAGTGAGATATCCATCTTTATCTTTGTTAGTAGCTGACTTCTTTATTTCAGTGTTGTCTTCCAACCAGTGGAATCCATCAGTAATGATTTGGTTATCGGATATTCCAGTGTCACCATTGAACATTCCGATTCCGACCTTAATAAAGAATGTATCGCCGTGTGTTTGAAGTGCAAGACCGATTTCCTCTTTGACGTTTACTCTATTCAAAGCATCATCGACTTGACCTTGAGCATCTTTAACTTTCTCAGTTCTAGAAGCGATATCAGTATCATTTTCCAAATCAGCTTGTAGTTTTTCTAAAATTGCAAACAATTCTTGTTTGAATTCCTCAGAAGCATCCGATTTAGAAATGTAGTCCTCGATGTCTTTAATGATACCATCAGTACGATCATTGAAGTCTTTGCCATTATTTCCAGGATTTACAATCGTATTAAATCCTTCTTTAATTTGATTTGTAAATAAAGAAGTAGTGAGTAAGGAAGCTCCTAAGACTATTGCAGGTAAAGTCCAAACAGCAAGCTTTACAGTCATCTTCTTAGGATTTTGCTTCTTGACTTCGACTTTAGCATCTTCTCTTTGCTTGTCGATCAAGAATGAGCTCTTTCCTTGGAACTCCACCATTGTTGCACATTTCTCTTTGAGATCGTAAGTGGAGTCGATTCTCTTTGCAACATCGCCTTCCTTAGGATTCTTGACAACGCAGTAAATAACTGCAGTTACCAACATAGCTAACACTCCACCACAGACCTCAATTGTGATATAAGGCCAGGTGGTCAATTTAGCCAACAAAAAGGACATTACCAGGATTGCAGATACGACCAATCCCAAAGCCAATCCCCACAAAGAACCTTTAATAATGTTCTCTAAAACAAGTTTTCTTTTATATTGTTTTAACATAAGCTAACTCCTTTCTACATAATGGATAAAAGCTAATTCAATTTTTAAATATTTATATCAACTTTAATTTAACTTCTCTCCACATTTCCTCGCTCTTTGAGCTACTAAATATTAACACTAAATATAAAATTAATCAAATAAATAGGTTGAATATACTTTGTATTCTTACTGAAAGTACTTTCATACCATTTTCTTAGCAATATTTAGGCCTTTTCGAATGCAGTTAAAGATGGTGATTTATAATTTCCAAAAGGATTATAAGTCACAGTGTAGCCTGCTTTTTCTAATATTTCCTTGGCTCTATATATCAAAAGTGATGAAACAATAGTCCTTCCACTCTTGAAAACCGAAGGTAAAATATCGCTACATTTTTAAATACCAAATTTCATAATAAAATATCCAGTCCCTCAAGGGGCTGGATATCGACTAAAAGTATCTAAAAAGTTGAAATAGAGTATTTATCGAGATACTGTTTAAGCCTTGTCGAATGCAGTCAAAGTCATAGCGACTTTGATTTCAGTTCCGATGTTAGGCTTGATATCTACAGTACATATTCTTCCATTCTTCTCACAATAGCCGGTTAAAGACTTATAAACGACATCGTTACTGACTATGTAAGTTTCTAATGTATGCCAACCAGCAGCATCGAATGCAGTCTTAGCAGCTGCAATTTCAGAATCGCCACCATAGTTATATCCAGTAACAACCAATTGATTGCTAGAGCTATAATAAAATGTATATGGTTCATCTACACCCATGTTGAAGTAAGGAACATCGAAATTCAACTCATTCTTCATTCTTTGCTTCACATTTGTGTGCCAATCTGTTCTTGTGACGGAAGAAAAGTTTGGTAAGTAGAAGATAGTAGCTTCGATTCCATTCTCATCACTGGCTTCAGATGAATAATTGCTTTGGTAAGTAATCTTGAAATAAGATCCATCTGGATTTGTCTTAGTAGCGACGACTGAAGGATATGTGTAGTTTCCGAATGGACTATAAGTAGTCTCAAATCCCGCTGCCTCTAAGGCTTCTACCGCTTTATTTACATAAAGAGGTGAGAAGACTGTATTTCTTGTATATAGTCTAAGTTTTCTATTCCAACTGATTAAATCTGAAGGAGTAGAAATACCCATATCTTCACCTAATCCTGTTGTAGGAAGATAGATGAACGGATCGACTGCATGATTTTGAAACAAATAATTCATCTGATAAACGATATCTTCATTATTAGAAGCATTAGCCTTAGTCAATGATGCCCAAGTTGAAGGTGTAGTAGAGAGATTAGATACGGCCAAATCATGATAAACACTCATTGTTATTTTGTCAGAATACTTCTTCACCAAGATTCTAATCTGACTTCCATCACTCAATATCTTATATCCGCCCATACAATCCTTAGATGTAGAATCGGAAGAGAATGCAGAACAATAATCAGCGTGCCAGCCTCCATCAGCAGTATCAGCATCCAGTTTAGTCTTAGCCAATTCCAATACATCATCGTTCCAATCACTTCCAGTGATAGTGATAACATTCATAGTTGTACCTATGGTCTTCGTTGCAACAGAAGGTAAGACTGTTCCCAAATAGACATATGGAATAGCAGATTCGCTTCCAAATTCCTGTGAGAAAGCAGTCTTTATTTCAGCGGTCCACTCCTTACCATTTTCAGGAATGAATCCTTCCTGATAAGTAATCTTGATATAAGGAACATCAGTTGAAATGTCCCTAGCTATATGAAGAGTTAAAATATCTTTATTAGCTAGTTTATACGTGAAGTAAAGGGATGTGCCATAGGATCTGCTCGAATCATAAACGAATCCTTTATCTGAAGAGAATGCTACTTTAGCATTAGTGAATATCTTGCTATCATATGCATTTCCATAGATATTGAATTCCCTGGTCTTTGCATCATATGTATACATAAGATGTTTTGTCCCTAAATATAAGTATGGAAGAGCAAAATCCTCACCATATGCTGTATGCAAAGCATTAGTGATTTCACTAGTCCAAGCGGTAGGAGCATTGTCCTCATCGTATGTTTCATCATATGAAATTGTATTTGAAATAGAAGGACTATAAGAACTATTAGAATACTTGAAGGAAATCTTCAACGTTCTACCATCATCAAAGGCCTTAGTAGCATACAAACCTTTAATATATGCTTCATCATGAGAATACAAAGAAGTACACATCGTCAGCTGGGTGTCCCATCCAGCAACATCGAAAGCATCCTTTGTATTCAACATGAAGCTTTCAATATTGTCGTAGCTAAATTTTAGATTGAATTCCAAACTACCATCAGCAAACTTGATTTCATCTTCTGTACTGCCTGTATCAAAGAAAGGAATAGATACATTTTCACCTAAAATCTTTATGACAGCCTTAGCTCCTTCAGACCAATCAGTAGCAGTAGTTGCAGGCATAACAGCAGACTTAGCTATTTCGATATATGCAGTTTCGTCATCGTCTTCTCCATCCTTGAATAAAGCAACCTTATAAACATTTCCGTTGATTTCCTTGAGAGCTATTCTTTGAACCAAGCATCTACTCGAGTAATCCTTAGTTGAATCGAAATCCTTTATCAAAGTCCATCCACTATCGGAATCATATGCAGTATCGAATAACTCGATAGTCTTTGCATCATACTTTCCACCACAAATGATGAAGTTAGGATCATATTTATCCACACTGCCATCCACATAAGGAGTTGTAGTTCCTATATATACAAACGGAATTTCATCCATTCCATCCGTGTACTTAGCTGTGAATTGAGTCTTGAGATCGTCCGGCCATGCAGTCAGTGAAGAAGGTGTGAATATTTCAGTCCTGGAAACTACAAAAATAGGATCTCCATCGATGTTCTTCTTGATGACAGCCTTATAATCATTGATTCCAACAGTTTTACTGAACGTCTTGCTTGTCTCTTCAGCTGTATCATCAGCCTCTGCTTCAGCAACTTGCTCAGTCCAACCATCACCCTCAAGTGTCTCTTTGGCCTTAGTCAAGAGAGAATCATCCCAAAGTTTCCCTTTCAAATATAATTTTCTTGAATTTGTATTGTAAGAATCAACTTCAAGGCTGACTGTTCCTAAATAAATATAAGGTAAAGTAAGTCCACCCAAAGACTTAGCTATGTTATCTTTGACAGTCTTAGACCAGTGATCCTGGTTAGTGTTATCGAACTTTTCATCCAAAGATACGACCACCTGTGCTTTATTATGATATGTACCTAAAGTAGCTACTAATACACTTCCATTATCAGCAGTATAAGTGGCAGTATACTTGCTCATATCCTGTGGATCTTGTGCTACAGTCCAGATAGGATCAGCAAAAGTTTCTTGGAAGATATCACATACTTGGTCGTCCCAAGTACCACCAGTGATAGTCATGACCTTTGTAACATCAGCCGAGAAATCGATTTTATAATTCTTGGTTCCTAAATAGATAAAAGGTATGATATCAAAGACACCTAAATAGTCACTCATATCTTCCTTTTCTTCATCTGTCCAATCACTTACGGAAGTATCATCAAATTTTTCAGACCAGTATGCACGTAATTCAAACAAACCATCTTTGTTCGCTTCGACTATAACATCGATGTCAATCTTGTCGCTATTTGCGACAAAAATGCTATTGACAACCATACAACCCCAATCATAGCTGATATAAGTATCCTTAGCATCTTGAAGGTTGGATGAGACAAACTTATTTCCGACCAAAAGAAGATAGGACTTATATCCATCATTAGCATCATCACTTACATAAGATACATCTATGCTTTTACCGATATCGATATAAGGAAGAATATTACCTCCTAAATACTGAACCATGCTAGCAGTAACTTCCTCAGTCCAAGGTGAATCCTCTGGTTTGATGATATCGGGATCATCTTCTTCATCAGGGGTAGAAGGGGTAATTGTAGTTTCGCTTCCACCACCCGCACCTGTATCAGATTTAGGGACGTCAGGCTTAGGTGTAGCAGTAGAAGGCTTACCAGTATCAGTAGCCTTAGGAGTCGACACTGTACTAGTTGGATTAGTAGGATTACAACTAGTCAAAAGAATAGGTAACAATAATGCTGAAAAACTTAAAATTTTTCTATATTTCATATAACATATTTCCTTTCGCTCTTTTGAGCTGAACATATGATAACACAACATTTTTAAATGTTAATACCTTTATCAATTTAATTTATAATTAAGTATACAAACCTAAAAGTGTTAAGTTTTATTTTCTATTTGAGTTATCTACTTTAATTTTGTCAAGTGATATACAAAAATAAGCTACTGAGCTTTAGAAGCTCAATAGCTTATATAAATTTATATAGAAAATTAAATAATTGCTGTTTAACTAATCATTAAATCCAAAGGATGGATGTACATTCTTTACAAATGTAATTCTATTTTTGAAATACTGAAAAGTAGAATAAGTTCAATATATTTCAGGAATAACATTTATTTCATAGTAGTAACCAGTCTTGAAATCCTTATAAATGGCTTGTATCGATTTAGCTAATTTATACATAGCATTGTCGTAAGAACTACCTTCACTCGAACTATCATAATATCCCAGGTTATTATGCCCTTCCTTGACAGTTCATCCTGCATCAGTCAAGGCTTGAGCAATATCATCCATTTGATTCTAGTCGTAGTTCATCGCATTGATATAGATCAATAAATATTTAAAGTTGTTAAGATAAAAAACTGCTGAATCCTTATAGGAATCAGCAGTTAATTATCATTTCTATTATCTATCTATTAAATAATAAATTTAGAATCAAATCTTTGTATTGAATAATCAACAGTATAAGTAGCACTTGAAGAATATTTGCAATACAAATTAGGCTTAGCTGTAAAAACAAACGCATCATCACCTATTGTTTTTGTTGCTGTAATTACTTTTGTTAAAGCATATAATTTAGAGCTTGGAACTTCATATGACATAGATGTCGACCAACCATCCGCATCCAAAACTGTAGTAATTTTGCTAAACTCATCTGCATCATAATTATATCCAGTAAAATAAATTCTATCAGAGGTAGCAGTTGCCGATGGCGAAGTATATGAAGCCCAGTATCCAGTTTTACTAGCTCCTATATTGAAATAAGGAAGAACAAATCCAAACTTTGTTTCCATATATTCTTTAGTCCTATCATTCCATTCAGTTATAGAAGAATAATTTGAATATGAAGGCAAATAAACAATTCTCACATCATATCCAGGTTGAGTCGGCTTGGTGGCAGTTGCACTAGGATATGATGATGAATTTGTAGAAATATGAATATAGAATTGAGATCCATCTGTATTTTTGATATGAGCAACTATTGATGGGTAAGCTCCATGACCAAAAGCATCCAAATCAATTTCATATCCAGCATTTTCAAGGGTATCAGCTATTCTATACAAATTTGATGGTGCAAATTCAGCATTATATAAACTGAAATGAACATACTTATTTGAAGTTTCCCTTGTTGACGATAACACGTTAGGTAACTTTAATCCATCTTTTAAGAGTAAGAATTCTGGAATAGTTTTATTGTCAAATACTGATGCCATAACAGTACTCAACTTATTAGAATCTTCGGTCGCAGTAGCATCAGTTAAATCATTCCAGGTTTTAACTGTAGCAGTCGAGTCCACTTTATCATAATAAATGTTTAATACGATAGGAGTTTTAACCTTATTAATAGTCGCAGAATTTTTCTTCAATTCCAAACGCAAAGCAGAATGATCACTGTAGATTTTATAAGCTTTAATAGATTGAGTAGTTCCTTCAACTATTTTAGCATGCCATCCACCATCCGTTGTATCAGCATCTAACTTTTCTTTAGCCAAATCTATAACTTCACTATTCCAAGTAGAACCAGCTAATTGAACATATAATTCATCAGTTACTTTCTCATTCTTAGTAATATAAGGAGTAGCTGTTCCTAAGTATATGAAAGGAATGCAAGTCTCACCTTTCAAATCATCCTTTAAAATAGTCTTTACATCAGTAGACCAATCAGTAACTGTTCCATCATAGAAAGCTTCAACATCAGTCAAAGTAATCAAAGGTCTTGAATTAGATTTGGATAACTTTACGGTTAAAGATTTTCCATCAGATGATGTCTTAGTCGCATTTAAATTGGTTGCGTTTGTAGTTACATTATTAATAGTAAAACCATTATCTATAAGAACTTGTTTTGCTTCTGTAATAACAGGGTTAGTCTGAGTATCTCCCCAGTCTCCACCCCAAATTTGCATTGTTTTACTAGTTTCATTGTAAGTATAAATAGGACGGTTTGTACCTAAATAAATATAAGGTAACACTGATCCAAAATTTGTCTGCATAGCTTCTTTCAAGCTATCACTCCAGTCAGTAGGTGCGTTTTCCTTATCGTATGTAGCTTCAAAGCCGGCAGTTATAGTTGTCTTTTGACCAGATTTTTTTCCATTTCTTCCTAATTCAGCTTTTACAAATACTTCTTCACCACCAAATGTCTTAGTCGCATAAACTTTATCAATATAACACTCAGAAATATAAGAAGCAGTGAAGAAGAAATCACCACGATAAGTTAGTGTAACATTCCATCCAGCTGCTTCAAATGTATCATAGATGCCTACTAAGTGAGATACAGCGTCATCATGAGCATATGCATTATTGATAGTCAAAACTCCATTACCAAATTTAATTTCATCAGCATCTTTTCCTGTATCGAAGAATGGAATTTCAACATCACTTCCTAAAATACTAGAAACAACTTCTTTTGATTCAGCCGTCCAATCAGTATTAGCTGTTAAAGAACTATTAACAAATTTTCTAATTTCAAACGATGTAGTTTTGTTTTCATCTTTTCCAGTTGTGAATAATCCAACTTTATATGTAGCATCTAAATTGTCAAACTTTTTCACCGCTGTTCTATAAACATAAGTTCCACGTGATGAATCCTTAGAATAAGTATTCATTTCACTTGCTACATACCATCCGTCTTCTTCAAATACTTGGTCGAATAAAGTTACGACTTTTTCATTATATGCTCCGCCATAAATGACCATTTCACTATCATCTATATATGTAGTCGTATCAATATAAGGAGAAGCTGTTCCTAAATACATAAAAGGAAGAATTTCGTCAATTCCATCGGTGAATTTATCTGCAAACCCATCTTTAATAGCTTGAGTCCACGCAGTTATTGTAGATGGATCATAGTTCTCTGTCTTAGTCACAACTAGCTTAGGGTAATATTCACCTTCAGTCTTTGCTGCTTCTTTTGTTAAAATAGCTTTATAACTATCATGTTCTCCACCTAATGAAAACTCAACTTTAGTCTCACCTAATGGTGTATCAGTATCATCGCCAGTTGCATCATCTGCTTGATCAGCTTCTACTTTATCAGTCTCAGTCTCTTTGACTTCAGTCCATCCACCATTGGTTACAAAAGCTTCTCTAGCATCATCAAAAATAGAATTGTCCCACAAGCCACCTGATAAAGTTAATTTCCTTGAATTTGAATTAGTAGAATCAATTGTAGGATGAACAGCGCCTAAATAGACATAAGGAAGCGTCTTACCATTGCAGATATTAGATATTTCAGTCTTGATATCTGATGGCCAGTCAGTTTGATTCTCTTTGCTGAACTTTTCATTCAAAGCTACTGTCATAGTAGCTTTATTACCTGTTCCTTTTGCTAAAGTAGCAACCACTGTGGTTCCACTCAATTCATCTGTATAGGTAGCAATTTCTTTAGATGCATCTTCAGTATCTACTTCAACTACCCAAGTAGTTCCAGCAAAAGCATCTTCAAAAACTTGATCGACTTGATCATTCCAAGTTCCGCCAGTCACAACCATCACTTTAGAAGTGTCATCGTTAAATTCCACTGAATAATTAGTGGTTCCCAAATATACGAAAGGAATGTTGTAATACTTTCCAAAATAATCTTTTAGCTTAGTCTTCTCTTCATCCTTCCAATCAGTGACAGCTTCAGGATCAAATGGCTCTGTATAATAAGCCTTCAATTCAAACAAATCTTTATTACTAGTAACTGAAATTTGAAGATGCTGTTTCTCTGACTTAGCATAAAAACTAGTGTCATAGACCATAGTAGACCAGCTGTACCCATCGTATAAGTTTTCAGCATCTGTCAAATTTGCTTCAACAAATTTCTCGCCAGTCAATACGAGACTCGATCTATAGTTATCTTTGGAGTCATTCTCATTCCATTTAATGTCGATATCTTTTCCAATATCGATATAAGGCAAAATGTTGCCTCCTAAATACTTGACCATAGCTTCAGTGACTTCTTCACTCCATGGAGAATCCTCTGGTTTGATGATGTCAGGATCATCTTCAGGCTCATCAGGTGTGGAAGAAGTTGTCGCTTTTGCACCAGTATCAGTTTGCTTTGAAGTAGGTGTAGTATTAACAGTAGACCCAGGCTGAATAGAAGTCGGAGAAGAAAGAGTTGAACTAGTTGGATTTCCACAACTAGTCAACAACAATGGTAATAAAAAAATAGAAAATGTTAGTGCTTTTTTGTGTTTCATAATACATATGCTCCTTTTGCTTTTTAGAACAAAATTAGTTTATCACAACAAAAAGAACTCAAGCCTTATCTTTTCTTATATTTTTATTGAAAGCGGTTTCGCATATTGCATAAATATCAAACAACTTATAAGCATTAATATAATTTTTTAACAACAAAAAAACTAGATTTCGTTTAGAAATCTAGTTTCATTCCAAATATAAGATTAGACTTTATTATTATATGATTTGAATAGTCAAAGTCACGTTTTTAACAAATCCAGAGATATTAGGAGTCATATCTAACACGAATGTTTTGCCTTCGTGTTCATATTTTCCATTCAATCCCTTGTATATTGTGCCATCCTTAACTGAATAAGAATAAGAGATATCCCATCCACCATTCTTCAAAGCTGTATATGCCTTGTCAAACTCAGCTTCAGAATAGTTATAAGCAGTAATGGTCAATTTGTTAGATGAGAATTTGGACTTAAGAGTATCATTCCAAGTCGCACCCAAATCAAAGTAAGGTAATACATAGCCATTCAAATTAGAGCTCATGGCATTCTTAATATTACTATCCCAATCAGTCTTGCTGTCGTCAAACTTCTCATAATTATAGATATATACCTTGAATCCATGATTGATTCCATATTTAAGATATCCATCATCATCTAAGCTCATATCACCATCACCAGGTTTGAAATCGATCACGAAATCTCCGTTATCAGTAGTTTTAGTAGCTGTAAATCCAGGCAAGGAACCTTGAGCAAAAGGATTCAAAGTAACTGCAAATCCTTTGGAAGTCAAAGTTTCCATAGACTTGTAAATTGAATATGAAGTCAATTCAGTAGAATAATTATTGAATGAGACTCTTCTATTAGAAAGACCAGATTCACTTACAGAAGTGCTAGACACACTTGAATCATTCTCAGTAAAATACAAGAAGCTAGGAATATCAGCAGCACCAGTATTTCCAAATCTATCCTCTAAATATTGGGTAGCAGTGTATCCACTATACTTAATTGAGGACCAGTTAGTAGGATTCTCGTTATAAGAATGAGTGTTTTCTGCATCAAAGAATACATCCATTTCGATCTTATCATTGTCATTCTTATAAATTTTCAAACGCAAGTATTTATTATTGCCTAAAGCTTTATAAGCAGTGACTGCAGAGACTGTATTCCAGCCGCTTTCTATTTGTGTAAGTTCAGCATGCCATCCACCATCAGTTGTATCAGCATCTAACTTTTGTTTAGCCAAGTCTAATACTTCATCCTTCCAATTTCCACCGATAACACTGACTGACTTCGTATCGGAATTCATCAAAGTCTCAGCACCGGTAGTTGAATCAGTAACCCTATATTGGTTATTGGAGGCACTTACTGTAGGTGCAATAGTTCCTAAATAGATATAAGGAACAGCATTCTCACCTGTCAAATAAGAGCTGAATGCAGTCTTAATAGGGGCTGTCCATTCAGTTCCTGCTGTGGGATCAAATCCTTCTACAAATGAAAGTTTGAGAACAGGTCTATCCTCGGACAAATCCAAATCAGCAGTCAAAGCATCGTTATGAGTATTTGTATACTTAGCAACCAATTCTTCACTGCTAGATGAACTTTCATCGATAGTATATCCGGCAGCAGTAAATGCAGTTCTAGCATCAGCTAAAATTTGATTATCCTTTGCATACCCCAAATGCACATGATTTCATTGCCACCACGGCCTTCATCATAAGTGATATAAGGGGATGTGGTTCCTAAATAGACATAAGGCAATTTGAGTCCGTATTTAGTAGAAATCTCACTTGTAATATCGCTAGTCCAATCAGAAGCAGCTTTAGACTTGTTGTATTTTTCTTGAGCCGCAACCGTTCCAGACATATAGCCATTGGAATTTGATTCGACCTTGATTACAACCGTCTTATCATCATCAACCTTCTTAGAAGCAGAGATATAATCGAAATCACAGTTAGCATTTAACTCAGTACGATACATATTGTGACCGAGCTTGGCGAAAGTCCAACCATCAGCCTTCAAAGCTTGATAAACTTTCCAAATTCCTGTACTCAATGTTCCACGAGTATAAGAGAAGTTGATTTTGAGCTCTCCATTATAGTCAGTAATTGAAGCTTCTCCACTATTAGATCCAACGTCGAAGAAAGGCATCTCAAAATCAGTTCCTAAAACATTCTCAAACGTCTTCTTAGCTTCAGCACTTCATTGAGTAGAAACATTAGCATCAACTGATTTAGTGATTTCAAGGAATGCTGTCTTGTCTAAAGACACAGAAGTATCCTCATACAAAGAGAACAAGGATACCTTATATACTTCATTTCCTACTCTCTTAAGAGCAACTCTATAGACGGCACTCTTATCATCGTTATAGCCGCTTCCATATGCGTCACGGTCTTCGTTTGCGACTATCCATCCAGATTCTTCGTTGAACTTTGTATCGAATTCAGACAAAAGTCTTTGATCGAAATGACCACCATCGATAATTAACTGTCCGTAAGAAGTTACTTTAGATCCATCCATTTCATTTGATGTTGTCATATCACCATTGATAGAGGGATTAGCTGTTCCAATATAGACCTTAGGAAGTGTATCATCCAAAGTATCTTCAAACATATCTTCAAATTTAGTCTTAATTGCTTCTGGCCAAGCTGTAAATGTATCAGCGTTGTATTCTTCACTCTTCATGATAGACAAACGTGGAGTTCCATTTGCATCTTGCATCTTTGTAATAGATACCGTGATTGTTTGTCCGTTGACAGCCTTAGAGAATTTAGCAGAATTAGAGCCTTCTTCAACAGCCTCGCTAGTCCAACCATCTGCTTCAAAAGAAGCCTTGGCACTAGTCAAGATTGAATCATCCCAATGTTTTCCTAAAACTGTAACTCTAGCACTGTTTGTGTTGGTAGCATCAACTCTAGGATAAGTAGCTCCCAAATAGACATAAGGAACTTCTAAATCGCCAAATGATGCATTGAATTTAGTCTTAACTGCTTCTGGCCAAGCTGTTTGATTCTCAGCATCAAACTTTTCATTGAATTCAACACTCAACTGAGCTTTGTTGTTCTTTTCTTCCAAAGTGGCTGTAAATGTACTAGCATTAGCTGTTGTATAAGATGCCCTCTTAGTTGTGACAGGATCATCTTCCTTAGTTGCATCTGTCCAAGATGCAAATGTGCTTTCGAAGATTGATACAACTTCATCGTTCCAAACTCCACCAGTAACAACAAAATCTTCATCTGCTGTGGTTTCAACCGTAGAGCTCTCACCAATCTTTACTCCAGTATCCAAGAATTCCCATTTATAATTTTGAGTTCCTAAATATGTAAAGGGAACAACTGTGCTAAATTGTCCGAAATGCTCAAGCATAGCTTCCTTGACATCATCATTCCACTCTGTGACAGATGAAGAATCAAATGGTTCATCATAATAAGCACGCAATTCAAACAAATTATCATCAGTAGGAGAAACGATAACTGTCAAATGATTCTTTTCATTAACTGCTGTGAAGACATTATGAGCAAATACGACTTCATATCCATATTTCTTATATGTTTCAATAGCATCTTTTAAGTTAGATGCAACAAATGTATCACCCGTCAATACAACACTGGATAAATAGTCGTCCTCTTTATCATCTTCAACATATTTTCCTTCAATTTGATTGCTTTTACCAATATAGACGTCAGGAATAACATTTCCACCTAAATGTTCTTGCATCAATTGAATGATTTCTTCATTCCATTGAGTCTCACTAGGATCCACATCTCCACTATCTTCGGTGGTTCCAGTAGGGACGATGTAGTCGAATCCTTATCTGTGGGTTTAGAAGAATCTGGTGTAGGCTTTTCAGTAGTAGAACCACTTCCTGGATTTGATGGTGTAGTAGTAGGCGTATTTCCGCCACAGCTAGTCAACATCAAAGGAAGTAAAAGAATTGAAAGCAAAGCACTTCTCTTAAATTTCATAATATAAAAGCTCCTTTCGCTAATTCACGGGTCGTGAATGAGTATAACACAATTCAAACTAACAACAAGAAAAAATAACTAAAAGAACGTAAAACTAAGCACCCAAGCTTTAGGTAACTTTATTTAGATACTTATAGTATAAGAAAGTCTAAAAAGTACCTATAAGTTATGGTTATTTGCTAATTATTTCACGTTAGTATATAATTGCACATATTCACAAGAGGTTTTTATATGGAACCACAAGAACCAAAGCCAAAAAAAGATATAGGATTAACAACTATAGAATTGGAAATTCCTGAAACTTACATAGATGACGATAACTTTTTCTCAAAGTCTATTTCTTGGAAGAAAAGATTGAATATTGTTGAAAAAGTCTTGACTATATTCATGGCTATCATCACAATTCCTTTATCAGCATATATAGCTTCATGGATTGATGTTGCTGAAGGAGGAATGGTGGCACCACCATTAAGATTCAATCCTTTCTCGGAAGAATTGTGGTCGATAACAATATTACCATACATCTTATCATTCATCATTTTGATAGCATGTGAATTCTTCTTCAAAAACATCTCACTCACAAAAGGTGTTCTAAAAACGACATGCTATTCGCTAATATTATCAGTCCTAATAAACGTCACCACATTTACTTTGTGTACTGCGTTTAGACAAGCAATAATCAATTCTGAATCAAATCTATATTATGCATATATTGCAATGGGTGCTATAGATGGATGTGTCTATACATTCATACTATTAATCATAAGGATAATTTTAAAAGTAATAAACAAATCAAACAAGAAAAGAGTGATCATAGTCGGACCCAAAGAAGATGCTCAAATATTGAGCAAGAAGATGATTAAAGAAAACAAAAAACAATATACTATCAGATATGTTTTCTATGAAGTAGATGGTCAAATATCCGATGATATATATACTAAAGTTAAAAAAGTGAATACGATTATCTTATTAGATAGTCTTACGGCCAAGAATAAACAAGCCTTGCTTCTTTATTTCTCTTCTTGCAAGAACAAAGATATCTTCTTATGTTCTTCATACTTTGATATAGTCTTCTTAGATGAAACACTCACACACGTAAATGAAAAGATGGCATTTGAACAAAGGCCTTTATATATCGATTCTGTAGAAGCTTTTGTTAAACGTGCTTTCGATATAATCGTTTCCTTGATAGCTCTCATTTGTTTGTCTCCTATTATGTTGTTGACGGCTTTGCTTGTAAAATGTCAAGATGGAGGTCCTGTCTTTTATAAGCAGACCAGATTAACAAAAGGATTAAAACCGTTTGAGATATATAAATTTAGATCGATGAGAGTAGACGCTGAAAAGATTGGTGGTGCACAATTAGCTAGCGAAAACGATCCAAGAATAACTAAGATTGGAAGAATAATACGTGCTACAAGAATCGACGAGCTTCCTCAAATAATAAACATTCTTAAAGGCGATATGTCTTGGGTAGGGCCTCGTCCTGAGAGACCTGAATTTGTTTATGGCTTTATTAGAACCAATCCATTATACAGATATAGATATAATGTCAAAGCTGGACTCACTGGACTTCAACAAGTCTCTGCAACTTACCACACATCATTTGAAGACAAACTTAAATACGACTTATATTACATCCAAAATCAAAGCACTATATATGATTTAATAATCATATTTAGAACTGTTGGAGTTGTTTTCCAAAAGAGCATGGCTGAAGGTGCCGACCCCGAAGAAATGGCACTTCCTATGGAAGATTTCTTGGATGAGCAAGATTATACATTCAAGGATCACGGTAGTTATTTATCCATTTTCAAAAATGAAGAAGTGGAAAAGCAACAAAAAAAGAATAAATAAGACATTAAATAGCATTAGCCTTAATGCTATTTTTTAATGTTGCTCGTTTTATCATTAGCCAAAAACAGAAAAACAATTTGTTTTAACCAACAAAAAAACTCACCATTTTTCGATGGTGAGCAATTAATGTTTATATAGATTAGTCCTTGAACATTTGAGCTAAGATCTTAGAAGTCATAGCCATCTGATCTGCATCGACATATTCCATTCTTCCATGAGGATTGAAGTCTCCATCTCCGATATTAGGAGTAGGAAGTCCCATGAAAGAAAGCTGGGATCCTGTAGTTCCACCACGAACGGCAACAAATGAATAAGGAACATTCAAAGCCTTGAATGCATTTGTTATAAGTTCGATGGATTCAGGGCATTCATTAATCTTTTCAATCATATTATGATATGTATCGACTACAGTCACAGTAACTCTTCCTTCGCCATACTTTTCATTGAGAATATCACCGGCATGCTTAGCAATCTCAGCCATATGCATAGCCTTAGAAAGATCATGATCACGAATAATATATTCCATTGTTGCATGCTCTTCTGAGCAAGTCATATTGCAAAGATGATAGAATCCTTCTCTCTCTTCAGTAAATTCAGGTCTTTGAAACCAAGGTAAAGATCTGTCGAATTCAATAGCTAGCATATTGGCATTTATCAGTCTATTCTTACTAGCACCTGGATGAATATTGAATCCTTTGATATCTACATGCATAGCTAAGGCGTTGAATGTTTCTATGTTTATTTCTTCTAAATCTTCACCATCGACTGTGATTCCAAACTTGGCTTTGACTTTATCCATTGATACATGTTTAGCATCCTCACCTGTCTCTTCATCAGTGGTGAAATGAATTTCCAAAGTTCTATGCTTGCAACGATGATTAGGGAGTTTTTCAAGAAAATCCATGACAGCTGAGCAACCAGCCTTATCATCACCGCCTAATAAAGTTGTTCCATCAGGAATAATCAATTGATGTCCGATAGACTTCTTCAAGTAAGGATAATCTTTGGCATGAAGGACAACACCATGTCCAAAGTCGATATCGCCGCCTTCATATTTGATAACTCTAGGCTTTATATCACTTCCCTTAGCAGCAGGTGAAGTATCCATATGACAAAACAAAGCTACTCTAGGAAGAGTTTCTTCCTCTGAAGGTTTAAACACAGCACGGACAACACCATAGCCATTAATATCCAATTCATCAGGCTTAAAAGTCTTCAATTCTTTATAAATTACTTCTTTACCAAAAGCATATTGTCTATCAGTAGAAGCTTTTCCTGGTCTAATCGTCTCAGATGAAGTTGTATCAAAACTGACATACTTCTTAAATCTTTCAATAATATCCATTTTATTCTCCTAATAACTCCATATAGAATAAAACAAATTAAATCATTTTATTTCGGTAATAGTCTATTTCTTCTTTCTTTTAACTAATAATATAGATAAAAGAATAATAAAGAATACAAATAAAGCCAATGTAAAAATAATAAAAAATACATTCTCATATGTATATACAGCTAATGGAGAATTAATATGATTATAAAATGGAATTTGAGGTTCCTTTGAATAATAATAAAATCCATCAGGTCTTGTCGATCCATACATATCGATCATCAATATATAATTTGAAAGATTAACAAAACATGAATAATAAAGATTATTTTTTACATTGTTTTTGCATATTTCTTAAGCCCTAAAGATTTATCGAAAAAGCTAAATGAAATAAAACGTAAATAAGCTTGTAGATTGAATTTGAAAATTATTTGCAATTTATGTTGACAACATTTTTAACACGCTGTATATTGAATATGAAAATGAATTTCAATTTAATATTAGAGGTGTTTAAAATATGAATAAGATAAAAATATATAGTTTTATAATGCTAAATATAATTAGTTCTTCATTACTTTTTTCTTGTAACATGGAGCCATTCAATGGAATATCTACTACATTTGGGCCTATGTATGACTTCACAAAAAGAATAGTCAAAGATAAATTAGATGTAATAACTATAGTCGGTGAGAATGAACCACATGGATTTGAGCCAAATGATCCTCAAATAGCCGCCAAAACTGAAAGAGCAAAGTTATTAGTAGCATATGGTCAAGGAATCGATGACTATGCAAAAAATATGACATCTAAGGATAAATATTTTTGCGCCACGACAAACGTTGAATTCTTTAATGCAAAAGATTCCGATGGAGTCGAGACAAAGGTTAAAGATCCACACGCGTGGTTATCGATTAAGGATTCTAAAATAATGTTGAAATCTATTGCAGACAAAATTGTTGAAATAGATCCAGACAACAAAAGCTACTATGAAGAAAACTTAAAAGAAACTTTAGATGAATTTAACGCTCTAGATAATGAATATACAAATGCTCTAGCCAATGATAAAATCACCACTAACATCTTTGTAACTTCCCATGAAGCTTTCGCTTATCTAGCTAGAGATTATGGCCTAATCCAATACGGGATTGCCGACATAGCCGACAACGAACCTAATTCATCTCAAATATCGAAAATTGTCGATTATATAATGACAAATGATATTCATTATATTTGTATAGAAGAATTAGATGAGCCTGGTCATGTAACTACAGTAATTAATGAAATCCATAAAATTAATTCGACATACAAAATAGATACTGTTCAATTAAATGCATTTGAAGGTGTATCTATAAATAATTGGTCTTCTGCTGACAATTATATTTCGATAATGAAAAACAATCTGGATCAGTTGAAAAAAGCTTTAGGTTACAAGCTTTAAAGAGGAAATACATATGTTTGCTTATTCATTCATGCAAAGAGCTTTAATAGCTATAATTCTTCTCGGAATAATACTTCCTATCATCGGATTGAATATGACCACAAAAAGACTATCTATGATAGGCGACACTTTATCCCACACTTCCTTATGTGGTATAGCTCTAGGATTAGCTGCAGGTACAATGCCTACTGTTTGGGCGATAGGAGTGAGTATAATCGCAGGAATCATAATAGAAATAGTTAGAAACCATTTCAAAAAATATTCCGAATTGACATTATCTATAGTGATGTCCACTGCTGTTGGAGTTGCAGGAATTCTAACTTCAAAATGGGCTAGTGGAAATAAAATAGAATCATATTTGTTTGGATCATTAATAACAGTCCAGTGGGATTCTATATGGATAATAATAGGTGTATCAATAATAACAATATTATTCAATTTGATCTTCTACAGAACTATTATGTATACATCATATAGCGAAAGCGAAGCTAGAATCTCTGGTGTGCCAGTAAAAGCTATGAATTTAATTAACACGATTCTCGTAGCGTGTGTAGTCGCTGTTGCATCTTCGATAATAGGATCTTTGCTCGTATCAAGTCTATTAGTAATTCCTGTTGCGAGTTCTTTGCAACTATGCAAAAGCTATAAATTTACTATGTTGAGTTCAATAATAATATCTTTGATATGCGGTGTTAGTGGATTATGTATTTCATATCCTTTAAGTATCAACACTGGTGGAACTATTGTATTGATGGCTACCGCCATACTCATACTATCAATAATTTATAAGTTTATATTAAAAAGCCTCTTTAAAAGCAGAGCTTTAGAGAGGAGTAAGTCAGCTTAACAATTTATATTTATTATATAGATTTGTTAAATTACATTCCTTGAGTTTTCAATCAATTCGTCAACGATTCCATCCCCCAATCCAATCAAAGGAACTATGAAATATTTTGCTCCCATAATTTTGGCTGCGGTCAAATAAATTTTTCCTGCCGGGACAATGACATCTGCACGATCGGGTTTTAGCTTATATTTTTGTCTTCTTTCATCGACAGTCATGCCGGAGAGCTCGTTATATAAAGCCTTCAATTCATCAGTATGAAGAATGTTGACACCTTTCTTAGTCTCGTGTTCAGACATCTTCCAATAGCGGTTGATATTTCCACCGGTTCCGATAATGTTTAACTCACCATATTTATTATGATATTCATTGAGCAAATCCTTAAGCTTGCCCCATGTTTCGAATTTATCTTTCTTAGCTAATATTCTCAAAGTTCCTATAGCAAAGGATGTCGATTCGACAGGCTCTCCGTTCTTGATCAAAGAAATCTCAGTGGATCCTCCACCGACATCGACAGACAAATAAACACCTTCATCACAGTGGATATCGGATATTATAGAAGTGATTGTCTGAGCTTCTTTTTCTCCAGATACTATCTGCATATCAATTCCGGTTTCCTTACGAATTCTCCAAATGATATCTGATCCATTCTTGGCTTCACGCATAGCTGAAGTTGCATAAGCTCTATAGTCTATAACACCATATATATTCATCAAAGATCTAAAAGCTCTCATAGTATCTACCAATTGCTCTTCTTTCCTAAAGCTGATGGATCCAGTAGAGAAGACATCGGCACCAAGTCTTAAAGGAATTCTTATCTCTTGAATTCTAGCAGATACTATCTGGCCTTTCTGATTCTGATAAACATCTTTTATAACAAGTCTACCCGCATTTGTTCCGACATCAATGCCAGCGTAATATCCATTTTTCATGAGCCTAAAACCTTCCTTCATTATAGTAATTAGATTACAACAAAATCATCTATTTTTTTATACTTTTTTCAAGTAATTAGACATGAAAAGGAGATTATAAGAAATAAACCACATTTAAATATGTGGATTTATAAATTGTTTTTGCTTCGAAATATGAGATATTTTCGAAGCATTTCAAATCAATATAGGATACTAAATATCTGTATCAATCAAAAATAGGGATTTTTTATCCCTATTTTTAATTCTAGCAATCCTTACTTGTTCTTATAATGCTTATAAAGGATTTCTTGACTACGAATCTTTCCGGCCCCGTCAGTATATCTTATATTCTGACCTTTACCATCTACAACAAACGATTTCATATTATCGTTGAATCCACTATCAAATATAAATTGCAATTCTTTTTGACAGTCTTTATCTAAGACTGGAGTTACAACTTCAATACGATTATATAAATTACGAGGCATCCAATCAGCCGAACCCATAAAGTAAAGAGGTTTGCCACCATTTTGGAAAATAAATATTCTAGAGTGTTCCAAATATCTATCTATGATTGCGTGAATATGTATATTCTCTGACAATCCTGGAATTCCAGTTATCATAGAACAGTTACCACGTATTAATAAATCTATCTTTACTCCTGCTCTACTAGCTTCATATAATTTTTCGACCATAGCTTTATCAGTGATATGGTTGATCTTGATTTGAATTCCAGAAGGCTTGCCCGCCAAGTGATTCTTTATTTCATTGTCTATCAAATCACTAAATTTCTTCTGCATTTTGTTAGGCGAAACTAATAATCTTTGGAATGTAGGCTGTTTATAAGGCTTAGCAATCATTTCAAATATCGAATTAATATCATTTACAATCTTCTTATCAGCAGTAAATAAGAGGCAATCAGTATATGTTCTAGCATTTCCTTCATGGAAGTTGCCTGTCGATATGACTGCGATATCAGGTCCATTCTTGACTTTCACTGAAACAATCTTTCCGTGGACCTTAAAGCCTTCAACACCAGTCAAAACTTCACATCCTGCATCTCTCAAAGTTTGTGAGATTGAAATATTTGACGATTCATCAAATCTAGCCATAAGCTCAACCATACAAGTGACTTTCTTGCCGTTTCTAGCAGCTTGAGTCAAAGCTCTGACAACCTCAGAGTTCTTGGCTGCTCTATAAATAGAAGTTTTAATAGAAATTACTCTAGGAGAAACTGCACAAACTTGTAAGAATCTAATAAAGGCATCGAAAGATTCATAAGGAACATGAACCAATAAGTCTTTTGCTCTAATAGAATCTATCATATTCTTTCCTTGAGCGACTAAGTCTATTTCATGTGTTGGCCAAGGCTCGTTCTTTAGTGAGGCATCACCAAAGAATGGGAATTTCATCAAATCTTTATTGTTGTGATAACGGCCTCCAACTGAAATCATATCTGAGTCATCAATATCCAAAGATCTAATCAATTTATTCTTCAAGTCATCTGGAATTCCCGCTCCAAATATTGCACGAATAGGGATTCCCTTAACACGGGTCTTTACAGCTTGAGCAATGGATTGAAGAACACCTTCCTCTGGATCGGACTCAACTTCCATCTCAGCATCCTTAGAGAACTTAAATGCATACGCATCGAATGTGTCATATCCCAAACCTTCAAATATATATGAAAGATGGTATCTTACAATATCGTCTAGATAAATTACATAATGATTATTTCCTATATCTGGAAGTTTAATAAATCTACCAGTAATTCCAACCGGGAGAGGAATCAATGCGTACCCTAACTTCTTGGCACCTTTCTTAGACATCTTAACAGCTAAGTAAATATGAGCGTCATTGACATCAGAAAGATTTGCTTTTTGAGAGATGATTATTGGATTTATATATCCAGCAACATTTTTAACATAATAATCATGAACGAAGTTTTGCTGAGATTTGTTCAAATGCTTCTCATCTATAAGATGAATTCCCTTCTTCTCCAATTCATCAAATATATGTGATTTAATAACATCGTATTCTTTTGAATACAAAGCAGTAAGACTAGTGATCTTCTTCAACGTATTCAAAGCTTCTTCTCTTTCATCTTTAAATTCTTTTCCTTTAGTTTCAGCTATTCTCTTAGCTGAAGCTACTCTAACTTTATAGAACTCATCCAAATTATTTGAATAAATTCCAAGAAAGCTCAATCTTTCATATAAAGGAACATCTTCATTAGCTGCTTCTTTAAGTACTCTATTGTTGAAATACATCCAAGATACATCTCTAACGACATAGTTGGAATCATTCAATTCGATGACATCATCAGTCTTTTTACTCTTGTTACTAGCCATAATACTCTCTCCCAAAACAATCATTACTCATGTATATATTTTATTGTTTTTCAAAGATTAAAGATATAAGAAGATTGTAAATACTTATATTTTGGGTTTTATTTAATACAAATAATAAATACTTCTTTCAATTCAAAACTAACAAATTATATATCTATTACATTTCAATTCTATTTGATGCTACTGTATTTCATCCAAGTCATTAGTGTTCTTCCGTCCTTTATAGTTCCATCCATACATTTAATTTCAAATTCTTTAATTGGCATTCTAATGATATTAAGAAATTCATCTAGATCCCTTTTAATATTTCCTAAATATAATCCTGTTGCTAAGAAAGGATATACGATTTCATTAGAATAAGCTGGTGCTGGATAAAATTCACCTAGACTAACCCATGATTCAGCTTTATAACCGGTCTCTTCTTCCAATTCTCTTTTAGCTGTATCTAACAAATCTTCAGCACCATCTCTTTTGCCTGCAGGTAAACCTACTATTCCTCTTTTAAAAGTATTTCTATATTGTTCCTCAACTATAACATTATTCTCATCATCTATAGCTAAAATGACTACTCCATTCTTTCTATCTACTATTTCTCTTATAGCTTCTTTATTGTTAGGCATCTTTACCTTTAACACATCTACATTAATCTTCTTTCCTTCATATATTCTATTTACATCTATTATTTTTTCTTTTAAATCCATAATATTCTCCTATGCTCTAATTATAAGAAATACACTAAATAATAAATATCATTTTTTATTATCTATCTTTAAGCTTTATTAATTATAGATGCTATTAATAAAACAAACTCATTTGTTATAAAATAAATTAAAAGAAGGAAACGGCTATGGAATTTCATTTAATAAACGCTGATATAACAACATTAAATGTAGATGCTATCGTAAATGCAGCAAATAATGATTTGCTTCCTGGGGGAGGAGTTTGTGGGGTTATATATTCTAAAGCTGGATATGATGAATTATATAAGTCTTGCTTAGAAATAGGACATTGTAATACTGGAGAATCAGTAATAACTCCCGGATTCAATCTACCTTCTAAATACATAATACATACAGTAGGACCTGTCTATAGAGATGGAAATCACAATGAATCTAAATTGCTAGAATCATGTTATTTAAATTCACTAGATTTAGCAAAACAAAATGATATTCATTCCATAGCTTTTCCTCTAATATCCTCAGGAATCTATGGGTATCCTAAAAAAGAGGCATATGAAATTGCTTATAAAGCTATTTCAAATTATTTAACAAAAGAGGATTACGATTTGAAAGTATATCTATGTATTCTAGATAATAGTTTCTTAATATCTGTAGAAGAAAGAAGAAAATTGAAAGAATACATCTCTAGCAATTTAATTGGAGTTGGTCATCGTGATAGATGTTTCTTCTCAATTAAAGAAAGAAATCTAGCACCTCGTTTAGCAGCATTTCCAACTAACGAATCTTTCAAAAAAGAAATACAAGATAATTTAGAGAAATCTTTCTCAGATTATTTATTGAAACTTATAGATGAGAGAAATCTAAAAGATTCCGATGTCTATAAGAAAGCTGGAATAGATAGAAAGTTATTTTCTAAAATAAGACGAACAGATTATCAGCCTAGCAAAGACACAGCTTTAAAGCTGTGTATAGCTTTAAAGCTAAACATAGATGATACTAAAGACTTATTGGGTAAGGCTGGATATGCATTGAGTCAAAGTATAGAAAGGGATTTAATTATTCAATACTGTATCACTAATAAAATATTTGATTTGATGAAAATTAATAACTATTTATTCTCTTTTAATCAAAAAACTTTAGATTGATTATTTGTCGCTTTCAAAGCGACCTTTTTACATCGAATTATTTATATAGTATCAACGTAAAAAGGAGAAAAGAGATATGAGCAATTCAACAGAGTTAGTAGTGATACTAGATAGATCAGGTTCGATGCAGAGATTAGCTGAAGATACTATTGGAGGATTTAATTCTTTGATTGAAAATCAAAGAAAGCTAGAAGGTAAATGCACAGTGACTACAGTCTTATTCGACAACAAAGTAGAAATTCTCTATCAAGGGAAAAATATAAAAGAAGTCCCGACATTAACTTCTAAAGAATACTTTGCTAGAGGATCAACTGCTTTATTGGACGCTATAGGAATAACAATAAATGAAACTAACAGCAAAATTTCATCGATGAAAGAAGAAGAAAAGCCAAACAAAGTTTTAGTTGCTATCACAACAGATGGATTAGAGAATTCATCCAATGAATATTCTTATTCTTCAATCAAATCCTTGATTGAAGAGAAGAAGAAGCTTGGTTGGGACTTCATATTCTTGGGAGCAAATATTGACGCTATTGGAGAAGCTAATAAATTTGGAATAGAAAGAGATATGGCAATGAACATCAAAGCCACTAAAGTCGGACAAAGACATGCTTTTGAATCCATCAATAGAGCGGCATACAATGCTAGATTCTCAAACGCCATTTCATCCGATTGGAAAGATACACAAGAAATCGATATACCAGAAGAAAAGAAAGAAGATGTTAGTTTAAAGGAAAGACCTATAGTTTTAAATCATATAAAAAGATTTAGAAGATAAATATAATCTCATCTAAAACAAATACAATTCAAAATCAAATACATAGAACAAACTAAGCCTTTTATTTATATAATATCTATTGGTGAGGTGAAATATATGAAAATAGTATCTATCAATAGAGATATATGTATAGGCTGTGGAATGTGCACAGCAATTGCTGATGCAGTATTTGAGCTTTCCGATGACGGACTAGCTTCAGTCAAGATTCCTAATGGAGAATTGACAAATGCCGATGATGAAGACGTCGCTGAGCAAGCTAAAGACGCATGCCCTAGCGGAGCTATTGAAATAGAAGAGAAATAGATTGATCTATCATTTTAATTAATAAAAACTTTAACACTTCTATTAAGCTTGTTATTTTGGCTTATATAAACGATCTATCTAATATAACAAGTTAAAGACATCTTAATAAAAAATGCTGTATCGACTACCGATACGGCATTTTTGCTTTATGAAAGCTAAATTCCAATTCTAATGTGCATCAATAAAGCTTAATTACATTGATAGCTATATTACTTAGCATTCAATGCAGCTTTTTTCTTCTCTTCCATAACTCTCTGCAAGTCATTGTTCTTCTTACGAGTCATACAGTCAGCTCTCATTTGTTCAACCACTTTGAGAGGGACTTCTCTATAAGATCCTCTGGGCATATCTTTGAGTCCGATATTTCCGATGGAGATTCTCTTCAAACTATAAACTCTCTTTCCAAGATATTCCATCATTCTACGAATCTCACGGTTTCTACCTTCATGAATAGTTATTTCATAAGTACAGTTATAAATTGAGATTCCAACTTCCCTTACTTGAGCAGGAGAAGTCATTCCATCTTCTAGAGGAATTCCATTTCTGAGTTGTTCGATTTCAGGTTTTGTAAGTCTCTTATTGATTTTGACTTCATACACTTTGTCAGGACTTGATGAAGGATGCATGACCAAGTTTGCAAAATCACCATCGTTGGTCAAAAGAATAAGGCCTTCTGAATTGATGTCCAAACGTCCGATAGGGAAAACTCTTCCATACTGAGGAGGAACCAATTGAGTTACGAGCTTTCTATCTCTTGGATCAGAAGCAGTGCAAATAAATCCCAAAGGTTTATTGACTGCCAAATATACTTTTTGACCTACTCTAGCCAAAGGATATCCATCAACTTCAATATAGCAGTTAGGATCAAAAGAACTTCCTAATTTATCGACAACCTTATGATTTACTTTGACTTTACCTGCTGTTATATAATCCTCAGCTTTACGACGAGAGCAGAATCCTCTATCAGCTATGATTTTTTGAAGACGAACTAATCCATCAGCAGATACATCGTTGGATTCATCCTCTTCATGCTTTATTTCTTCCTCAGGTTGTTCTAACTGAACTTCTTTGTTTTCTTCTTCAACTTCGGCTTCTTTTTCGATTTCTTCGTCTATCATATCTTTTACCTCACTTTTTTCATTTCAAGTCGATTTATTACCCATAGACCTAACTGCTGAGCAAACAGAGTTGCTTTACTATTTGCTGCTTCATCCGACAACTGCTTAGGCGAATGTGCATCGATTCCTATGATGCACTTTGCCCCCATCTCACTAGCTATTGAGAAGAATGATGTAGTCGGATAAGACCATCTGTATTCTTCTCCAATTTTCTTCTTTCCTGATCTTATCCCACCGACATTAATTTCGAGAGGAACATCACATTCCATAGCTGTTTCGATTATCTCGGTAGAGATTTTACGACAATCGGAGTCAAAGGTCTCCACTTCACTCAAAAAAAGATCAGGATGAACAAAACAAGAGTATAAACCAGAACGCAAGGCTTTGCAGGCAACTTCTTTATAAATATACAAAGTATTTGCTGTAGTTCCTTTTCCAAAGTGAGCATAGACTTGTCTCAATGAATTCATAGCTCCGTGATTTCCCAACAGTAAGTAGTCCAATGTTCCTGTTTGAAGAAGCACTTTTAAGTAAGGCATATAATAATCAAAAGCTTCGGCTTCATATCCCAGATATATTTTGATTCTACCTTCATATTTCTTAGCTAGAGATCTAATCGAATCAAAATACCCTTGAGCTTGATTATAGGTGCCTCTAATTCCAGGCTCATTGAATCCAGGATACATGACATGATCAGAGAATCCTAATTCAGACAATCCCATGCCCAATGCTTCTTTCACATAATCTTCATCGATGCCATCAGCATGACCGCATCTATAAGTATGTGTATGATAATTTCCAGTCATGCCAAAGCCTCCATTTAATATTATATCTTTAATAAGTCACCTTATAAAGAACAAGTCCTTTACCAGGAACTTTCAACCTAGGTGTACCCGTAACACCTATTCCAGAGAGTTTGTCTTTGATAGATTTCAATGAAGATCTACCAGTCGCCACCTCAACAGCTGCTCCGACCATAAATCTAACCTGATATCTATGAAAACAAGGGCCTTTTATATAAGTGAATAAAATTCCATCTTTCTGTATAACTTCTATAGATTCTATTGCACTTATATAAGTCTCATTTTCATCCTTTCTATCATCTTTAGAAGAAAATAATTTAAAGTCATGAATCCCAAGAAATATATTTAATGTCTCTTTATATTTTTCTATATCTATTTCTTTGTTTGGGTGATATAAATGAGATTGAAGAAACGGCTCTCCTTCCAAATCAATCAAATAAATATATGTTTTCGAATGAGCTGAGAATCTAGGGCTAAAAGAATCATTTCTTTCTTCTATTGATTTTACTTTTAATATTCCATTAAAAGGCAAGGATAAAACTGAAGGCAGTTTATTCATTTTTATCCTATCATCACAAGGAGTAAAAGCACAGACGAAATCCATTGCTGAAACATCGCTATCCAATCTAGAGCAGCACTCCAAATCTATAGGCCTATCATAAATTCTAGATAGAACTTTTTCTAATTCACCTTGGACAGTCTTACATCCTTTTTGCTTTTGTGTTCCTTTAAAGCAAAGACCATCAAACCCAATATGCATTACATATTTCATAGAAAACTAGCAATAGATTTTAAATATATCGATAACAGATCCATCGACTTGGAAATAAACAAAGAATAGAGAAGATGCTAATGCAACACACCCGAATATCAGCCATAGAGCATCGACAAATCTGAAAGGATATTGACGATAACGAGTTCTTTTCCCTAATGGATCATATCCTCTAGCCTCGAGTGCATAGGCCAACTCCGATGCATGATGAAAAGAAGTTGTTATTAAAGGAATTAATAGTGAAACAATGGCTTTTATTCTATCTTTAGCTTTACCATTTGAATAATCCAAACCCCTGGCTGCCTGAGCTTTAAATATAGTTTTAGCTTCACTAGCTAATACTGGGATAAATCTCAATGCCAAAGACATAGTCATAGAGAAGGCAGCAGTAGGAACATGAAGCCAGCGAAGTGGAGTTAAGTACCATTCCAAGGCAAAAGTCATATCCATAGGTTTAGTAGTGGAAGCAAACATCAACGATAGAATAACCATTAGGAAGATTCTAGCTATGATATATCCGATAAATAAAAATGTCGCAGAAGTTATCTCTTTCTTACCTATCGGAAATAGCACTTGGCTATTACTAGTCCAATCAGGTGCTTTCCAAAAGAAGAAATTCAATATGATGACAACAAACAATAAGACCCAAAGAAATGACATAGATTTCATCAGGCTGCCAAATGAAATTCTACTTATCAATAATCCAATCATCAATAGAACAAATATTCCGCCCAATACAACTAAAGACATTGCATATGGATATACGACATCCACTCTATTTCCATAAGGCAGGAAAATAGCAACCATAAAAACAACAAGCAAGAATAGCTTTACTCTTGTATCCATTCTATGAATAGGTGTGTTGAATGGGACATACTGTCCAAAAGATCCAAATCCGTTCATACCCTACACCTCTTTATCTCTTCAGCCAAAGATTTTGAATCTTTAACTTTTTCTAAGTCTATATCTAACCCACCTTCTTTAAGCTTCAAAGCATATTCAAACGCTTTAGGTGGAACCAAAGAAGCTTTATCCATAACTTCCTGATCTTGGAAGACTTCATAAGGCTTTTTATAAGCGATGAGTTTTCCATCGCTTATTACCGCCATACGGTGTGCATTCTTCAACGCAAATTCCATATCATGAGTAATGAACACAATGGTCATACCTTCAGCATTTTTAGCCATGATACTATCCATTATTTCTTTTGCACCTTCAGGATCCAATCCAACTGTAGGCTCATCCAATATTAAAATCTCCGGGTTAAAAGCCAAAATTCCCGCTATTGCTACTCTTCTCTTCTCACCGCCAGATAATTCAAATGGCGATCTAGAAAAATAAGAAGTTGGAATTCCAACTGAAAGCAATGCATTTTGAGCATTTGTTTGAGCTGTTCCTTTATCCATCCCAAAATTTTCAGGCCCGACCATAACATCTTTTAATACACTAGTCTCAAACAACTGCATCTCAGAGAATTGAAACATGAGTCCAATCATCTTTCTTAAACTCTTCCAATCCTTCAATTTCTTAGGCTTTTTATACTTTATCTTTCCATTCTTCTTAACCACAGGAGTTTGATCTACAACTATTCCATTGGGATAAGTTATAACACCTGTTGTCGGAGTTAAAAGAGCGTCGATGTTTTGAACGAGAGTCGACTTGCCAGACCCTGTCTTTCCGACCAAAGCAATGATTTCACCTTGTTCGATATCCATCGAAACATCGATGAGAGCTTCTTTCTCATTAGATGTCTTCCTATCATAAAAATAACAAAGATTCTTTACTTGGAGTGCTGACATAATTGCCTCCCTAATTCTTCAGGGCTGTCAAACTTAGAAGTCTCAATTCCTAATTCTGACAAATCATTTCTAAGCTGATAATCAAAGGGAAGAGTAAGACCTAATTCTTCGACAAGTTTAGGATTAGAGAACAATTCATTAGGTGAACCGGTAAATCCAAGTTTCTCGTGATCCAAAGCTATTACATAATCCGCTTTCTCAATCTCAGCCGTTTCATGTGTCACTGATAAAATCGTTAAGTTAGGAAACTTCTTTTTTAAATCTTTGAGCATGCTTATCATCTCAATCTTGCTCAAAGGATCGAGCATCGAAGTAGATTCGTCCAAAAGCAATATAGATGGATTTCTAACTAAAATCGAAGCTAATGCGACACGTTGCATTTGACCGCCAGATAGTTTTGTAGGCTCTCTTTTAAGCAAATCGGTCAAATTTAACTTTTCTGCTATAGTCTTCACTTCTTCCAACATCTCTTTATAAGATACTCTATTGTTTTCCAATCCAAAAGCGATATCTTCTTCAACCGTAGCACCTACAAATTGAGAATCTGGATTTTGGAATACTATTCCAACTTGCTTCCCTATCAATTCATCAACGTTATCGTCAGTAACTTGTGTTCCGTTAATAAACAAAAGACCAGATGTAGGAATAACTAATCCTGCAATAATTTTAAGGAGAGTTGATTTCCCAGTTCCATTTCTTCCTACAATACAACAATACGAATTCTTAGGAATGGATATAGATAAAGAATCCAAAACCATTCCTTCTTCTTTTGTATAGAAGAAAGACAACTTCTTTGTTCCTATAGCTTCGTTTTCTTCTCTCTTATCCATTTGAGACCTCGTTATCGTATTTTCCACTGTTAATATCTTCTATCTCTTCTTTACTCAACTTCTCACCTCTAGCTTTTGCTTGGATCTTATGAGCTTTTAGTATAGCAAGTCTCTTCTTTTTAAGTGTGTTTTGCTCATCAGTTCCATAAGAAAGTCCTTTTCTTATTCCGGTTTCATGAACAATTATATAAATCCAATAGCCACCATACACTAGGAATGATACAACACCGACACCAATTAGGACACCACGAAGTAAATTTTCATCCTTACTAGTTAAAACTCCCCAGAGCATGCTTATGAGCAAAGCTAAAATCAAAAGAACAATTAAAGATTTCAAGAAATACTTCCAATAAGGTGTTGGCTGTACTGGCTTTCCTTCGTCTCTATAACTCATATTTCACATCTCCAAAATCTATTTGCGGGACTCTTCCTATATATTGAGAAATTTCAACACCAGCCATTTCAAGTATCTTTCTAGAAGCTATCGAATAAGTTTTATCGTGATACTTATCATCTAAAAAAATAACTTTCTTAATTCCAGCTTGAATAACCGCTTTAGCACATTCGTTGCAAGGAAACAAAGTTACATATAAAGTCGATCCTTTGAGTCTTCTTTCAGTGTTCAAGATAGCATTTAATTCAGCATGACAGACATATGGATACTTTGTATCTAATTCACTTGCACCTTCTCTAGCCCAAGGTATTTTAGAGTCATCGATACCGATAGGCATTCCGTTGTATCCCAAAGATAAAACTTTATGTTCGTCAGAAACAATTGCTGCTCCAACTTTGGTAGAAGTATCTTTGGATCTAAGAGAAGACAAAATTGCGATGGACATAAAATATTCATCCCAATTTATATGATTTGTTTTTATATCTTCCTTATCTTTAACTATTACTTTAGGTAAATTGCTCATAATAAACACCTCTCTACAAACAAGAATAATTATATATAAAAAGAGCAAAATACTATTAGGTTATGAGGATTTTATAAATTTCCTCTTGCAAAATCAAAGTAATGTGTTTATAGTTATTAAGCACTTGGGTCTTTAGCTCAGCTGGGAGAGCATCCGCTTGACGTGCGGAAGGTCATAGGTTCGAACCCTATAGGACCCACCATTAAGAAAAAATCATAGGATTGATGCCAAAAACATCAGTCCTTTTTTCGTTTTATAGGGATGTTTCACTTATTTTAGGCATAGATTGCTTAATTGAACGTATTTATAAATAATAATATAATTACTCTGAAGAGTAAAAGAGGTGATTTGCATTGGCAAAGAAAACAAAATATCAACCATTAGCTGATTTTCTTACGGAATCAAATAAAGAAGATATAACTCTGACATTTACTGACATTGAAAAAATATTAGGATTTAATCTATCTCCATCAGCAAGAAAACATAGACCTAGCTGGGCGAATAATTCTCAGGAGGTCTTATCATGGGGTTGGATGCCTGTAGGATATGAATCTTATGCAATTGATATGAAGAATGAAATAGCTCATTTTAGAAAAGTTGGATTTGCTAATGCAAATTACTCAAAGGAAACTAGTATAAGACAAACAGCTACAAGAAAACCAAAACTACATGCTACAAATGGTATTGTCATCACAAATGAACTTATTGAGGAAGCTCATCAACAAGTTGAAACGACTAACAACTATGGAAAAGAAGATGATTTAATTACTGATTGTTTTAAAAGATTTCCTAAAAATAATGATGTGACAATTGTTGCAATGAAAGTTGGCTTAATTGATATAACCAATTCAACTCATGTTTCTCAACATAAAAGTAAAATTAGTGTAGTTGAAATCGCTGAGTGTATTGTAGGCATTGAAGATATTGATGAACGAATTAAAAATGGTGATCCTACAGTTGTAAATGAGATAGCTAAATCAAACGGAAAAATAAATTTATTTTCTTTTGCTACTAAGTATTGTTGCTATCATAATAAAAACTTATACGGAAAGGATGATTATTCTATTTTGGATACCATTTTGAAAAATCACTTGCCTGATTATTTTGCTGATATAACAACTGGGCAGATAAAGAAATGGGTAGATTCTTATGACTATAAATCTTATAACGATTATCTAACAAGAAAACTTGATGAATTAGGAATAAATGTTCCATTTAGAAAAAGAAAATTTGACCATTATATTTGGTTTAATAATAGAAAAAAGAAGGAGTATTAAAGATAGAAGAATTAAACAAATGTGGATGACTTTTCATTTGCTTAATAGGGATACGAAAAAATAAAGAAGGGTACGAAGTTGTATCAAATGTTGTGTTTCTAGACATTAAGAAAAAATCAACGGCACGAAAGTGTCGCTTTTTTTGTAGATATACAAGCCCTATGCAATTTTGATACACTTCTAAAACACTTGCCGATAAAAAAAGCACGTTCTTTTGGATAATCGTGTCTTGAAAACCATTTCTAATAACTATATTAATAAAAAACACTATTCACTTTTATTAATAATTTGCTAAAATAATATGCTGTCCATATAAAGACAGATGGAGAAATACCCAAGTGGTTCAAGGGAACGGTCTTGAAAACCGTCAGGGGGAGCAATCCCCGCTAGAGTTCGAATCTCTATTTCTCCGCCAGTTGAAATGCTATTCGAACTCTTACTATTAGGTAAGAAGTTCGGATTTAAGACTAGCCTTGCCAAGGCCAAAGACAGTCTATAAAAAAGGGGGTATTAACTCCGGTTTTAATTCCGGGAGTTAATACCCCCTTTTTGGTTTTGAAAATTTAAAAAGCGGATTGGAATCCTACCAAACCCTCTTTTGGGTGTAAGTCAAAAACAAACAACGAAAGAAAACCTCGTTGAAAATGCCTTCAATTATTTGTTAAAAAATTAAATGGATTCTATTCAAGTGTTAGTTGGCTTTTAATAAGAAGACTTTAAGGTGTACCGAAGCTAGAAATAGAAATTACTATCTTGTTTGGTTTAGCGATTTACAAATGGTATCAGAGGATGATCCCAAAGAATTACCGGAACAGATTTATAACTTTATGCTCAAAAAAATAAATTGAAAGAGGCTCCCATCAACCATAAAAAAGCAAATATATTTTAGACGATGCAAGATAATTTGTAAAAAATTAACCCAATACTGGAGCAAACTATGGATTGAAAAACCGGCCTGCTAAGCCAATTTCTTTGTTTTCCTCTTGAAAAGCCACTTTTTCCATCACCCGTTTGCTCCCTTGTTTAAAAAGAAATAAGATGCATCGAGATTAAAAAAAGGTGTTTGAAAACTATGACTAAATAAGTCTAGAAATTTAATTTTTTTTGCCTACAAGTGGTTGACATAAAGAAATTGGGCTACTATAATTTTAATGTGTAAAATGAGGAATAAAAATGGGATCAATACTTGTATTAGCACCAATGATTATTTCTAGCATTTTAAATCAGCAGGCGTTGCCAGCAATTAATAACATCAATACACTAATCGATAAACCTACGGATTTTAATCATGTATATGTAAGAACGGAACCAGTAAAGGATGGTAGTAAATGCTATGTTAGTGAGAACTCTGTTGCTGCATTAAAGAAGTTAGGATGGAAAATTAAAGAAGAGGATTTTCTTGGACAAAAAAGATATTTTTATTTAACTTCGAAGGAAAATCCTAAAATTGTTAGTGTTTCTCTTAATAATTCTTATATTGATGAGTTAAGAAATAAAATAGTTGTTGCTGAGAATACAGCCATTACTTATGAAGCTTTTCTTTTAAATCCAGATCCTTTTGTGATGGATAACTATGTTTTAGGTTATCTTAGAAGTTTCAACAAAAATTATACAGGCGATGAAAAAAACGGCTATAGTACCACTCTTGAATGGGATATAGTTGCTGGAGCTTTACCTCCTTTACCATATATTTCAACTGTTGATGCAATACAAGGGTGCAAAGATTATTTTTCAAAGTATGTTAGTGCAATAGATTACGACGAAGGAATCCATGGTGACCGATCAGATTCGTTAGATTTAAATTCACTTAAATTTCAGGATCCGGTTTATCCATTGGGGGATATTGATTTAATCCATTTATTTGCTTCTCTTGATGGCTGTTACGATAGAACAAATACATATGGTCTTTCAATTACAGATATTTACCCAATTGCTCTCTTTCCTCAATATACACATGATTTGGTCTCTTGGGCTGGTGATTTACAACAAGCTGCAGGCTATGTTCAGGATAATAAACCTAATTTTAATTTGTCTTCTGATAGTTTTTACAAAATATTAAATTCAAACGGTTCTGGATGTTCATATTCAGATATTATTGCCGATATGGATGCTGTAAACATAGCAGACAAATTCTTAACGGGTCCCGGAAGAGTTTCGGATGCAATTGGTGATTATTATCCTCGTATTTATTCAAATGGTTATCGGGCAAGTAGATTTATTGATGGCGTTTTGACTGATAAGAATAAGAATTGGTCTGGTGATAGGTACCATCAATTTGAACAGGAAGTGTACGATGCCCTAGGCTTAAAGTGGGATGGCTCGGACTGGGTAACTAATGATGAATATAATTCCAATAATAAGGTACAAGAAAGCAGATTTAAGTTATTGCACAACAAAAATACTGATGTAGATGTTAGGAAATATGTTGCAAGATCTTTTGTCAATTACGTTCTAACGTTGTGTTAAAAAAGGAATTAATATGATGAAAAAAATAATTTATCTTTTTACATTATTAAACTTTCCATTTTCTTTATTAGGCTGTGGTTCACAGTCTCAAATAAATAGACTTAGACCCTTAGCAACCCCTCAATCATTTATCAACTATTTAGATTCTCATAGTGATGAAAAAAAGAACGTAGAATGGTTCGGAAGTACCTATGATTTTACTGAAAACAGGAGCTTTTACAAAAAAGGAAAGGAGTCTAGTAACTTCTTGGGGACTTGTTTTTTTAGTACTGAAAGAGGTGATGAAACTCAAGAACTTCCATCGAACTTTTGGGGATTAATAACTATTACTATTATTTATCCAGTTTCTAATGGCTTTTTCTCAAAAAGTTATTATCGATATAACATGACATTCAACTATAAATTCGATGTAAGAGTTGCTTTTGATAATCCAATAGGTGATATTTTTGCCGATACAGTTGGTCCATCTAATCATTTCTTTACGAATTCCGAGACTTTCACTAAAATCAACAACTTTTTTTCCCAAGCTGCAAAGGAAAATAATGATTAAATACTCTTTATTCAATAAAAGAATATTTATAGATCCTTCAAATTTTACCTATTCTTTCAATGAAAAAGATTTAAGAGAAGATGACACTTTAAAAAATTGCTTGAATGAAGAAAAAATTCTTAGCATTTTTAAACCTAAATGTTATTCATTCGGAATAGATATTTCGGACAAGTGCAATCTTATTTGTTCTTATTGTTTCAATAAAAATATGACGGGAAGAATTATTTCTTTTGAAAAAGCAAAAGGCTTTCTTGATAAGATGTTCTCTACTTTTCCTAATGGTGAAAAATACTTTGTTGATCTTTCTGGAAAAGGTGAACCCCTCATGAATCTACCCGTGATTTTAAAAATTGCAAGGTATTGTCAAGATAAGAGTAATGAGTTAAATGTCGAGGTTCTACCAACCTTCGTTTGCAATGGGACACTGCTTTCACCTATAGTTGCTGAAATACTGCAAAAGAATGGGATTCTTTTTGGTGTCAGTTTAGATGGAGATAAAGAAACACATGATCTTTATAGAAAAAATAAGAATGGACAAGGCACTTATGACGAAATCATACACAATGTTTTAGGAATTAAAAATCGTGATTATATCGGGTGTACTGGAGCACTGACAAACCAGGTATTTAACCTTAAAAATTCAATCCTTTCTTTATCAAAGATTTTCAAAACGGTTTGCTTTAGACCTGTCCGTGGAAAAGAATATGGATTTACTACTGATTCCGAGAAAGCTTGGGAGAAAGAATACGACAAACTTGCTTTATATTTAGTTGAATGTATAAACAATAACGAACCCAAAATCTTCTATTGCTTAATGAATGGAGAAGATTTTTTTGGTAGGTATTTAAATAAAGCATTTGGTGGCTTTAGAACGATGAATAGGTGTGATGCTTCAATTTCCAGATTTTCCTGTGACTTGGATGGTAATATTTATCCGTGTTCAGCAGCAACTTGCGATTCGATCTTTGTTTTAAAAGAAAGACTAAAACAAGTTTTTAAAGAAAACCTAATAGCACAAGTAAATCGCTGCTTGGATTGTCCTTTTAAAAAGATGTGTGGTGGGGAATGTCTTATTGAAGTTGCTTATAACCATGGAATTAATCCAATTATGTGCCAATTTAAACGACATCTTATTTTATTGGCTACTTATTTGGAACTAACTTGTTGGAATAAGAATCCTGATTTATATTCAAAATTGCAAGCTTTCTCTATAGAGAAACAAAGAAGATATCAAAAGGATCCGAATCTTTACCAATTTTTGTCAAACCATCCGGAATTGAATTTTGTAGAAGGAAAGAAGCAATTTGACAATGAAGTGAAGCGTTACTAATTCTTAAGCAATATTTTTTCTTATTCCTTTTACCTCTTTAACTAGCTGAAATTTTTTAAACAATGCTTGAAACTGGATTTAAATAGAATAATTTGAAATCACAAGTATGTCCCGTTTTAAAATGATTTATACAACAAGATTACAGTATAGATTACATTTATTATCTACCGATTTTGAAAAGACCGGGTCACAAGCAAAAAGGAAAGAATAATTGAAGTTGTTAAGGTGATATTCAAAATGCCAAATTTTGTTGATGAAATAATTGCTGAAATGAAAGATAAAAATAATCAAAGGGGGGGAGTATGACCAAAGTGTGTCTTTTCGCTTTTTCCGGGCAGCTTTCTCCTTCTACCGATATAGAATAGGGACGCTAACAAAGTAGGCATGGGACGCCGGGGAAAAGTCTTTGTTAGCACGGGACTTCCTTCCCGGCGTCCCATGCTTCCAAGGAGGTCTCTTCATGGGTTCCGGTCTGAAGTATCGGAAGGATGTTGGCGACGTCGAGTTCTCGGCTTGTCCCTTCTACAAATGCGAGAGAATCCGCAGGCACGGAAGAAGCGGAAGGAGGCACGAGTGCTTCCTCTGCACCGGATGCGGGAAGACCTTCTCGTCCACCTATGGGACGATCGTCTACAGGGCCATCCTGACGAAGCACCTGGCCGATTACCTGAAGCTAGAGGAACGCCGCCTCAACCAACTTGACGAGAAGCCATAAGATCGATGGCGTGCGAATCTCCGAAGGTATCTCTGCAAGTCAAGTTATTCAAACAGAAAGGCCATTTTCAAGAACTGAGACACACTTTGGTCATACTTGCCCTAACCTTATAAGAAATTTGCCTTGCCTAGATTCGATAGTTTTGTATTGTTTCAAAAGAAATTATTGGAAGATTAAATCTAGTCGATTAGAAAGGCCATATACAATGGAATTGTATATATTCCATTGCTATATTCGATATTGCCATCAATCAATTTCAATGCTGAATCCACTCCGTATTTGTTCTTATTATTAATTACTTCTTTCAATGATTTTGCGTTTCCATTAGTAGCCTTTACTTCGACGGGTGTTAATTTACCATCGAACTTCGTAATAAAATCAATCTCAAGACCTGAATTCTTACTGAAATAATACAAGTTATTTCCATTCTTTATAAAAGCATCTGCAACTATATTTTCAAAAATTGCTCCTTTAAAAATTTTTAGATTTCCATTAATAATATCATTTGTGGTTCCTTCATCTAGCATCGCAACAAATAATCCTGTGTCCGATAAAAACAATTTAAATTCATCCGGATTTTTGTTTCCTTCCAATGGCAATTCAAGATTATTTAAATTATAACTTCTCTTAACTAAGCCGAATTCCTCCAACCATGTTATTGCATTCTTATATTCTCTTCCTTTAGCACCTTTTCTAATATCACTAAATTGAAATTTGTTATTCTCTTTAGCCAATTGATAAGGAATAGAATTATAAACATCGATAATCCTAGTCAACTCCAGTTTATCAATCCTTTCATTTTCATATTTATCTAGATGCTTTCCAAAATCATCTTTATATTCTTCCAATATGTTTCTTTGAACATCTCTTACTTGATTCATATCTCTAGTTTTTAAAAAAGTATCTACTGCATCTGGCATACCACCAACACACAAATACTCTTTAAAATAGTTCAAGAAACTATCATTAACTACATCACTTACTATTTCTTTTTTAACAAAACAGTTATTTATGTATTCAATAAGACTATCATCAATTCCTCTAGCCCATAGATATTCTTCAAAATCCATAGGAAACATAGAAACTACATATTCAAAGCCAGTAGGAATTGATTTTTGCTCTTTTTGATTATAACCTCTTAACCCTAATAAAGATCCTGTGGCAATAATGTCAAATCTCCCATCAATCATAAAAGATTTGATAGATGTTCTTGCACTTGCACATTCTTGAATCTCATCAAAAAAGATAACTGTTTTTTGAGGAATGAATCTTGCAGTTGGAATCGCTGCTGATATATCACGAATCAAATCATCCACTACTAAATCATTATCAAATATTTTTTTGATCGACTTATTCTCCATAAAATTTATATAAACAAGGTTTTCATAATTCTTTTTACAATAATTAAGAACAACTGTAGTCTTTCCTATTTGCCTTAAACCTTTAATCACGAGAGCTCTTTTCTTTATACTAAGTGAATTCTTCCACTTATTTATTTCATCTAAAATTTTTCTTTTAAACATTTTAATATTCCTCAAAATAAAGACCTGCACCTTTTTATAGCGAGTTTCAAGTATATTCTGCACCTTTTTATAGTGAGTTTCAAGTATAACTTGCACCTTTTTATAGCGAGTTTGGTTTTCAAGCTCTTTTTCAAGCAAATTCTATGCACCTAAAATAATAATTTTTAAATTTTTTTCTTCATTTTGAATTAAAACTCTCTAGTGCACGTGAGGGATAAATCAGCATCAT